>Ga0115012_10002541_pt1 | contig 10677 bp, 10 predicted proteins | sample TroAtlMetagenome_FD_88706 | JGI IMG/M metagenome (GOLD analysis project Ga0115012, IMG submission 88706) | Marine eukaryotic phytoplankton communities from Atlantic Ocean - Tropical Atlantic ANT10 Metagenome | ecosystem: Environmental > Aquatic > Marine > Oceanic | place: Tropical Atlantic...
CACGGGGCACCGGGAGTGGCGCGTCGTCGCGAGCATCTTGGCGAGGCACGCGTCGTGCACGTAGCGGTCGGTGCACTTGCACGCCGACCTGCGCGGCGCCGGCTCGCTGTCGGTGCAGATGAAGCACTCGGGCGCACCCGCTTCATTGACCCCCTCGGCCATCCTGGCGCTTCGCTAAGCGCTCGGACCCTCGGTCAGGTGACCTCTTTGTTAGCGCGTGCCCCTTATGCCCACGTCGCGATTCGTAGTCGTGTCGGCGCCGCTCGAGGAACGCGTGGCCGCGTCGCTCGCGTCACGGGCCCAGGAGGCCCTGCTGGTCGCGCTCAGGATCCGCACGCGCGTGGACGAGACGCTGCACCGCGAGGACCTCGGCGATCGCACCAAGGAGGCGATCCAGCACGTTTCGAGGCCGGGTGGGCTCCCGTTCATCCTGTTCATGCTGCTCGTGGCCGTGATCGCCACGCGTGAGCTGCTGCTGCGCATGGAGACCAAGCGGATCCTGAGGGTGCACAAATTAAACGTGAACGTGCGGCCGCCGGAGCCGTCGCACCAACACGAGGACTGACGTCGCAAACGCGCCATTCGTCTCGCTAACACCCGAACGCGGCGGGGCGTTCTTTTTTTAAGTTAGGGAGCCATGTCGGGCACGCAGATCGTAATCAGCAGCAATGGGAAGGCCTTAGTCCCAAAGTCCAACCCGCCCAAAACGTTTTTGCTCCCCTTTGGCAAGCACCACTACCTCGTGCCCGCATCGGCGATCAAGTCGTACCCCAAATGGCCCAACGACAAGATCAAGACGGGCGAGGAGCTGGGCGCGCTCCTGGCCACCAAGGCGCCCGAGAAGTGGAAGCCCTACTGCAAGCCCGAGTTCCTGTGCCGCATCGAGGGCGATACCGGCAACTGCGTCTACACGACGTTCAAGGTGCCGGGGCACTCCGAGGAGGTGCGCATCCTGCGCCACATCACCGCCACGGTTGCCGCCAAGAACTTTGAGTCGATCAGGGAGGAGGCCCTCGAGAAGGTTGAGGCCGAGGGCGTCGCGATGAACGAGCGCCACAAGATCCGCATGGAGGTGCTCAATTGGAAGCAGGAGCTGCACTGCCCCAACCGCGCACAGATCAACCCCGAGATCGAGAAGTGGGACCTCGCCACGGGCGCCGACGTGATCAAGTCGTGCGCGATCAAGCCCGAGGCCAAGAAGCGCTCAAAGCCTGGGTCGTCCCAGGAGGAGGAGGCGGAGGCCAAGCGCAGGCAGTACATCTGCCACGAGGAGTTTGTCAAGCAGCCCCCTGGGACCACGTACAAGATCAACGAGGTGGGCGGGCTGCTGCACGTCCTCTTCTACCGCACGGCGGCGACGGCGGTGGTGGAGGACGACGAGGACGACCAGTAGGCTGCGCATAAAAAAAGGGGCGGGGGACCCAAACGAACGACGCACTAGCCATTGGTGACTCTGAAAAAGTGCTTGTGTGTCTTTAGGATCGGGCAGCAATTCGCGGGCACGCTCCCCACGGCAAAGCGTCCCCGCTTGGTGATGGGCGTGCGGCTGCGCAGCAGGTTGACCGCGTACTCGTCGCGCTTGAGCATCTGGTCTCCCACGCAGCTCTGTGCCAGCCGCGCGTCGTCCATCGCAGACAGCGCGGCCTCCGCGTCGGGCTCGAGGTCGCGGCTCTGCCCGCTCGACATGAGGTGCGCGCCGCAGCTGGCCACGTCCATCACAAAGGGGTGCGAGAAGGCCAGGTCCATCGCATCGTCGCGCGGATTGAGCGGTATGCGCAGCCCTCCCTTGGACGTCTTGGAGTGCTCGTGCGCGCACCGGAACTCCACCTTTAGGCACATCATGCAGAATCCTGGAAAGCGCTGCGACTGCGTGGGGCTCTGCGCCAGGCAGTGGCGCCTGCACTGGCCGTCCACCAGGGGGCACCCGCAAAACTCCATGCAAAACTCGAGCCGCTTGAAGGGCGTGTTGGGTGCATTCTTCCCGTGCACGCCGCACGCGCAACCGCCGCTCGCTCGGTGCAGGCTGCCCTTGATGAGCGTTCGGTGCGTGTCGATGTTGCCGTTTTCCAGGCGGTGCGCCGTGACCCGGTCGATGAACACCGCCCGCGACACCGAGGTGGAAATGGACGACAAGATGACGTGCGTGCGGAAGATGTCCTGCGCAATCCGCGCAACCGCCTCGGCGTACCAAGCGGGAAGCGACCAGTACTCCCCATTGTCGAGCTTCAGGTGACGGCTGTTGGAGCTCGGGGTTGCAGCGAGCTGCCGTTCGCCCCGGGCCGCCTCCTCAAAGAGCTTTGTGAGCATGGGCACATCCTCGGCGCTGAGCTCGTGGTCCAGAACGCGCCGCTTCTTCTGCGCCGAGGTCAGCAGCACAACCATGCGCGACGGCTTCGTCTGCCTGCGCACGGACAGCGACCCTCCGCCCGGGAGCGTGACCAGGATCTCGGCGGTCCCGCGCTCGTGCGCGTCCAAGCGGCGCGCAATCTCGTTGGTGCCACGCACCGCCACGCACTGCCTGCGCTGCGCCTGCGAGAACCGATCCCAGCCCTCGCACGCCACCACGTCAAAGCGGCGCATCTTGTAGACCACCTGCACGCCAACCCCGCTCACGAGGCGCTCGTTGCACTCCGGCCATTGCGTCTCGTCAATGTACCACCCGATGGAGTCGAGGGCGCGCGGTTGCATGAGCCCCGGATGATCCGTGAGCGGACCGAGCTTCTCCAAGAGCGCAACGAGTATTTGCAAAACGGCGGGCGGGCATTTTGCGGTGGCCTCCAACTGCGACTTGTCGACCGCAACGTGCACAAACGGTGGCATGAGCCGCAACACGCACACACGCACACACACACACACCCAATAACCAAATACAAGTGAAAGGTTTGCTTTGATAGCGTACGGCGGTGACGGGACGCTCTGGGGCGCGTCAGCCTGTCAGCGCGGCCGTGTATCTAGGTGCGTGAAGCGCAAATGACCAGGGGTACCACACGCGCTGCGCCTTCCCGGGGCCCAGGTACACCACCTTTCCGAGCCTCGCCAGGTCGAAGGAGTTGATCTTGGGCACAAACGGGCTGTCAGGCTCAAAGCCCAGCGAGGACATGCTCTGGCCACGCCACGCGGATGCGTAAGCGCGAACGGCGCTGGGTGTCACCCACGCATTGCAGTGCATGTACGCGACACGACTGCTCGCCTCCACGGGCGAGGCGTTCCGGGACGGCGAGAGCGAGGGAAACTCGCTCGTGGGCGGCAGCCACTCGCACGCGTCCTTGACCTCCGGCTTCAGCCTGGCCTGCTCGGCGAACGCGCCCTTCCACTGGTCGGCCAGCTCGAGGATCGACTCCAACTGGCCCTCCGTGAGCGACCGAGGCATCATGGCGCACTTCTCGCGCTCGTCGTGCGCCATCTTTGCCATGTTTGAGGTGAAGCAAGTGACGAGCGACGTGCGGTCGGGCACGTCAATCTGTCGGCACTTGCTGAAAAGCGTCAACAGAATCTCCGCAAGGTACTTGGCCGACGAGAGGTGCAGGACGGCGCTCCCGCGCGCTGAGGACATCGCGCCGGCCCACGCAGGGATCGGAACCGTGGCCAGCGCCTCCTTCTCTCGCCGCGACGTGTAGGGCTCCGCCCACCCGGGCACCCGCATCACGCGCTCGTCGCGCTCATCGTAGACCATGAGGAGGCGCAGCGCCTTGTTCGTGGACAAGATTTGCACGTCCGTGATGACGCATTTGAGCCCGTTCCCCGCGTTTGCCTCCCACATTGCCAGCAACTTGCTCACCTGCATCGGGATCTGCGTCAGGGACGCAATCGTGATGCACGCCACGCACGAGTCGGACATGCTGCCGTTACCACCGGGGGCGCCCAACACCCAATATTATCTCACTAGTTACAAATTTCCGGGTAGCGGCCAGCATTCTTATTTGATGGCCCGTTTCCCCCCCTTCTAGCCCCCCCCCATGTTCCGCCCCCCTCCCCACCCTCTCCCCTCCTCTCCACCGCCCCACGACCACCCGTGTGCTCGTTGACTGGTTAGTACATGCGCGCAAGGCCCCTCACGCGAGCGCCGCCACGGCAGCGGCAGGGGCACCAACACCGGCCTGGATGTCAAACAGCTTCTTGCTGGTTTGCAGGTTCACGGGGTTTGTTGGTCGGCGCTTGACCGCCTCGAAACGCTGGTTGAGCTCGCTCTCCGCGTTGTTGAACGACCGGCACAGCCGATCGGCATTGTACCACGAGATGTTCACGTTGATGTTCATCGCCGCCGAGTTGGGCGTCGATCTTATGCCCAGGTTGACGCCCTGCGGCATGGCCGCGCGCGACGCGGCCGTGTCGAGGACGTTCCCAATCTGCCAACCGCCAATCACATACTCGCCCATGTCGTTTGCGAGCGTGAGCCCCATCCGCGAGCCGCCCGTCAGTTTCCTCCGCTTGCCCGTGCTGTCGCTCATCTGGTTGCCCTTGAACTTGTACGCCGAGTGGTTGATCATCTGCGACGAGGTCGACACCACCGCGCGGAAGTTGGCGAGCACCGTGTTCTCGATGCAGCCGCCCTGGAACGAGGCAATCTGCTTCTCCTTGAACGCCTCCTCGTCCAGCGGCTTGGCGAGGTACTTGCTGCGGAGGATCTTGTAGCTCTCGATCTCCTCCATCGTCTTCATCTCCCTTCCGTCGCCCAGGAGCGACTTGATCGTGTCCGTGCTCGTGCGGCCGCCCTTGCCGTCGGGGCCGGGCGCGACCGACGCGTCCTCGCCCGTGAGCGCGTCCACGTCAAACCACACGTCCGCCACCAGGACGACGAAGACCTTGTCGAGCGGCAGCACCTCCATAGAGCGGTCGTCGGTCCAGGACGTGCCGATCGCCGGGCCCTGGATGCGGATGTTGAAGAGCTGGCCGTCGCGCGCCTCCAGGTACTCGTCCGAGAGCTTGTCGCTCGGGTCGTTGATGCCCTTGGAGAGCACGATGCCGTCCGGGCGCCAGTCGGTGAGCCCATTCTCCAGCAGCTTCGCGTCGAGCAGCGCGAACGCGACCTCGTCGCCAAAGTTGCGCGACATGGAGTAGGGCTGCATCGTGTACCGCTTGAGCAGGTCCGGGTTGCCCGGGTTGTACATCTGCGGGAGGTTGCCCACGGTGCAGTCGACGAGCGCCGTGGCGGAGCCCTTGCCCTTGAGGAAGGGGCCAAAGTCGCGCGCAAAGATGCCCTGGAAGTTGGGGTCCGCCTCGCGAGCGGCGGAGCCGGCCAGCGCCATCTCCTTGGTGAGGTCGGGCATGTCCATCATGCACGCGCCAATGGGGACGACCGGGTGGCCGGGGTCGTTTGCGGGGATGCCCGCGCTCTCGGCCCTGAGCTGGGCGGCCTTCAGCACGCCGATGGGACCGGTGGTGCGCAGGGTGAGCGGCATGGCCTCGACCTGCTCGTTGTAGCTCTGGTTGAGCGAGATCGCCTTGCCCGCCAGCACCTGCTTGAAGTACTCGCCCAGGTACTCCATCGAGCAGAGCTGCTGGAAGCGCTCCGTGCCCGGCATGCCGGGCATGATGTTGGGCTGGTAGCCGACATTGTACCCGGGGATGCCGGGCGCCTGCTCGAAGCCGTCCAGGAGCGGGCGCGGCGGCTTGGAATCGCCGCGCAGGCCCAGGATGAACGCGAGCGAGGTGGGGCGCAGGTCCTCCGTCTCCCGGCGCACGACCGTCTTGCCCTGCGCATCCTTGCTGATGAGCTTGTTGCTGTTGTTGAGCGGGACGAGGCGCGTGTACGGTATGCCGATGTTGCTCCCCTCGTTGGGGCGCGCCGACTTGATCGGAGTTGGCGCGACGCCCGCGACGGGGGCGCTCACGCGCGTGTTGGCGGAGCCGATGGCCCCGCCCACGCCCGGCGGGTACAGGTTGCGCTGCTGGGCGCCGCCCGCAAACGCGTCATTCGATGCTCCAACGCCGCGGTCTCCCATGCTGCGGGCAGGTGGTGGCTGCGGCCTCGCTCGGTGCTGCGTGTTTACTATCTATGAGGCTAGCGGGCGCGGTGTTATCATTTTTACTTTGAAAAATACTGCTTGGTCCGTTCCGCCCAAGGCGCCACCGTGTCCTCCAGTATGCTTCGCGCGGCCGTCTCGTACTTGCAAAAGTCGCACGTCATCACGCGATTGGCATACCCGGAGTCGATCCGGTGCAGCTGCAGCCACCGGCGGTCCAGCAGATCGATCACGAGGTTGGCCACGCCAACCGTGCTCAGGTAGTGCGCAAACGGCATCTCGCCCCTGTAGAGGACCAGGCGCACGCGCTCGTCGCTCATGAACATGCGCATATGCGCCGGCGCGTGCAGGAGGGTGCCGTCGACGCCCGTGCTCAGCGAGACGCCGCACCACCCGTAGTTGGCGTTGCTGCACGCCTTGAGCCAGGTGATGCGGCGCTGCTGCCACCGGAGCGCCTGGGTCAGCTCGACGTGCGTGACCACGAGCAGGTCGTACACGCGGCCAACCCGTTCATCGTCAAAGGTGCGCCCCAGGTCGTACATCCAGTCAAGGTGCTTGGCAATGGCATGCCGCACCTGCCGATCCTGGCGCATCCGCAGCGCCTCGTTGCGCAGGCCCCTGCGCTCGGCCGTGTGCAGGAAGGCGCGCATGCGTGGCACCTCGTCCTTGGCTATGCGCGCCTGATCCTTGTTGAAGCGGTTCAGGCAGTTGATGGCCACCTGGCACGCGCGGTACAGGCTGTCCATGTTTTGGCGCTCGTCCTGCAGCGTCTCCGACCGCAGCTTCTCGGCGTACGTTATGGACACTCTGCGCGCCTCGCCCACTGGCACCTCGCCGTCCAGAATGCGGCAGCTCTCGAGCGTGAGCGCGTTTGCCAGCCTGGCCAGGAAGGGTTCGGCCTGCGTGACCGAATCGTCGACGCCGCCGCCGTGCTGCGCAACCACCGCGCCGTGCAGGTCCTGCAGGAAGCGGTAAAAGGAGCGGTGCATTCCCGACTCGACGCTCTCGCGCGTCTTCTGCGTCAGGCGGACCGGAAAGCGCAGCTGCACGAGGGACGCGCCTGCGTTGCGCACCTCGTCGGCGAACGCCTCTATCTTTGCGCACGCGTTCACGTACGACGCGTGCAGCTCCAGCTGCTCGCGGATGAAGGTGCCCTCCGACTTGTAGGGCTCCTCGCCGCGTCGCTCGATCGACAAAAGGAGCGCGTGGTACAATTCGGCGTCCGTGCGCCGTATGTGCATTGGCAGCGGCATCGGGTCTTCCATGGGGAGAAACCGGGGACGCCAACCTAGCGTTGGGCGCCACCCTGGTGGTGCTTCACAAGTTGCAAGGCTTTCTTGTCACATCACACCAAACCGGCTAACCAGCTCACCGTCCAGGCTACTACTCGCGGATACGTGGCTGAACGACGACCCGTTTGACGAGAGCGTGACCCACGACTCGCTGGCGTCCGAGTTTGCACCACCCCTGCGCCCCTTCTTGGTGAGCAGGCGACCCTCGCTGATCTGCGACAGGGGCACCGTCTCGACCACGGCGCTCGAGAATCCGCTGTCCTTGCTCACGCTCGTGAAGAGGTCCTGCGTCTCGACGGCCCTGAGGAGGTTGGGCTGCGTGAACTCGTTCACGAGCGTGTTGTGCGGAAAGGCGGCGATGCGCGCCCACCCAATCTGGCGCGCGATCAGCTCCTGCGCGGGCGCGTCCTGCCACACGTACGCCGCAAGCCGCGCGGCATCCGTGGCGCGCCGCAACGCGCGCCGCTCTGCGTTCAGCGCCTGCCAGGCATCGTCCGCCATGGCGCACGCGCTGCTCCGCCAGTGGTCCAGCTGGTCCAGGACGCATCGGAGCGTCTTTGCGAAGCTGTCGTCGTCCACCAGGTGTTGCGCGTGCATGGGCACCGTGGCCATGACCCCGAAGCACGCCAGGATGGTCGCGGTCGCGCCCAGGCACGTGTGCGGGTGGCCGTACTTGCTGTCGATCCTGGCGAGCGGCTCGGTGATCGCCGTGCGCTGCGCGTGCGCCACTCGGCAGGACGCAAGCCCGCGCGACAGGAAGATGGCGTCCGTGCCGCGCATGCTCTTGATCGCGTCGGCAATCGGCAGCAGCTGCGTGCGGATCGAGCGCAGCACGTACGCGCGCTCGCCCGGGACGCCGCGGCCCTCCAAGTACACGCACACGGAGCCGAGCGTCGTGCCAAAGGCGCTCCCGCACACGGAGACGCTGTCCCGGGCCTTTGCATAATCTCTCGTGCGCTTGCCGCTAGTAAGGCAGGGCAGCGTGAGCACGAGCCGTCGCACGTAGACCAGGTGCCGCTGGTATTCAAAGAAGGGGCCCAGGGCCTGCACGCGGTCGTTGCCCGCCGCCTGGACCTCGGTCTTTGACAGCTGGTCCGAGTGCTGCAAGTCGACGATGAGCGGCGCGCCAACCACGCTTGGCGGCACGCAGGTGACGGGCGGCGTCGGAGGCACGACGTTTGGGACGCTCAGCTCCATCGGGTCCGACCTGAGCGTGAGCGTCTCCTTCAACATTGCGCACGAGCTCTTGGACGCAGCGGAGGACGAGCAGCTTGCAGCGGACGAGCTTATCTCTCTAGTGCTGGGGTTTGCCATCATATGCACCGCCGTGCAGTCGCGGCTCAACAAGGCGTTGGCGGACCGCCGAACGTCTGCAATCGAGGCCGCGCGACAAAAGGCAAAGGAGGGCGTGGAGGCGATCAAGAAGTTGCACGGCGACGCGGTGGGCGACGTCATCACGGAGGGCTTTGTGCACGCGGCCGAGCACGCCGCCGTGCGCGATCTGGCGTCCACGCGATCGGGGCTGGACTTTTTGGCGCTCGTGGTCAACATCCTTCAGAGAATACTGGTCGCGATTAGCGTGCAGCTGCTTGCGGCCTCGGTGCGCGCGCAGCAGGAGAGTCGGCTGGTGCGCACGGTCTCGCTGATAGGACTGGCAATCTTTTTCGTGTTTGTGGAGTCTCTGACGACGCGCCACCTATGACGCGTCGCCAGCGGGTACGTGGCTAGAATTTAGCGACTGTTGGTACATTCACAAGATGCAAGGTTTTTTAACACGCACACGCACGCCTCACTCGTCCTCACTCGTCCTCACTTCCGGCCAAGCTCCACTTGTAGGGTACGGGACGCCTGAGCTGGTCGACCACACTGTTGAGGGTGCGCATCTCACTCTCGAGCTCCTCGACGCGCCGCTTGAGCTCGCGGATCTGGTCCTGGGTGTCCTCGTCCTGTGCCCTCCGACGAGTGGCATCGCGGAGGCTTTCGGGTTCGTGATAGTCGCGCGGAATGGTTGTTGTGCCAAAGTGCCCCGGGCGGGGCGGCTCGTCGTCGTCGTTGATCGGCACGTAGGACATGCTCCCCTGCCCCTCGTTGTTGACCGGCCCGAAGGACATGCTCCCCTGCCCATCGTCGTCGTCGTCACGGCCAATGCGAGCCACCCCGGTGCTGGTAACCGGATGCGCCTTCTCCTCCTGGGGCGTTGGCTCGGGCGCCTTTGCCCTGGCGCCCTTCAGGCGGATTGCGTGCAGGCGTGCCGAGAAGGGGTCCAACCGTGCGGCGCTCATAATAATACACACTCGTCGCCCCACGCACACACACACCCTCCGACTTCTCCTCTCCATGCTCCTCTCTTACAGGCACTTATGTACAACCGTGCGCGCGCGCGTCAACACTCCACGCAGTAGCCTGGTGGCCATGAGGCAAAGACCGACGCCACCGAGAATATCACGGTCATGGGCACCAGCGCGCGCAGCCGCAGCGCGAGGAGCACGCTCGCTATGCGCGACGCCTCCTGGATCCCCCACGGGCTCCCCGTGTCGATGGCGTCTCCTAACGACGCGACCACGAGCATGAAGCACTGCAGCAGCAGCAAGCCGGCAAACCAGACGTTCCGCGCCTGCCACATGTGGCTGAGGATCGTGTGCGTCGAGATGATGCCCACGATGCCCACGATCAGGAAGAGGATCGCATTGTACGCCCGGCTCAGCCAGGTGACCGGGCGGTAGCCGGTGACGGACGAGAAGCAGTTCCAACCACCCTTGCTGTTTATGCGGATGTAGTAGTACCCCGTGCACAGGAAGGCAAAGTCGAGGCCCCACAGGATCATGCACACGTTGACCGTGATGTTGCCGGGCGCCCTACCCCGGTTGGCGGTGAAGAGGTCGTATCGGAACACGAGCGGCCAGTCGAGCACAAACAGGGAGAGGAAGATGAGGTAGAGGCCCGTCAGGAAGTGCGTGAGCCGAAACGCGGGCGCCACCGTTCGGATCGTTCCGACCACGCAGTTTTCGTAGTTCCAGTCGAGCGAGACGCAGCCGTTGAGGCACTGCCACGTTCTCACAGCCATGAGCTCCACCAGGAACGGCTCCTGTACGTTGGTGTATTCTTCGACTCTGCGCGGCGCATTCTTGTACGCCTTGTCATACCATGGCGCCTGAGCAGCCATCGTGTGCCGCTTTTTAGTATGAACTGGCACTGGTGAGGGTTATGAATTGGTGCCACTAAGGGTTGCGTTGGCTAGTGGTAACGCGAACGCGGACGTTTGGTTGGTTGGGGTGGCGCCAACGAGCGGGATCAGTGGCGGCGGCGGCGGCGGTGGAGGCGACTGCGAAGGCGGCGGTTTCCGCCGCCTTCGGGGCGGCGGCGCCGGTCGCGGCGGCGGTGGTCGCGGCGGCGGGGGCGGGGGTGGCGGTTGCGGGGACGGC
>Ga0115012_10002544_pt1 | contig 10672 bp, 14 predicted proteins | sample TroAtlMetagenome_FD_88706 | JGI IMG/M metagenome (GOLD analysis project Ga0115012, IMG submission 88706) | Marine eukaryotic phytoplankton communities from Atlantic Ocean - Tropical Atlantic ANT10 Metagenome | ecosystem: Environmental > Aquatic > Marine > Oceanic | place: Tropical Atlantic...
ATCACGGCGGAATACACGGGCTTGATAATCAGGATAGTTCACCCACTTCTTTTCTGTAACTCTCCAACCCCACTTTCTGATATGTTCGTCCTTCATACCATCGATAGTGTTGACTCTTGGTATCCAAACCAAATCAACATCATTGATTTCTAATATTTGTTTAAGTTGTTGTAATAATGTTTCATGTGGATATTCATCGGCATCTATATGAAAGATATAATCACCAGTTGACTTTTCTATTACAGAATTCTTGTGGTCTGCAAAGTTCCCATCAAGTTTTCTATTATATACTATGATGGTTTTCATATCATCATGACCATATTGTTGAACCCAACTCGTAATAACTTCTTGTACTTTTTCATCATTACCATCAACACAAATAACGATTTCATCTTCAGGATCGGTTTTGTGTACTAATACTTCTAATAACTTATTCAGTTCTTCAGCTTCATTATGAACTGTAATACCATAACTTAATTTCATTAACTATTTTGTATCTCCAATAATTGTTCAAGACCAATACCCCTTTGGTCTGTTTTTGTTAAAACCTTTGTGAAATCATAATCTACTATCTCGATTTTCTTCATTTTACCAATTGAAAATGTTTTATATAACTTAGGAATTTGCCTTAAAATATTTCCAATACTCTTTTCATAAAATTGTTGTTGTTTGGTTCTACCTGGTGTGGCAAGTTCGATATACTTTTGATTTTTAATATTGATGATTTGAAGTCCAAAGCTTTCTTTGATAAGATATCGAAACTCTCTCATAGGTAGTAAATCCATATCCAAACAATGTAACTTTTTTTCTGCTCTTTCAGCAGTGTATGGATAAATATTAGTTGCTAAAACAAGATAACGATTTTTACTTGCTGTCTCACTTCGATATCTAAGTTCATAAATAGGACCCGATTCAAGTCTTTCAGGTTGAATCGTAGTCTTTCTTTTGATATTTCTTATATGTTGACTAAAGTACCCCATCCTTAACAATTCCCATAGATTTACATGCTTCTAAAAATTCATACTGACCATACTCTTCAGCATTATCAACATCGAGTCTTTCGGTATAGTATTCACCATCTTTACCTGGTATTGGATATTGTTTCTGTTCCTCTTCACTAACTTGAGTAACTTTTGCAAGCTTCCAATTCCAATCATGAGGTAATCCATCAGGATAGATAATACCCATTTTACCCATATTGACAACACTTGGATACCAATAAATATCTCGTTCATTGTCTTTAAATGCTAAATCACGGATTAATTGTGAAGTATGTTCTATCGAGTCTATCTTGTCTTCTGTATATCCACTATGACTCATGTAACCACAGTTAAAACACATGAACGAACTAAATGTCTCTTGTACATCTTCGAAACACCTATCAGTATCAGAACAAACTGGACAATCTACTATTTTTTCCATACTAATTAACCTTCTTTAATTTTGGTAACTCAACTTTTTTTGGTTTAGATACCTTTTTTAGTGTCGGTAGTTTTATATCTACTTTCTTGGGTTGCTCCTCAAACTTGGGTAAATGTTTACTCAATATACCATCAAGTGCTTTAGTCATTTGGTCTAAACTAAACTTTGACTTATTCACAATTGATTGTTTTTTAGCCTTGGTAACATACTTTACATAGTTTTTATGTACCTCTTTGAGTACATTACTTGCGTATGCGTAATTTACTTGGAACCATTTAGCCCCATCCACTATAAACTCCTTTGGAAACGAATTCTTTGGAACATCAACCACATTACCAGGTAACAGTATTGAATCTTGATTTAAGAAATCAGTTTGACCACTCCAATTTGATGCTATCACTGGTTTTTCACTTAATGTTGCTTCTAATAACGGTCTCCCAAATCCTTCACCATGTGTGAATGATAAGTGAGCCTTTACTTTAGGATGATTATAAAGTTGATTTATCTCTTCATCTCTTAAATCACCATGTAAAACATAAATGTTAGGTAAGTCACCAACCATTTGTCTTTTGATATCATTAATTTTACCGAGTATTTCTTCCCTATCAAGAATACATGGAGTTGCCCCACTTGTTTTTAAAATTAATGCTGGTTTATTTTTCTGATTCTTGAATGATTCACAAAATGTTTTTACCATCATACCGATATCTTTTCTGTCTTCACCCATTCCACCTTGTAACCAATGACCTACATGGAGAAAACAAAAATCTTCTTCGATTAATTTAAATTCATCCAATAACTCTTGGGAAAATTCATTTGTTTTACCATAAACATCGGTATCAACACCCTCAAATAAAACCTCTACAGGTCTCTGATTAGCTAATTGACCAATTTTTTGTTTTGTATTTTCGTCATGTTTATCGTACTTGGTATTTTCAATCGTATGTTTAACAAAATTTGCTGGTACTATGTTTAAATCCATTCTGTTTAAACCCTCAATCCAAACAGGTGGTACGGTTGTAGTTTCAATACCTGCCGTTATACCAATATTATATTTTGCTATATTTTGAAATTCATTCGGTACAACAATATGTACATGAATATCAGGTTGTCTTTCAATTTCAGGTGACTGTAGTAATCTCTTGATGATTGGTAAGTCTTGTGGATTCTGTTCACTAAGAGCGTTTTGTGGAGTATTTCCCCACCTTACTGGCCATATTCTAATATCAAACTTATCTAAATCAATTAGACTTCGACATATATCTCTACTATGTGCCCCATAACCACTTCTTGTTCCTACAGGTGCTGTAACTACCATTATCGGTTTCATATAATCTCCTAAGCCTTATACATTGTAAATCGTTTACGAGGTGTCCACTTCTTCCAAGCGGTTTCCATATGGTCAATGAATCTATCACACATATTTTTAGCTGACAATCCAACTTCATCTTTCAACATCCATTCACGACCCTTCAACCCAAATTCTTTTCTCTTATCTGATGGTGTTTCATACCATTCTCTAAATCTCACTGCTACATCTTCCCATCGTGGTCTATCATCAAAGATGTAAGGTGTCGGTATGGAACCTTGAAGTGAACGACATGCTGGCCATACTGGTTTACACCACTCACCCCAAGTTAAATCGGCGTTGTGTTCCCATTTGTCTCTATCATGAAATGATACTATTTCTCTATAATCTTCATGTCCTACATGCTTACCATTTAACTCAAATCCACATTGGTCTTGTAATCCACCAGTTACATTTACAATCATCGGTGTACCAGCCATTACAGCTTCTGCAGTTCCCAAACCAAATCCTTCATTACTAGCTATGTTGACTTGAATGTCGGCAATATTGTATAAAAAGTTCATATGTTTATCATCTAACCTCTGATGTGAAAATATCACTTCATATTCAGGACATATATTTCTTACTACTTCGGGTAAATCAGTACCATTTTGGTCTTTTGGTGCTGTGTGCATCAATAACAAACATTTCTGAGCCTTTTCTTTTGGTAATTGGTCACAGAATGTTTTGTATGCCATTATAACATCACTTGGTAACTTCCTTCGTATATTTCTATTATTCCAAAAAATGATAAAATCTTTATCTTTATTGTGTAGAACCTTTTTTCTAAATGATTCAAGTTCTTTATCGTCTTTATCGATTGGAAAGAAAGTCTCTTCGGGTATACCATGTGGTATGTAAGTACAATCCCAATCAGTTCTTGGTTTGTTCCGACAAACCTGCTCAACTATATTTACGGTTTGTTTTGATATATTCATAATCAAATCCGAAGACTCATAGAAATTTTCATTATATCTTGGGTATGGTAAATCATCCCAAATGTTATAATAAAAAATCGGAATGTTCTGTCTGATTTCATGTTCCATTTGATATAACCAAACCCAAAATCTTGGGTCTGTATAGTGCATTATAGCATCAGGTTTCTCTATATTGATAAGATTTCTTACCAATTCTTGGTTTCCATAACCACTAATGGGATAAATTTTTAAACTTGCATCTTCAACACCAGTATCTTTTCTAATTGATTCATTCATGTCTACAATCTTACCCTCTTCAGGATGTTTTATAGCACCCCCCGCTTGAACCCAATCATACTTGTGTATTGTTCCAAGTACGAAATTCTTAGAAACCGTACCAACTCCACTACTCATCCTTAAATCATCGGACAACAATAATATTTTTTTCTTTGCCATAACCTACTCTAAAATCTACTACCGCTAACTTTTAAGTCACGATGTTGTTTTATGTTTAATTGATAATCTTCATCGGTAAGAAACTTATGTATAGACCTATTCACGAGTTTCTGTAATGTGAATTCTTCACTTAATGATTTTATTCTAAAGTCTTTATACAACCTATCTAAAACCTTTACCGATGTTAATTTAGTAACGCCTTTCATAACATCTCCTTATATACATATATAAGTATATACTCAATTCAAAATCAGTACTTTTTTCTGTAATTTTTCTGCTGTTTCTATGGTATTCAATGTACCTTTTGTATATTCACCTTTATTCATGAACGCAACTATATAATCACTATATTCGACTATCTGTTTATTTCTATCGAAAAAGTTTTTTGGGAAGTATCTCTTTCCGTAATGAGATTCATCTAAGATACAATGTTGGTTATATGTGTAGTGTCTTGGTGGAAATTCTACATATTTCATATCAAACTCTAAAGCAAACTTTTTTGCTAATCCATCAGCACCAAGTTTTTGTCCACCACTTACTATTTCTACTTTATCCCCAAATTGTTCTTTTAACTTGAAGACGAACTCTTTTATCTTTCTACGATTTGTGTATTCCCTTGAGCCTACAATACCAACTCGTTTCATCAATCATTCCTCTTTTGTTTTCTGATGGGTATATCACTTTTTGGTTTCATACAAAACTTGAGAGTTTTTTCGAATTGGTTGAGTCCATTAACTATGTCACCCATATAAGTAAATCTTGTACGACTTGCTATTTCTACATCTTTTTCATTAATTACATCATACCATACAAATTCATTTCTATGAATATCTTTCGATGGTTTGATTGTAGTCTTGAAATGTAACTCTTTTTCATATTTTTTGATGAACTCCTTAATTTGAGCTGGAGTCACCTCATCATTTTCATACCAAAGATGTAATTGGAATTGATTTATTTTATAAATCTCATTTATCCTATTAATTACCCAACTTTCAATAACGGTATCATAAAAATCTGTCATCTTCAATCTTAATCTGACAACTGCTCCTAATGAATTCATGGTAAGTCCTTACATTTTGTGAACGCTTTACAATCTTTTTTCGTTCTACATTTTTCATAATGAACATCTTTGAACGAACCATCTTCGTTGTAAACACTTTTCATAAAGTTTTCTAACCGACCAATAACTTTGTTAATGGATGGTTTACCATTTGCTGGAACAAAGGTCTGAACTCTTCTTTGTGGAAAATCCATACCCTCGTATAGTTTTCTCTTCACAATAAAGTATTCGACATCGATTCTTTCCAATGGAACATCGTGTTGTTTAGAATAAAATGATTTGTACAATAAGAGTTGGTCTGTTTTATTTTTATCGGCTTTAGCGTATTTGTTCCAACCCCAAGATGATGTTTTGATATCAATAATCTTGATTCGATTTCTGATATTGTCTTTAATAATTAGGTCGATGAACCCTTTAAATTTAAGATTATTTGGTAAATCATAATTTAGTGAAGTTTCTATTCCTAATAATTCATAACCTTTCTTACTAAAGTACATCGCCCGTTTCTTCTTGAAGAAGTCTATAATCTTTAAACCATCGTTGTAAAATTCTGTCATCTCATCTTTGGTACAGAATTGTTCTCCACCATTTCGTTGCATAATTTCCATGAATAGTTTCTTCATTCTATCTTCAAGTTCTTCTTCGAGAAGTAATTTGTCAGCCTCTACTATACTTTTGGTATACATTACTTTGATGTACTCTTGTAGTACTTCATGCATGGCAGTACCAAATAAAGTATAGATGTTATCTGACCAAGGTATAGCCTTGTCTACATATTGTAGTTTCCACGAGTAGGGACATTGTTCCCATAACGCGAATTGACTATACGATACTGATTTTTTTCTAGCCATTTAATTTTTGAATAACAGATTGTTTTGGTAATCCACCTACGAACCTATCTACTTCAACTCCATTTTCTTCTATGACAGTAGTTGGAACCGACCTAACATTATATTGTTGTGCCAAGGATTTGTTCTCATCTATGTCGAGTATTTGTACTGAATGACCCTCGTTCATTATTTCGGTCATTACAGGTTTGAAAGCTTTACAAGGGCCACACCATGTAGCTGTAAAGTATTTTGCTGTCTTCATTATTTTCCCCACTTTCCACGACCAACAAGAGTTGCCATTATTCCATAATTGGAAACATCAAGATAAGCATCTTCCAATGGTTCATCTTGTACGGCTGATTTTCTACCAGTCATTAATAGTGTTTTTACTCGTTGTAATTTGTCATTCATACGAAACCATAGACCCGTGAGTGATAGATTTATTTCTTCCTTTGTTTTCAATTGTGTACCAACTGATATGTTACCAGGACCGTAATCATGTTGTTTGTGACAGAACAATTCATATTGTTCTCTTTGTAATTTTTTGAACTCCTTAGTCATCTCTGGCCATTCCTTTTCCATCAACTCGACAATATTGTCTGATGTGGGTTCTGACTTTGGTGTATCTTTGATTGAGTTTCTTTTCATGTCTAATAAACTTGTTTCTTCTGACATATAGTTCTCCTAATGTGATATAAGAATTTACGAAATATTTTGGTTAAAGTCAAGTAATAATTTCATCAATAATACCATATTCCAAACACTCTTCTGCTGTAAAATATGAATCATTTTTTGAAACACCTTCCCAAAATTGTTGGTCTTTTTTCGTTACCTTACCAAGTATTCTATTGATATTTTTTTGTAGTTTTCGTAGATGGTCTGCTCCTTTCAACACATCAGATGTCTTACCACCTTCAAATGCTGAACCTTCATGAACCATTACGGTAGAGTTTTCTGTCATTGTTCTGTTACCAGTACCACAGGCAAGTATGACGGCTGCTGCTGACATACATGCTCCAACACAATGTGTATTTACCTTGACTGGTAATGAGTTAAAATAATCTATCGTACCTAACATGGCATAAACATCACCACCATAGGAAGTAATGTTTAATGTTACATCTTGTTTAGGATTTATTCTTACAAAATTATCAAATCTTGTCATAACCGCATACAATTGGTCTTGGTCAATTTCATAACTTAAGTACATTGTACTTGTTTCTAAATTTATACCCCACTCCAAATTTTTAAACATCATTTGTTGGTTTGGTGTCAAATTTGAACCATTTGAGTAGTTCACTTTAATCGGTACTTGTTGTTTGTCCATCTTTTATCCTTTTCTAAAAACGAAAATTGGTTCGTACTTGTGTCCAGCTCCCATTACACTTGACAATGTAAGTTGAATAGTTTCTTCTTGTATGAATCCGAGAGAGGTTGAAATCCTCTGAGTCTCCTCTTCAATAAACTTATACTTAGGTGTGTTTGCTATGTTGTATAACATATAACCACCCTTCTTAAGTCCGTGATAACAATTTTCAATAGTAGTTTTTAAGAAACCATTCACCCACTCATCTTGTGTGGGGAACTTTTTATAACTTTGACTTTCCTCATCAGAATACTTTTCAGTATCAAAATAAGGTGGGGAAGTGAAACACAAGTCTAATGAATTTGACTTTGGTTTAAATTCTTCACTTCCTTGTTTATATATATCGACTTTCTTTTTTATATAATGGAAATCTTTGCTCATATTATTTAGACCATCAAAGGTCATTGTGGATGGTTCAGTACCTATATAATGTTTGGTATTTTTAGCGGACAAAAAACCTAACAAACGACCACCCCATCCACAAGACATATCCCATATAACTCCATCTCCACCATACCTTTCATATATTAGTTTTGCTGCTGTTGGTCTAAAGTTACTAACAGATTGAGTACCACTATAAATCTTTATTGATTGTCTAAGTCTATTCTCGTGAAATACATTTCTCTCACTATTTGGGTCTTCACCTTTATAATGTTTTAGTTCCCAATTCCAACACTTACGAATTGTAGATTTGAACATATCATCATCGTGGAATATTTCCATTGGAGATTTTTTAGCACTACCACATCTTACTTCCCAAAAATGTGGAAAGTAAGTCCAACACAACCTCAAACCATGCATAGTCTGTACTATCTGATTATCTTTGAATATCGTATTGACATCAAACTTTCTCAGTTTCTTTAGGTGGTCGTGTTTTTCTTCTTCACGAATTGTATAGTGTGGAAATCCATGTCTTCTATAGTAATCAAATATGACCTCTACACCATACTCTCTTTCAACAACATCTATTGAATTAGTGACTCTTTCAAATTCTAAATCGTTTTTGTCTACTTCAATTAGTTGTCCGAGAGTTTCATAATTTACTCTTGGCATTTTTTTCTGTATATATAAACAAAATCACTCCATGTTGAATCAGGTCCTGTTTTTTCTGCCGATATAAACTCACGACTATAAATCAGTCCAAATAAATCAACAACATCTCTGAGAATTTTTGTCTCATATAATTTATCTAATGGTTCTAATTTGTTTTCCATTTCTTCATAAAAGTAAAGTGGTTTTCTATTCAAGACTCGTCCTTCATCATCATATGATTTTATCCATTTCATAAAAACCTCTTCAATAAAATCATTTGGTAATAATTCATCCAAATCTATTATATCCCTATAATCAATGATATCATAATCATTATAAATTTCAGATAACCAATGTAACTCTTTTCTATAATCAGGTAAAAGAGGGCCTGTAGCTGGTTCATCATATGTGACATCTGAACTCATGAAAAATTTTTCATTTGGATAACTATCCAAAACCTTTCTCAAGTGATACATTTTATTTTCATAATCAAATCTTGGTATTAAATCTCTTCTCGTGTCAAGAACGACTGTAGGCCAATGTCTAACATGAATACCTAACCTATCTCCAACCAAATCTTTTATTTTATTCTCAAGATTGATGTCCTTCAACTTCAACAGATGTAACCAAGTACCATAAAAATCATTACCAAAATTATAAGGAGGCCATTCTTGTTTTATCCACCAACTTTCATCCGTATTTAATTTATTCAACCACGGTTTAGTAGCATCTATTTCGGATAAACCAGTTTTTTTATTGAATAATTCCTTTGATGATTTTGTATTTGGAAAATCTATAAATTTAGTCTCTAACCACTTATCCGATTCAATCAATATCTCAAAATTAAAATCATTGAATCTATTTAACTCGTAAGCTATCTCCCAAAACTGAATTCTATTACCAAAACCTGTGTCTGTAATTGACCAACCACAATCTCCTATTTTCAAATATGACATCAATCTTTCCTATGAGTATCTAATGTCACACAATGAAAACTTCCACCAAGTGTTCTTGAATGTCTTAACCTTTGAGGGATAACCTCGATGTTATTTTTGTAAAGTTGTTTATGTAAATCAATTTGATTTTCATCACAAATTACTAAATTAGAGTTTAATGATAATAAATTAATCCCAATCCACTTTGATGCGTGGTTATAATTTGGATAATATCCTATATCCACAACATCGGTACACCAAATCTTATCCCAAGATTTTAATATCTCTGGCATATTATCTTCATTGACTCTATCAGGATTTAGTAAACACAATCCCTCTCTCAATAAAGCTATTGTAGAATCCAAGTGACTAAAACTATACATATTTCTCAACACATGAACTTTATATTCACTTCCAAGAAAATTTTGTAACCATCTTGCACCTAATTCATTACCTGTGTTTGATACTAAATACAAAATATCATTATTACATCTTAGGATATTAGCAGCATCAAATACTGGTTCTTTTTCATTCAATGTTAATTTACCTAAATCATCTCTTTGGTACACATCATCTTTTAATAATGGTTTAGGGGCTGATACCCACCTTGAACCTTTAATCATATAATCGATGAAGTCTTCACGAAATGAGAATGTTTCAAAATATCTTGAACGAAGAGCCATAGGTGTCTCGATAATCGTATCACCTACAATAACCACACTATCTCTTGGGCAATAAGTGTAATAACCATTAGTTGTCCAATGACCATTAGAAAAATTATTTGAACTATTCAGAGAGTTAGGTCGTTTAACGGAGACACCAAAAGATTTTAAAGTAGAAACTAAATTCTCTAAGTCTTCACGAGTCTCTTCGATTACTTGCCTTGGATAGTAACCTTCCTTGACATTATCAATATCATCTTTATCGGCGTAATTGATACAATGAATGTCTTTACCTTTGGTTGGATTGTTTGGATTATCTATGTTACCTACAAAGACTTCTCTAAGAGTATCCCATTCATTCATCGAATAAATCATGGTAGATTTAGTTTTTTAATCTCCTTAGGCTCCGAACCAAACTTTTGAAGTATTGATTTCAATTCAGCCTTACCTTGTTCTGAACTATAATAGATGTCAAGGTATTCATTAGCTTCTTTGATACTAACTTGATGATACTTTGTAACAATTTCTACAACCCATTCAGGATGTTTCATAACCTTTTTTCCTTTAGTATATTTTAACCACTGCTTACCCTTTGGTAATATTTCAGTATACAATCGGTATAAGTCTTTTGGTTCTAATTTATA
>Ga0115012_10002545_pt1 | contig 10670 bp, 10 predicted proteins | sample TroAtlMetagenome_FD_88706 | JGI IMG/M metagenome (GOLD analysis project Ga0115012, IMG submission 88706) | Marine eukaryotic phytoplankton communities from Atlantic Ocean - Tropical Atlantic ANT10 Metagenome | ecosystem: Environmental > Aquatic > Marine > Oceanic | place: Tropical Atlantic...
AATATGTGTGAGACGTCTAGTTGAGATAATCTCATCAACTCCACCCTCTTTGAATGTACGTCTAACAATGTCAGACCAGTCACATAGGTGTTTGATGAATTTCTCATGCTCTCCTATCATAGGAATCTTGAGATTTTCAGATAGTGCCTTGAGTATCTTGATCTCTGTGACCACACTAGGGTACTCTTGCTCAAATGTAATAGGGAATCTCTCAAGAAATGCTTCATTGAGTACGTTAGTTCCTATGAACCTACCGTCATCACTTCCCTTACCTTTGGTATTTGCTGTAGCAATTACATTGAATCCCTCTTTGGGTTTGATGTACTCCCCTATCTTTTTGAGAAATACTCCCTTACCCTCTAGTATGGATTGTAGGCACATGATCTTATTAGATGCTAAGTCTATCTCATCTAATAGTAAGATAGCACCACGCTCTAATGCTTCGATAACAGCACCGTTATGCCATACAGTTTCGCCATTGACAAGTCTGAAACCACCGATCAAATCGTCCTCGTCAGTCTCAACTGTAATGTTGACTCTGATAAGTTCTCTACCTGTCTCAGCACATGCCTGTTCGACACCGAATGTCTTACCGTTACCACTCATACCAGTAATGAATACTGGATAGAATAGTTTTGATGAGATAACTTTCTTGAGATCAGGGAACTGACCGAATTTGACAAATGTGTTGTCACGCTCTGGTATAAGGTTCTCAATGTCAATAGTTGTCTTACCTAGTCCAACTCTGGAATTAGTTGGTAGTGGGTTAGGTGTTTGAGTTTGAGTGAATACTGGTTCTTGAAATGTTTGCTCAAGTTTTGCCTTCGCTTGAGATACAGTCACATTCCAATGACCTCGTTTTGTTTTATACTTGTTGAGAAACTTAGTAATGGTCTGATAACCGATTGGATTATCTTCGCAATATGCCTTTACCATGTCTGCATCAAGTTTTTTACCATATTTCTCGACTATGTTGTCAAGATGAAAAGTAGAATCGTAAGTAGTAGGCATTTGTTTTTGTTTGCTTATGTAATAATTATAATTGTTGCTATAGTATAATGCAACAGGGGTTGTGCCACTTTATGCAAGTGGCACATTGTGGTTATGCAATTCTGTCTATGAATTGTTTTACCATAACTCTGTTAGTCTTTTTACCTCTATTCATTTTCTTGAAAGCGGTTGAGACTGCTCGTTTGTCAGCACCCTGATCGACTGCGAGGTCATCTTCAGTTCTGAGTTTGTTGCCTGATATTGCGAACCATTGATCGAATGAATCAGATTTGAAAGTGATGATACCTTGCTTCTTGTTCTGTTTCTTCATATCGTCAAATGTATCGTATGAATTTCTTGCATAACTCATGTAGAAATGATGATAGTCACGCTCTAGTATTCTTATACCTAAGTATGATGTATTAGGTAGTCTGGACTTGACTGCTTTGACTAGGTTACAAGTGAAATCTGAAGCGGTTGAACCACCATTGAAAGTCTTAGAACCTACTCGTATGACTGAACTCTTAGGGCAAATTGATCTATGACATGTTTCAGTTGTATCATAATCCCACTCCTCAATTTGTTGATTCCATCTATGTCTGAAACCTACCATATTTGTATGATATCCGTCTCCGTCAGTCAGTACAATTACATGACATTTCTGTAAACTTTCTCTTGCAATTAGTCTTTTTACTAATAACTCACTTGAGATAATTGCTTCATTTAGTGGTGTACCTGATAGCATGAATTCTCTTGCAGGGTTGAAATAATGACCTGAGATTGCTTGAGTTTGTAACCATATAAGTCTCATCATATCATCTAATTGTTTAGATTTAGCGGTTGATGAGAGTATGTTTACCATACGGAATGTGCCTTCGATACATATATCATTCAACTTAGGATTATGGTGTTGACCTGATGTCATATATCCTCTATCATCAATATGTCTGGTATTTGATTTTGTATCTAAACAATAAGAATCATTTGTGAAAGCATAGACCTCGAAAGGGATATTGACTTTTCTACAGAACCATACTAGATTGAATAACTGTTTGATAGTATCATTTAGTTGGTAGTGCATTGAACCTGACCAGTCAAGTAAGAATACAAGTCCATGATTTTTACCCTCTGGAATTGTTGTTACTTTCTTGAATATATCATCATTATATCTGTATGTGTGTAACTGAGTCATGTCTAACATACCAGTTCTTGCTGTTGATGATCTGCTATAAGAGTCTGCTGATTTCTTCATTTCAAACTCTTTTACAAGATTGTTGACATCTTTGGTAGATGATCTCTTGTGTATGTTATACTCATTGTTGCACTCATTTACTTTATTATTGAACCACTCGTCATTCCTATCGTAACTATCTTTATAAGCAAAATGTTTTGCTAGTGACTCATGAATAGTATTGAATTCTACTTCAAATGTGTCTGGATTTAGTTCTGGAATGTTTAGATATGTTGTCTCAGGTGCATTTTGGTCATTCAACTCTTGTACATTTCCGTCAAATGATCTCTGTGTCTGTGACTCTGTAATATCTGCGTGGTTGCCCGCTTTGTTCTTGATACCTTGAGTCTTAGCGTCCTCGTCCTCGTCCTGATCTTGTGTCTCATCTTGTGTCTTATCTGAAACATTTGAATTTTGACCATTTTCAGATTGGTCTGTAGGTGTTTCTACGTTACCGTCAGTCTCATCTTGTGTCTGACCTGTTTCTTCCTGAGACTTACCTATTGATATACCCTGACCACTTCCAGAACCAGTTGTCGCTTTGACTTTTAGTAGTTGTGCCAACGCTTCTTGCTGATCTGACTTAGACATTTCATATAGTTTCTTGGATAAGTCCAGAACCTGATCGAATGTTTCCGCTTGAGATATCTCAGTAATGAGTTGATTCTCCTCGTCAGTAAAGTCAATGCAAAGATATGCACCAATCTTGAAATATAGGTTGACTTTATCAATAAGTCTCATTGAGTCTATATCTTCTCCCTCTATCTCAAAGAAGTTACTAGCATGTAGTTCCTCGTATGCTTTATAGAAATCCTTATTGAGACCTGCAAATCTCTGTTTCATAAGTTTCTCTATCCTTGCATCTTCTACTACGTTGACATAATCCATAGGTACATCTTTGTACTCTGGTTCTAAATTCCAACGTCTAAAAGGTGTGTGTAGTGCATGACCAACCTCATGTGCAACTAACATGTCATACACATAGTTGCTATCTAGTTTCCATTGTGGTAGAGTAAGTATTCTACGCTCAACGTCAAATGATGCTGTGTCAACTTTCTTATGCTCAATGATAAGATTCTCTGTTGCTAATAGTCTGGCAAGATTGCCTTTGATTTCAATGTTGACTGGCATTGTTTCCTTTGTTTCTATACTATTATTATAACAATAAAAAAACCCCTGTGAAGGGGTCATGTGACACTTTCTCAACTGTCACATTGTAATTTCGATTCTCTTTTCAAGCGTGTGAGAAACATTGAGTGTTTCTTCTTCAGTTGCCTTATTCTCTGTGGTCGGGTAGTAGATTTTGCAACCTTCTTGGAGTGTTTTTGCCAGTTTGGATAGATCATGTAACTCCTTGATCGGTACTTGCGGTGTAATTATAACATGAACTGCTCTTCGAGGTGGTTTATCTGTGCCAGTTCCACAACATACACATATCGACAGTTGACTAACCATATTTAGTCTTATAATACCGTACTCAGGGGTTTGACTTGGGAATCCGAACTCTACCGCCATTCCTGATTGCCACTTAGGGTCAAATGACTCAGTTGGTTGTTCATTCCATTGTCGGAAGTTAGTCTGTGCCATTTCTTCTCCTGATTTGATCTAGTCGTTGTGAGTGGATTTCTTCAATGTATGAATAATACTTGAATTCTATCCAGTTGTCAAAAGGGTCTTTTATAGTAGTCCTATGACATCTTACATTCTGACCATGTAGATGTGCTTCCTCAGGGGGTATTTTCTTTGGAATCAAGAAATTGTATTTACTATCGATAACATTTATGTTAGGATTATTCTTGCAATGGTACACAACATCAAAATACTCTTCCCTATCCAAGAACACCAATCCGTTATGACGTGGTAACCTTGAGTTAGGTTGTGGAACTGATGTTTCTCCCTCTAGTACGGAAATGTGATGCCCTGCCATTGACATAATGAACCCTGATGATCTATTGTTATCTTCTGTCGATATAGTAAATCTTTGACAGAACTCACAACCCAACTCATCACAATACCATTTGATACCCTCATCTATATTGGGTATAGTAAATGCCATATGCCAAAGTGTTTTAGTATGCTTTGATGCTAGTATTGTCAAGGGTCACTAGATAATATATTATTATTTACACACTATGAAAATTCTCACTAATGGGTGTAGTTTCACTTATGGTGCTGACCTTGATGACCCTATAAATGAGAGGTGGTCATCATATTTGCCACATGATGTCACAAATATTGCTATGGGTGGTCAATCTAATGATTTGATTGTCGATAATAGTATTGCGTGGTTGGAAAATAATGTGTGTGATTATGTCATCATACAGTTTACATTCAAGAATAGATTTGCTATGTTTGATAAAGAGTGGTTGTCAGTCACACCCTCTAATAAAGAGTTCTATGCTAAAATGTATTACAAATATATTTGCTCTAAGGAAATGTCTAAGAGAAACTTATGGAAAAATATATTTCTAATGGAGAATTACTTGGACTCTCACAACATACCTCATTTCTTCTTCCATATAGGTCACAACACGAACATGAATGACCAATATAGAGGATTGACGAACTGGTCTAACCTGATGAATATTTCATTTTTAGATAATGATAAGACGAACTGGCATGAAAAATACTCACACCCTAGTGCAAAGGGTCAAAAACTTATAGCAGATAAAGTTATGGAAGGTGCGTCATGTCTATAATATATTGGACTTATTATAATAGTGGTAAGGGTCATCTAAAGACAGCATGTAGAGCAAATAATAAATCAGTTATTATATACAACCAACAGGGATTCGTTAGATTTACATATACTGATGACGATAGAGAAGTAATAACACAATATTATACTGAAAACGACAAATTAGTAAAAAATGTTGTAAAGACTTCTCAAGGTAGGAGTAAAGAAATAAGAGCGAGATCGTATACGTGGCCAGGTGAGTACTATAATTATATTGACCCACATTTGAAAGAACCTAGAAAACGACACATTGATAATCCTGTTTCCACTATGTTATTCACGCACGATCAGGGTTACATGAGAAATGCGTTTCAGCACCCTGACTGGGAAAACGAATACTTACCAATATTTGCTGAGACTAATTTATTATTTGCACCTTACATATTATTAGGTGCTGATAGAATAGGAAACTTTATGGACGGTAATATAAGACCTGTTAGTCAAAGATGTATGGAGTTTGTGAAAAGTTGTAAGAGTGTCTTACCATACAAAGAAGATTTAGTTGATAGTATGATAAGCAAACTTGCTTGCTTTGATAAGTTGAAGATGGCAAGAAAAAGTCTGCAAAGAAAAGGTAGACCAGTCATCTATCGTGACTTGTTTGATGCCTTCAAAAAAGATAAAGAGATTGTCTATCTACATTTAGACGATATACTTAGACAGTCAAGGAAAACAGAGCATACACTAAGACAACTGGGTATACCCTATGAGTATTTCAATTTAGATAAGGATAGTTATAAAGATGTGTTCGGTATGAATCATATCGAAATTCCAAGAGATCATACACACCCAACGTGGGATTTGAATGATGAAGAAACTCATAAAAATTGGTGCAAAGTTAGAGATATTGCTGTACAATACATAGAAGAAACTAACTTGAAGGACTGGAGACTTCCATGAGTTTTAATAATAAACGAATAACATGTGTTATCCCTGCACGAATGTCGTCAGGTAGATTTCCTGGTAAACCTCTTGCTAAGATAAATGGTAGAGAATTAGTCTTGCGAGTAGTAGATATTGCAAAGCAGTCAAAATTTATTGATGAAGTTATCGTAGCAACAGAAGATGAAGTCATTGCTGATCTTGTAGAGAAGGAAGGTCATATTGCTGTGATTACTAACAGTCATTATACATGTACTCATAGAGTATCAGAGGTAGCACAAAATCTACACGCTGATTATGTTTTCAATTTACAGGGAGACGAACCTTTGACTAAACCTGTATGGTTGGACGAAATGATAGAGTATGGTGTTACAAACGAAATTGATGTGCTTCAATCTTCACGAGCATTGGAAGATGGAGAAATAGAGGACGAAGATGTAGTGAAGATGGTGGTAAATAATAATAGAGTGACACACATGCAAAGAAAATGTGATGTGATATGTGATAACATATGCACTCAATTAGGATTGTATCTTTATAGTATAGATGCTATTAGAAAATTCCCTGACCTTGACATGACATTTGTGAAATACTGGAAGGGATTAGATACAATAGGTTTCTGTGGTAAATATGATGTAGTGCCTTTTGACCTAAAATGTGGTAAGATAAGGGCAGTTGACCGTACATGGCATATCCAAGAGGTTGAATGGTTGTTACAAATGCAAAAGGACTCCAATTAGGAGCGAATTGTCTAAAAAAAGCAAATAGAATTGCGTTGATTGGTAATGGTGGTAATCTTGCCATTGCTCAACATATGGCAAGTGACATTTATCGTCATACTGGTAAGTTTTGCTTTGCTCCTGATTCAATAAACACGACAGCACTCGGTGGGGACGGGGACTGGAAAAAAGAATGGTTAGATTATGCTGTCAAGGGTGCTGATCTTATTATAGGTATCACTTGTCGTGTCAATAGTCCTATGGTTGCTGCTTTAGAACGGATCGGAGTTCCTGTCCTGCTCCTTGCACCAGAACCACATGCCACATTGGATACAGTAGTAATAAACTCGTTATATTACCATGAGTTTGAAATAAATGCCTTATCAACAATATACATGATTATGGCAGCAGCAGGTGTAGAACTACCTAAGTTACCTCATACTCATGCTGAACAACGTTATGATGATATAACTGAGTCAAGAGATGACATATACTGTATTGACATTGATGGCACGTTGACTGAACCACATGATGGCAGCCCATGGTCGGCAGTTCCTCGTTTGGATAGAATTGCTAAAGTAAATGAATGGTACGATAACGGTTATACAATATATCTTATGACAGCAAGAGGGTTCATTCATAGCACATCAAGATATCCGCAGGATATTACCGCAGCACAGGCAGAAGCAGATTATCATTGTAGATCAAGAACAGAAGCACAACTTAAGAAGTGGGGTGTAAAGTACCATAAGTTGTTCTTTGGTAAACCTAGAGCAAACAAATATATTGATGACCGTGGTGCAGGTGATGATTTTTTAGATTAGAGCAAACATCTCTAGTCCTTTTTCAGTTATATTATGATGAGTAGGGGGTTTATGTTCACATAACCACTCGTATGCATCATACCATATTGATTTTTCTGCTGGCGGTTGTCTACTGCTCTCCAGAAGACCAGCTAGTTTCATATCTTCAAACAAGTGAATAGGACTCTTTATAGTATCAAGACCTAAGAAATTAGTAACTAACCAATCACGATCCGGCTGGGCTATGTCAGCCCAGTCAGTTGTCCATTCAAAGTACTTTTTCTGTTTTATAGTAAGATAATCATATCCCCACTTCAAGTGATTCAGGACTATTTCCATTTCCCGATCCATCTCGTCCTTAGTCTTTGTTCTGTATTGTGTTATATTATCATATACATGTATGTCTTTATGTAAAAACTCAGCATAATATACGTCAGTTCCCGGCCATGGAATATAAATGTGCTGGTGATTCAGGAAAAGTTGTGATAATGTAGATTGTCTGGTTATAGGATTACTGAGTTGTATTATAGTATAATCATCAGGTATTGTAAGATGTTTCCATTGTTCCCATATATCACACTGACGCCAGGGCAGCAGGACGGTGACAGGTCTGGGCAGTCTTTCCAATAATTCCTGTACTTTATGGTATGATGGTTCTCTTATAGTAACTTGATCGTCTCGTGGTAAGAAAAATAATGACCCTGCTGGTTGTTGATGCCTGGGCAGGTGAAGAGCTGATTTTGCTAGTTCCCACAAAAATGGTGCTGTACCGTAATAAGACTGTACTTTAGTAAATCTATTACTGTTTATCTTATTATGATGAAACTTAGACCATGTGTATACTTTGTCGCTGCGAAATGCTTGCTGGTTGGTATATAAGAAGTCAGGTCTACCTAGTGCTTCTCTGCAAACACCAGGTATTATACCAAATAAAAAAGAGGTATCAGGGTTTTGACCCAAATACCTCGACATAGTATGATGCCATTTATCAGATTGTTGTGCCATAATAAAAAGAGGATCGCAGCTTTATGCCATTCCTCCACCCCATTGTTTGTCTACACCATCAGTTGTGGTACGATAATATCCTACATGCTCTGTTTTCTCTAATAATATACTATCAACTTCATCATCACTCAATACTCCTTTCTCCAATAATAACTGAACTAAACCTTCAGTTGATACTTCAATACTATCTTCATAGTATGGTGTCCATAACGTATGATGTTCGTACTCTGCTATAGTACCATATTGCCCTGCAAGAGCATTAGTGTATAATGTCCTCGAATGATCTACAACATCAGTTGGAGAACAAGTATAGTCTACCCAATCTTCATCAAGAGGAGTGAAATCTACCTCTATGTCAATCATGTTTTTCTCAGGATTTGACCACTTTGGGTTTCTTGCTGCTGCGATTTCGTAGTTAGTTGCCATGTTCTTTATTCCTCCGTATTATTTATGAGTAGCGTAACCAGAGTGTAGAACTGTATGCTACAGTTGTGTTGACTGTAACTGAGTTTACTGTCACGTTTACGGAAGCAGTACCGTTGATTGTTAGGTTGTCTGTTGGAATGTTACCAGCAACTGATAAATGGTCAGTCGCAACGTTACCACCAACACCTACGTTTTCTCCACCAACGTTTACAGAACCACCAACTCCTAAATGGTCAGTTGGAACTCCTCTGTTCACGTTATATGAACCACCTTTACCACCTTGAATGTTTCCCGAAACGTTTACGTTTGTGTTACCCTGAACGTTACCACCTTGCAAGTTACCTTGTAAGTTACCATGAATATTACCCGAAGCAAGTGCAGTATTACCTTCTACGTTACCACCTTGTAGTGATAAGTTTCCGTCAGCGTTAGCAGACACGTTACCAGAACCTGAACCAGAACCAGTACCTGAACCTGAGTTGACGAGTGCAGCACCCGAATCATAACCCATACATCTCCAGTTTCCTGAAGGCGAAGTGTTACTCTTTCTACCTGTTGCATCACTATAACGTAGTGATGACCCTGCTAATGTTGAACCTGGGTTTGTTGCTGAGTTTTCAGCACCAGATTGTTGTAAGAACGCATAAGTACCAACGTCTCCAACCGAAGCGTTAGCGTTGACTGTCGCATCTAAAACGATAGTCGCTGTGTTTATCGCACTTATTCTTTTGTCCGAATCAACCGTAATTACAGGTACTGCTCCTGTGGAACCATAAGTACCGGCACTCACATCTGTGGTTTGGTTTACGTTTGACCCAGTACCGTATAGAGCCATTGAACTTTACTCTCCCTTGTGTGTTATTATTTATGCAAGAAGATTATACTTCCTCTAGCATGAACTTGAATTTCTTACCACTTCTTCTGTTGGTAAGATAAAGATGATCTTCTCCCTCTTCTATGAGGTATGACCCCCAAGAACCGTCAATGGAGTTACCACCTTTTGCCTCGTTGCTCAAGTCAATATCAGAACTGTATACGTTAGCCCAGCGTGTTCCACTTGAACCTAAGTTCTGAGTACCGTTGGCAGAAGGTATAATACTACCCGCCATGGTCAACGTACCAGTAAACGTATCAGAAGTATCTGATCTTAAGAAGGAAGCAGAACTGATACCATCAAGAGTATCAGCATCAAGACCTGATCCAGCTCCGTCAACAGTCTTGATTAGTGTCAAAATTTCTGATGCTGTCTGATCGGCAGTAGCCGCACTCTCTATTCCATCTAATTTTGATCCATCAGTTGCTACATCACGACCATCAACTGTTCCTGATACAGTTATGTTACCAGTAACAGCAAACGCACCGGCAGTTGCTTCATAAACTGTGGTGTTGTCAGCCTTACCTGTGATTTTACCGTTTGAACCAGTATCTGTTACAGCAACGCTAGTATCTAAAACTGCGATTGAAGCTTGGTCAATAGCGGTAGTAGACGTATTTGTTACACGACCTTTTGAGTCAACAGTAATGATTGGAATTGCAGTTGCAGAACCAACTGTTCCGGCAGATACACCTGAGTTTGCAAGTGTTACCGCACCAGATGATGATGCAGTAAGATCACTAGACAAAGCACCATAGATGTATGTCTTGACTCTACTCATGTCGGAACGTCTATTTGTTCCACCACCACCATCATCAATTAGTATCTCGTCAGCATCAACGATAGCAGCACCTATATCTGTAGTGCCATCAATGTCAACTGTAGATCCAGGAACTGTGACGTTTGAACTCAATGCAGTTGCACTAAGCACCTGTGAGTTATTGATCTTGTACACCTTGCCTGATGCAAGGTTTATATTTTCTGAAGCACCCCAGTTATCGCC
>Ga0115012_10002547_pt1 | contig 10668 bp, 10 predicted proteins | sample TroAtlMetagenome_FD_88706 | JGI IMG/M metagenome (GOLD analysis project Ga0115012, IMG submission 88706) | Marine eukaryotic phytoplankton communities from Atlantic Ocean - Tropical Atlantic ANT10 Metagenome | ecosystem: Environmental > Aquatic > Marine > Oceanic | place: Tropical Atlantic...
AGAAACAAGTCGCTGTGACATTGACCACAGTGACAAAAGACACGGCTCTTTCAAGAGCAACGGGTTCTAAATTGAGGCAAACTAGTCTCAGAGATTCATCTCGTGATGGATCTGACCCCAAAGCAAGGAAATAAAATGCCTAAGAAATTACCCCACCATCTTCAATACGCCGAATTCGCTTTCGCTGCTACAGCTACCTCCGAAGAACTTCACACACTCTGTAGATTAACAACAAGAATTGATGTGAAAAAAGGAAGCGTCTTAATGCATCAAGGGGCCTTTGGCAACGAAGTTCTACTTTTGGTTCATGGCCAACTGGTTGTTGAGAAAAATGGCGAATTAATTGCTTCAATTGCACCTGGTGCAGTTGTCGGAGAAAGGGCCGTCATACTAAACGAGCCACGTGATGCAACTGTCCGAGCAGCATATGATTCGACTATTCTCGCTATGTCTCGAAGCGAATTCAACACTCTTTTAGCTGAGTGTCCAAGCATTGCCAGAAATATTCTTGAAGAAGCACTTACCCGCGCTGGGTAGTTCATATCTGGACAAGAAAATCATTCGCTTCGTTTGATATTTGAAACCATAATTATTTAATGGAAAAACTGTCAACGATTCTGATTAGAAAATACAGAATCGTGAAAATTCAGCTACACACGGGCTCTATAGTCCCCATACTGCAGCGCTTTCTCACTAGGAGCTATCACAATATTGTTAACTTCGGTTTAGGTAGGCGGATTAATTTCACTGCCATCCGGAAAGTTAATGTACCAACTCTCAGCGGGCGCATCCTCTTAAATGCAATAGGCGGAGTTTTAATTTCCATCGGAGCAACGATGGTAATCTTGGCCAAGCTAGGGGCCACAACTACTGATGTTCTCCTCACTGGAATTAGGGAACAAACTGGAATTTCAATTGCTGGGGCATCATTTGGGTTTCTTGCTATTTTATTTGTCATTATGGCTGTAACTCGAGCAGAAATAGGTGTGGGAACTGTTGTTGTGCCACTTTCGGTTTCTACAGCATTTACATTTTCCTTTTTGATCATTCCAGAGCCGCATAATTTAAGTGCTCAATTGCTCTACTTTCCTATTGGACTTGTGGTTATAGCAACTGGCGTAGGCATAGGAGCTAGCGCTGGGATTGGAATGGGTGCATACGAATCAATATGTAACCGAGTATCAGATATTAATGGCTGGCATCCGCAACTAGTTCGCCTTTTCTGGGAATTAACTGTTCTTGGGATCGGAATCTCACTTGGTGGAGCATTTGGCGCTGGCACCATAATTGCAGCTATTGCTACAGGTTGGATATTGCAATACATGAATTCTGTGATTGGGGATTATCTACTTGGGCGTCGTATCAGAACAAATTGCGAGCAACCATTAGCTCAAGGACATACCTATGAGCTCTAATGCACTTGTCAACATCAATGATCCAGGAGCCGTACCTTACGTTGATATTTCAGTGAAAAATTTTGGCGAAGTTTTAGCAACAACTCAAAACATCACTGAACAAGGATGGGTGGTGATGACTCCAGCAGGCCCCTTAGTTGTTGGTTATGCGCAAATAAAGAGGATTCTCAGAAATCCCGAATGGATCTCACTCCTTTCTAGTGTTTCAATGCTTGACCAAATGGAAACAAGCACTACAGATATAAATAAGATTTTAGAACAGGCTCAAAGAGTGATCCCTGAAGTTCCTACATCTGTCAATTTCAGACCGAATGTACTCTCTGTCGAAGGTGAAGATCACAAGCGTCTGAGGCGACTTGTGAATGCATCATTCACTACGGGCAATACCTCTAAGCATCGAGAGTTTATGCGTTCCCATGCTCGCATGCTTCTCTCTAAAGTAAGCGACTCAGGTAAAGGTGAACTCGTTTCCGAGTTCTGTAGACCCTACCCTGTTCCGATAATCTGCCGTGTCTTAGGCGTTGATGACTCGGACTGGAAATTATTTGACGAATGGGCTGACATTATTTTTTCAGCTTTAGATGCTGACGTAGAGTCAGTTATTGGGCGATTAGGAGAAATTTCAAACGCCCAGCAAGAACTTGACTCTTATGTTCAAAAGTTAATCGTTGACCGTGTTGAGAATCCATCAGATGATTTATTAACTGAGTTAGTAACAAGTCACTACAATCAAGATCGCCTTTCTCATGATGAATTAAGCGCCATGACTGAAGCAATACTTCTTGCTGGAACAGATACAACACGGAATCAACTTGGTGCATTGTTAGCTGTTCTAGCAGACCATCCTGAGCAATATCGTGCTTTGCGAAAAGACCCTTCTCTAGTGCCAGCAGCCGTAGAAGAGTCTCTAAGATATATCAGTGCTGTAAGAACTACAGGCCGGCTAGCATCTAAAGATCAAGTTCTCGAAGGAATTCACTTCCCAGCAGGATCAACTGTCTTACTCGGTCTCCATGCTGGTGGCTTATCCGAAGCCGCTGACCATGGATTTGAATTCAATATACTCCGAGAAAGCAACTGCCCTCATTTAGCTTTTGGATCCGGCGCTCATCATTGTTTAGGGGCTTCATTAGCACGAGCAGAGCTACAAGAGGCATTAAGTGCTTTTGTCGAAATGGTTCCGGCTTATGAATTAATATCACCAGTCTCTTGGAAACCTTTATCCATGGGGATATGGGGCCCTTCCAGTCTTGAGATACAAATCGTTGACGAAGTAACGAAAAGAAACACTCAGAAAAGAGAAAATCCTTTCGCATCAACAATTAAGGGGGAAATTGAAATACAAGATGAGGAAGAAATTCGCCGTATAGATCAGTGGATTCGAGAAGCTTCAATATCAAGGAAAATTCTGAGACGCTCCATACCAAATCTGATTCGGAAACCAAAATTTCCCCCTATCGGTCGTCTTCTCGTAACCATTTTCAGATTTGGAAAAGAGTTTATTGCGTGGAAAGTACTGGACCGCCACAAAGAAGAACAAGAAAAACAGGAATTGCTATATTCACGGTTACGAAAAGCGGCAGAACTTCAGGGGCCAACATATGTAAAGTTAGCTCAGTTAATTTCCGCTGCTGAAGGGGTATTCCCGGAATCACTTGTAGCGGAATGCAAGAAATGCAGAGATCAAGTTTCTCCAGAACCATGGACCAAAATTGTCAAGGTCTTAAAAAGTGAACTTGGAGACGAAGAAAAGTCTTTTTCTCATATTTCAGAAAACCCAATTGCGGCTGCTTCAATAGCTCAAGTGCACGAGGCTGTTCTTCTAAATGGGTCTCCTGTAGTAATTAAGATTCAAAGACCTGGTATTCGGAGAAAAATAGCAACTGATCTAAAAGTCATGGCTTGGATCGCCCCAAAGTTAGTTGGGAAAATTCCAGTAAGTGCGTTAGCGAATCCCCCTGCACTTGTTGAACTTTTTGCTGAAACAATTGCGGAGGAGCTTAATTTTGAACTTGAGGTAGCAAATCTATTTGAAATAGAGAGAGTACTGTCAGCAAACCCAAAACATTTATGGGAGATACCTACACCAGAACTTAATTTAGTCACGGAAAGAATCATTGTTATGAGCAAAATTTCCGGAATCTCTCTAGGAGAGTCAATTTCTAGAGGCGTAAGTACTAAAAAAACATCAATAATATTCAGGCAAATGGTTGAGGGCCTTCTTGAAGGAGCGGTTATCCACGGTGTATTCCATGGTGATTTCCATGCTGGAAATGTGTTTCTTAATGCTTCTGACAAAATTGGACTAGTTGACTTTGGTATCACTGGACGACTTGATGGAGAGAGAAGATTGGCTTTCCTTCGTTACGTCGTCGGGATCATGACCGGTGATGTTGAATCTCAAGTGTTAGGAATAAAAGACTTGGGTGCTTTCCCAGAAGATTCAGATATTGGATTAATTATCTCCGAATTCCAGCTTGAACGAAATAATTTTGACCCGTTAGAACTATCAGAAGATGAATTCATTAACGAATTCAGAACAATCATCAAAAATCTATTAGCAGAAGGCGCTCGGATACCGAAAGAGTTAATGCTCTTTGTGAAAAATTTTGCCTACCTATCATCAGTTATGCAGGAATTAGACCCAGAAATGGATTTGTTAACAGAATTTCTTGAAGTAGCTTCTGGTTTCTTCAGCCGAAATGGTGTTCGAGTAGCTACTGAAATTGGTTTCTCTTTAGGTGCTGAAGATGTTACTGATATGACATTTAGGCGGGTAGCTGGGCTACGAGAGAATGTTTCCACTCTCACTTGGAAACAATTAGGAGAGCGAAGGAACTCTCTTTTAGAAAGAATGGACCGAAGGTCCATCAAGAAAATAATTGATTAGATTATGCTCAATCCCGTCAGAGAACCTTTCGCTTTTCCAGAGAAAATCTGAACTCAATTTTAAATAGGAGATTACGTGGATATTTACGAAAAACCAGTTATTCAAATTCCTTCAACTGACCCACCTGAAGAACTTGTAATTGAAGATCAGGTTGATGGAGAAGGAAACGAATGCACATCAGGCCAGCTCATCAGCGTGGACTACGTAGGAACATCATGGTCCAATGGAGTTGAATTTGACTCTTCTTGGTCTAGAGATGAAGTTTTTACCTTTACAGTAGGGGTCGGACAAGTTATTGAAGGATGGGATGAAGGGTGTCTAGGAATGCGTGTTGGCGGAAGAAGAATGTTGACTATCCCACCAGATAAAGCGTACGGAGAACAAGGAGCTGGTGGAGTTATCGGCAGTAATGAAACCCTTGTCTTTGTAGTTGATCTTCGAAGCATCGGTTAGTTACGGAGTCTTAATGAACAAAAAACCACTTTTAGGAAAAGTCGCTGTTGTTACAGGATCTAGCCGCGGAATAGGAAGAGGAATAGCAGTTGGTTTAGGTGAATTAGGAGCAACTGTTTATATAACTGGGCGATCTACAGGAACTGGGCCGTTAACCATTGACGCAACTGCTTCTTTAGTTAACGAAGTAGGCGGTAAAGGCATCCCAATTGAAGTTGACCTTGGAAAGGACGATGAAATACAAAGCTTATTTGAAAAAATACGTGAATCAGAAGGACGTCTTGACATCCACGTGAATAATGCCTTCAAAATCCCTAATCCACCAGTTTGGGGAGGAAAATTCTGGGAACACCCAATACAAATTTGGGATGATCAGGTCGGTATCGGGCTTCGTTCCGCGTATATAGCAAGTGTTCATGCGGTTAGATTAATGATGGAACAGGAAGATTCCATTCGCTTTATGGTCAATATCTCTTCAAGCGGGTCAGAACGTTACGCATTAAGCGCTAGCTACGGGATCGCTAAAATGGGAACTGATAGATTAACAAGAGATTTCGCAATTGAAGGGAAAGAAGACGGATTATGTGTTATCGGACTCTGGCCAAGTCAAGTTCTAACAGAATTTATTATTGAAAGTATTGAAAAAGGCGATATTGAACTTGACGAAGAGAATTCAGAAACACCTCTCTACACGGGGCGGGTTATTGGAGCATTAGCAATAGACCCAAACAGATATGAGAAAAATGGACAGGTTCTCACGACTGCAGAAGTTGCAGTTGATTACGACATCAGTGATGAACGCGGGAAACAACCTAAAGGAAAACGGAACCCTACGATGTACCGAGAATCTATATAACGGCAATCACATTCAAATCTACTGATTAGCTGATGATCCCTCGGGGGCTTCAACAAGACGCTGAGGGGGAGAATGCGTTCCAGGTTCTCGACTTCTCACAATACAAGATTGACTACCAATTGCACATAAATTTCCCTCTTGTGACCAGATATGGATTACGCCATGGCCAAACCCATTAGAAATAGCATCTACTCGTATATCAAGTAAATACCAATCGCTAGGGGCAATATCTATGACTCGTAGTGTGTTATCTAAGCTTGTTGAGCCCGCTCTTCCTCCTTGCGTAAAGCTAATCCCCATTGGAACATAATCTCCTAGAACGGCAAAAGAAGCAGCCGAAGGTTCTAAAAGCTCTGGCATCCTACTCCAGACAGCAATTCTCCCAGGTTCTATCTCTGCTGGGTCAGCGGCTCCAACTGGGATTGCCCATCTTTGCTCTATTCTCGAATCCAAAGAATCTGTAACTTCAGAGAAACGTTCTCGAACTGGGCAGGACTCAGGTTCCCTAACTTCCGGTGGTAAACCATATGATTTATCATCTGGGTAACTGCGGGAACCTAAAGCCGCATTAACAGTGATAATTTCCGTTCCGCCAACATGTCCTACAGCTCTTGCTTGAGTTGTTTTCTTTCCATGAACTGCTAATGTCACATCAAAATCAACAACTGTTCCTACTTTCGCAAAAAGAAGATATTGGGCTGTAGCCCAAACTACAGGTCTTCCGCTAGTCCCCTCCATCGCGGCTATAGCAGCGCCTAGACCGCTCCCGCCAAACATTGCTCTGTGACCTGTTGATATACCTTTAGATACCGGCAAATGCCACCTATGTGGGTTATGAGAAGGTTCTAAACCTAGCCAGTTGCGCGCATCCACACCTCTGACAATACCTTATTTATTCAAAGAACTTTGTTTAATCCTCTCATAATGCCTTCAGAAATTCGGATTGGATCTTCCATGGGAGCAAAATGTGTGAGGTCAGAATAAAGTTCCAAATTTCCTTTGGGAAGTTGGCTAACGACTTGTGGGGCGATAATTGCTGGACCTTCCTGATCGCCACTTGCTGCTACCGTCACAGGAAGATCTACAAGGTACAGCGCATCAAAAATTGTCGTAACCGAATTCTCAAATACTTGTGCTTCCATTTCGCCCCGGCATTTAAGAATAACTCCGTCCTTGTAATCGCGAAACCCGTAGTTTACGTATGACCAAAGAGATTCTTCATTAACAGTTGAGAAAGGAGGCCTTGATGCATAACGTTCAAATGCTTCTTCTCGAGAACTAAAAATCTCTTTACGTTTCCTTGCTGAGATAGCAAGACTTCCACCTTTAGACATCTCAGGGGTAATAGCTTCACCTCCTATAACGATTGGCTCAAATAACCAAGCAGCTTTAAATGTCTTTGGTCGCATTTGCTCAGCTAATAAAATGCTACTGCCTCCCATACTGTGGCCAACTGCAAACGGCGATGCAAGATTTAGATGATTTACTGTCGCTAGGACGTCTTCTGCCATCCCAGTCCAGTCCATGGTTATTTCGTCGGGAACAGAACTATTTCCGTGGCCTCGAAGATCTATGGTTACGCACCGAAAGTTTTTTATCATTCTTGAACAGATGGGGTCCCAATACCTTCCATGGAAACCTGTTGCATGGCAAAAAAGAACATCAGGTCCAGTTCCACCGTAATCATGTGCGCAAACCTTAACTCCGTTAGTTGAGTCAATTAAAATTTCTGTTGGTAATTTCAACATCATTGCTCCGCGTAATACTGTAACGGTGTTTTCCCACACGGACTATTATGAAAATTTTTCTAGTTAAATTAATTCGCTGCTGTTCGGTGACGCCGTAACCCAATAACAGGAGTAGTTGGAGCAAACCCAGCTTCTGCACGTTCTATTTCAGACTCTCCACCCCAAAAACCAAGTTCTCTCTGGTGTCTTGCATAAGTTTGACAATCAGCAAGGACCTCACATTCAAAGCAAACTTTTCGGGCTCTATTCTCTCTACGTTCACGTGCAGCAGGACGTTCTCCAGGTGGAGGAAAGAATAGTTGTGATTTTCCTTGACACCCAGCATTCTCCATCCACCAAGGTCTGGTGCTCTGCGGTGCTTGGATTTCAATTGCTGTCATCAATTGTCCTTCTGCGTGCCTCTACTCACATGCTCAATCTATGCTGTAATTACATTTTTGTCATTATCTTCTTTATGAATAGTTACGATGCCACTATCGCAAATAACGATGGGTGAAAGATCTTCTTCCTAAACATCCAAAGCAACCTTGATCGCTCCCTCACTTCTCGTTCTCGCAACGTCAAAAGCTTCAGCGGCAGCATCAAGTGGAAAACGGTGAGTGATTAATGCTCTCGATAACTCTGGTGTATTCGCTAAGATTTTCGCTGCTATATCAAAGTCTCTTCTTCCTTTAGTGTGGCCATATGTTATAGAGGGGACAAGAGAAATTTCTCGCATCCCCATTTCCATCCCAGGTAACTGGACAGGACTCCAATAAGTCGCTGGGATCGCTACCGAACCTCCTTTTTCGCATAGGTTCACTGCCTGAACCAGAGCACTACTCGTCCCTGCAGCTTCAATAACAACGCTTGCCGGTTTTCCCTCTCCACTTACGGCACCCAACTGAAGACCTGCCTCAATTTGGTGAGGATGTCGAGCTTCAAGTTCAACTTCAGCTCCGAAATATTTCGCAACAGCCACAGAGCACAGCCCAATCGTCCCGCCGCCAACAACTATTACTCTGTCCGCATTATTAATATTGACGCGAAGAAGACTCCGCACAGCAACTGCTAACGGCTCAACAAGAAAGGCCGCCCTGATATCTACAGTCGGGTTCAATGGGACAAGGAAGCGTTCGGGTACAACAATTTTTTCTGCCATTCCACCATCAATTCCTATGCCCATCGTATTCGGAAGCGCTACCTCACAATAGGGTTGATCTCCCCCGAGACAGTCAAGGCATGTTCCGCATGAAAGCATCGGTTCTATCGCCACCTCTTTCCCGTTAGGGGTGACACCTGCTATTTCATGGCCAGGAGTGACATTCATCATCCCAGAATCAATAAGGTGGAGATCCGAACCGCAAATACCTACTGACTTAACTGCGATGACAACACCATCTCCAGTTGGGTTAGGCACGTCGCAAACTTCTATTTGGCTATTTCGTATTTTAATGGCTTTCATCTAATCATTCTTATCCATCTTCCTTAATTAGTTAAGTACGAAAGTGAAATTCTCATCTAACCGTAAACTTGAAGAAGGCGTAAAATGCATAAATCCCAGAAATTAGGCCAAACTAGACTATGTCAAAGAACTATGAGATGCTCAGCAAAATAAGTAGGGAAGACTGGGTTAATATCTCACACAAAATTAATCCGACTCGGCTCAAATCAGAAGATATTCTGGGCGTACCCGCATTTGAAATTAACGAAATTTTTGTACCAGTTTGCGAAAGGATCTTGTCAGGAGCAGGGCTTAAAGACAACTTAGGAAACGAGTATGAATATCCTTACATAATTGGGGTAACCGGTAGCGTAGCTGTTGGTAAAACAACCTTTGCCAAAGTCCTCAAAGAAATACTCGGGAACCCTCCTTATAATTTCGCGACAGAAGTAGTCTCAACAGATAATTTTCTTTTCTCAAACGAAACCCTAAACGAAACTCAATCCCTCCATCGCAAAGGATTTCCTGAGAGTTTCAATTACCCAGAAATTATTAACTTTCTTCAAATCGTAAAAAACTATACGTCAGTTGAAATGCCAGTCTATTCCCACCAAACCTATGACATTACGAACCAAACCCAGACAATACCCCCAACACAAATTCTGATTATCGAAGGCATTAACATCCTTCAAAACCCACCCCAAATAGTTAGTGACTCTCAACAAGAGATCATTAGAGGCTACTTAGATTTCTCTATATATCTAGAAGCCGAAGAAGAAACTATCAAGCAGTGGTATACAAACAGATTTTTAAAGTATTGCGAAAAAGCAAGTTCTAACGACGAGTCGTTTTTCGCACAATTCAAGAATTTAACCGAAAACCAAGCTACGGAATTAGCTGTAAGTATTTGGGAGACTATCAATAGCCCTAATCTGCGTAACCATATTGAGCCATCTATTGAATTCGCTAATTTAATTCTTTCAAAAGAGTGCGATCACAGCATTAACTATTTACATGCTTCATCTAAATGGTTCTCTCTTTAGAGGTGAACTGTTTAACCACTTGAAGTAATATGATTTTGGCTACAGGAGGAAAAATGGCTATTAACTTAGATGCGATAGATGTTGAAAGTGAACCGTTTGAAAGTTCATGGGATTCCAAAGACTGTCTTCTGTACAGTCTTGGTGTCGGAGCTGGTGTCACTGATCCCACAGGTTTTGAATTGGAATTCACAACCGAAAATACAAAGGGCGTTGAGCAGAAATCACTTCCTACCATGTGTGTGGTTCTAGGTGGCACGGGTGGACGTGGCCCTCTAAGCGAGTTAGGCGATGTGAACTATTCGAAAATGGTCCATGGAGAACAAGGTATTGTTCTCCACAAGCCTCTTCCGACAAGCGCTCGAATTCTATCCACTAGCAAGATTTCCAATATTTACGACAAAGGAAAAGCAGCTCTAGTGATACTTGAAACGACTGCGATTGATACCGAAGATAACCAGCCTTTATTCACAAATATAAGCAAACTGTTTTTCAGAGACGAAGGAGGCTGGGGAGGAGAACGAGGACCTGTTGACAAAGTCGAGTTCCCTGAAAGGGACCCGGACTATGTTACATCCTACGAGACCAGAACTGATCAAGCCCTTCTCTACCGTCTCAATGGAGATCGAAACCCACTGCATTCTGATCCTTCATTCGCCGCTTTGGGTGGATTCCCTAAACCGATTCTGCACGGACTTTGCACATACGGCTTTACTGGAAGAGGACTGGTCCATTTGGCATGTGATGGTGATCCTCATGCGTTTAAGAGTATGGATGGCCGCTTTAGCTCACCGGTTATGCCAGGTGAAACCCTCACTATCCATGTATGGGAAGACCAAGGAA
>Ga0115012_10002549_pt1 | contig 10667 bp, 12 predicted proteins | sample TroAtlMetagenome_FD_88706 | JGI IMG/M metagenome (GOLD analysis project Ga0115012, IMG submission 88706) | Marine eukaryotic phytoplankton communities from Atlantic Ocean - Tropical Atlantic ANT10 Metagenome | ecosystem: Environmental > Aquatic > Marine > Oceanic | place: Tropical Atlantic...
GGTGGGGGCGGTGGGGGCGGTGGGGGCGACGGGGAAACGGGCAGCGGGGCGAGCGGGGGCGCGTGCATTGGCGCTGCCAGGCCCTACGGTGTGTGGGTGCGCCTTTAGCGAAACTTGTGCGCCCGCGACCGCGCCCGCGCCCGCGCCCGCGCCCGCGCCCGCGGTTGGCGCGGCCGAACATTACACGACTCAAACGTCGGCACCGGTCACGTCCTCGCCCCGCGAACCCCGCCGTTTGCCCTTGCCCTTGTCTCCGCAGATGAGCATCATGAAGGCCGGGGAGGAGAACATCTTGAACGCCACCTCTGTGCGGAGAGGCGCGTGTGCGTGCAGCATGCGATGCGTGCGCATCAGCGCGTGCACATCGTCCAACCCAACGAGATCCCAGATTAACGGACCCAGGTCCTCGTGCGTCAACACCTTCAGTGCCACATCGGCACCGGCACTGTAATTGTCTGACGACATGCGATAACGGCGCCGTGTGTGTGTGTGTGACGGCGGTGCCAGGCCCTACGGTGTGCGGGTGCGCCTTTAGCGAAACTTTTATTTTTTTAACTCCGCGCGATTCGCGCGGACCATCGCGCGACGGTCCAAGCGTTCAGGAGCGCGCGCGCTGTCGAGCCAACATTCGTTCTCTGGCTCGATCGATCACTGCCTTCAACTCGCCGAAATCGCCTCGCTGATTCATTGCTATACGCGCCTCGCTGCTGCGCACGCCCGCGAAGATCACCGCTTGCGCCAAGGTGTCCACAACCTCGGTCGCCTGCCCCTCCGCCTCCAACCTGCCGTAACGAACGACGAGTGCGCACATCGGTGCGAGGCAGCCCTCCTCGAGCAGCATGCGGGCGACGCGCTCGCGGCCTTCGACGCCGACCCGCACCAGTGCCAAAATCGCGTTCACAAAGTATATAACCACGCGTTCGGACGAGACAGCGTGCTCCGGATGATCCACCACGCCGCCAAGTAGCGTCGCAATGGCACGCATCGCGGGGGGAACGCGGTCGTCGATCCGCAACGGCAGTCGGCGTGCCAGCCTGTCCACGTTCGTGCCAATGACCGCGTCGATGAAGCGCTGCACCCCCTCCTCGTTTTCGGGGGTTGGGTTCCTCTGTTCGTCGGAGAGGGCCTGTGCCCCACTCGTGAGTGTGGCCAATAAGACGTCTTGAACGTCGGGTGGGCGTGCGGGCGGTGCGGGCGGTTGCACGTCATCGCCACGGTCTCTCAAAAACTCGTACAGCGCATTCACTTCCTCCATGGACACCGGCTGCCTCGTTACAGGATCGGTCCGATTCGCCTGCAGCCAGTCGTATGCAGCACGCGGTTTGTAATGCCGACGATTCTCATTGGGCGATTCCCACACAGACTCATTGTCCCAAAACGCTTCTTTTGAAATGGGACACCGCTCTTCGTCGTCGTCGTCGTCCCCTAGCTGCGAGTGTCCCATGTGGTGAACCACAATCGCGTCGGTCGGTTCCGTGGGAACTGGCGCATTGCCCCCACCAGATTCGTTTCTGCACGACAGCGAGAGGTTTCGCAGGCAAGGCAGCATGGGCACCCGTGTGCGTCTCCCAAACGTGCGAATGGCGCGCGTTATCTGCAGACCAACTCGCACACGCGACCATCGACCCGTTCGCGAAACGTTTAGTTTTTTAACTCCGCACGTCCGCGCGAATCGCGCGGCCACTCACATCACTTGAAGAACTAGCCGCGCAATGTGCGACCCTATCGCATTCTGACGCCCCAACGTGACACGTGCTCGGACTGCGTCCACGCCGTGCGCGATGGCGGCAACGGGCGAGAGAGTTAGTTCGTCTCCCGGACGGGGAAATGCGAGAGATTCTTTGCGAATGCCCCCGCGCACGCCGCTGAGCACGCCCTTCTTGGTGGCCAGCCGGTGGCACTTGAGTCGCACGTCCGCGACGATCGAGTGGCCACTCGCCAGATCTCTCCATGGCAGCGTCGAGGCGTCGGCGCCACGCCGAGCCACGACCTTGTAGTTGCGCTTCGCGTCGTCGAGAAAATGACCAGATCCAAAGCCCCCGACCGAGGACGCGCCGACGTTCTCCAAGTGTGCCATATTGGCGCGCCCGCGGCAGATGCCAGCAGCGTTGAGCAAGCCCGTGTCTTCCGGCATCAAAAAGTCGTACGGGGGCGTGCCGACGAGCGAGCGCAGGCGCGGCCAGTAGGCGCGGTCCGCAATGCGCTCCAAGAAGAAGGCACGTTGGGCTTGCGGAGGCAGCAGCGTTCCGAAGAGCCTACGCACCCGCGCATCGCCCTCGACGGCTTCGTTGGGCGCGGCGCCTTCCTCCACGGCCCGTTGGAGCTGCGTCGCAAACGCGTCCGCCAGCAGCTCTCGGGCCTCCGCCACAGTCTCCACCGCCACCATGTGTGTGTGTAAAGTCACACTTTTTGTGGAAGGTGTTATTTTTATTGCAACAACAGCCCTCACGCCCCACTACTGACCGCGACTCGCCTCCCCACACGGCGCACGACGCGCATGGGCGCATCCGATTCCGACGACGCCGTGAGCTCGTTGCCGACCAGCACCCAGCGCTGATCGCCTCGGAGGTCGTTGCTAAGCGACTGTTTCACCACAAAGGCCGCGCTGTGCGCCGCGAAGCGCGGCTCGTCGCGCAGGTGCGGGTGGAGGGCGCGCGCCACAAAGCGGAATCTACAATGTCGAAAGCCCTTGCTCAGCAAGCTGGTGGCGACGCCCTCGGAGATGCCCAGCGCGAAGCTCGCCACGCCGTCGATGAGCGCCCGCTCGGTCGGCCCGCCCTGGCCCACGGGCGCTTCGGGTGGCCGAAAGTGGCAGACCACCGGCGTGCGAAGGGCGCTGTCCAGGGTCGTGTCCGAATCGTCCAGATCTTCGGGGACGAGCTCCAGAGAGAGGCGCACGACCAGCGGCGAACTCGTCGCGTCCTCCGGAGCGAGGAGGCGCTCCAAGTCCGCGCCCGATGTCGGCATCCATCCGCTTGGCGCGCTGGCGCACTTTCGCAACAGCTGCGCCTTGAGGTGGACGTTGTGGCTGCGAGCGCACATGAACACGCCGGTCGGGTGCTCCGGCGTCGTGACGAGCGCGTGCGGAAACTGCGACAGCCGGCACGCCTCGCCATTGGGTCCCAGCGAGTAGGGGTTGCCCCGCACGTCGGTCGTGTCGTGCGACACCACCAGCGCATAGTTGAGCAGGGCCGCTCGCCGGGGCTCGCTCAGGGCTCTGGCGGGCGTGGGCGTGGGCGCGGGCGTGGGCGTGGGCGACTTTAGTCGCTGCAGCTGGTCGACTTGCCGTTGGATGGAGTGGAGGGCGCGCAGCAGCGCGGCCTCCTGCCCCTGGTATTTCAGAGCCTGACTCGTGGCTCGCCAATCTTCTTCCGCCGCTTCTTCACGGGCTTCGACGCGCGCAATTTTGGAGGCGTGCGTCGCTTCGGCGGCGGAATCGCAAGCCGCTTTAGGAGCTTCCGTTTCATTGCAGACCATCAGAGGTCTGCAACGGTTGCGAGTTGGTCCGATTGTAAAAAAAAACCGTTTTAGCGCGCGTGGGAAGACCACATCCCTTTCCTTTTTAGGATCCCCGAACCACCCTTTACTTTGCCTGAACCCACTGGACCGCGCGCGTTCTCAGGTCGTCCTGTCGACGTCGCGCTTGGCCGCGATCAGGCTGGCGCCGTGCGTGTGGGTGTCCCCTTCGGGATCGAGCTCGTTGATGCTCGCCCGGATGCGACTGGCGGCGTTCAGGGCCGTGTCCATCGCCTTGCTGCTCGTCGACAGCGCGGTCAACGGGTTGGCCGTCAGACTCGTTTGGGCCTGCTCGCGGTCCGGCCGGTCGCTGTCGAAGCGCAGCTTCCGAAAGAGCTCGGTCACACGTGCCGTGTTGGCCTCAACGTCGACGCTCTCCTGCACGATGGCCTGATGCAGGAGGTGCAGTTCGATCCACAGCCGGTCCTCTCGTTCCGCGGACTCGGCACCGAGCCGCGTGATGCATCGGTTCATTTTGGCGGCGCACTTTTTCATGCGGCGCAGGCTGGTCACCGACACCGAGACGCTCTCCGCATCGCCGGCGCCCTGCAACGCCGCACTGGACAGATCGTACGCGCTGGCCGAGGCGGCCAGTCCTTGTTCGAGCCACGGGTTGGTCATTGGAGGGGGGGTGGCTCACTGGGCGCACGTCGTGGCGTCACTGGCACCCCTAGCGCCGACGCGACGTGCCGTTGCCATCCACGCTTTCACACCGCCCTCCTCTCGCAGGAGCCCCGCGTGAGGAAGCTTCCACCCGTGTGCCTGCGGCTCCTCCAGCACTCGCGGAGCGCACAGCACGGGCGGTGGTGGTGGCGGTGGCGGTGGCGGTGGCGGTGGTGGTGGTGGTGGCGGCGTGCTTGTTGCACAGGTGGCGTTTAAAAAGGCGAGGGCGCTTTGCGACAACTCGATGCCCGGGGCTGCGAGTGGCGGCTCCTCGTCCATCGCCTCTTCGGGCGCGGCCTCGAGCGCGGACTCGGGCGCGGCCTCGACCTCGGGCGCGGCCTCGGGCGCGGACTCGGGCGCGGACGCAGGTTGGGCGGGCTCGGGCGCGGCCTCGGGCGCGGACTCGGGCGCGGACTCGACCTCGGGCGCGGGCTCGGGCGCGGGCACTGGATCGTCCGCGATCCGTACGCGTTTATACGGGTTTCGGATGCATTCGTCGAGGTTGAAGCTCCACATTTAACTTTGGTCGTCTGCACAGACACACCCCACCCACACACGCGTGCACCCACACACGCGCGCACACACGCCGCGCACACACGGTGGGCGGTTTATCTAGCGCTAGATAAATTGCACCCCCCGCCCCCGAAGCGCCACACCGAGGTGTGGTGACGGAGACGGCATGAATGCGCTCCACGCCACAATGAGTGCGCTCGACGAGCACAAGGTGCGCCTCGGATCGGGCGCGTACCACACCCTCAGCCGCAAACTCATGCACGTGTCGACCGAGATCCAGAGCGATCGGCGCCGCGCCGAGTGGACCATGGCGCTGCGCCTCCTCGTGGAGGCGCCGGAGGCGGTGAGCACGATGCTGCTGCGCCACCTCGTCTCAAACACACAATTCATGGAGCAGTCCGTGCTGTACAAGGCCGAGGACATCAAACGCTTCGACAAAAAGCAGGGCCAGCTCGTGCAGAGGCTTTGGTGCAGGACCATGGTCGAGGCCTTGCTGCTGAAAGAGTCGGCGCAGGACCCGTCGACGCTCTTCGAAGTCCGGTGCGGCCTCAAGTCGCTCCTCGCGTCGCGCGGCAACATGCTGCCGCTGATCGTTGCACAGCTCAACGCCATCAAGGTGACGCCGCACATGCTCGTGCCATACGACACGCACCCCAAGGGCGTGCTGCTGCGCGGCGACAAGGGCCACGGCCCGCGCGCCGCGGAGCTGCTCGCGTTCGAGCCGCGACTGCTGCGGTGGCTGCTGGGCGTGCCGGAGGCCGCGCCCTGGCCGACGCTGGCCACGCACCACGCGCCCTGGCAAAAGCGGCTGATTGACGCGGCGAACGCCCTCGGAGGCGAGGCGTCGCTCCGCGGCCGGCCGTGCCGGTGCAAGACGTGCGCGCGCAAGCTGATGGCGTATTTTGATGCGGAGTACGTGTGTGGCGACCCTTCCGCGGCGCCGTGCGCGGTCGTAGGGTGTGGGGAGGAGTCTGACACCGAGTCGGCGTGGTCAGAGTCGGAGACCGAGTAGACGTGTGGATAGTTTTTAAAATAACGTGAGATCATCCCCCCCAAATTCCCAACAAATAGGACACAGCACCGCATGCAGCAACGCCCACCGCAGCAATCCACTCGCTGAAGTTTGGGGTTGGGTGGTGGTGGTGGTGGTGGGAAGGGGGGTTTCAGAATAGCATGTCCGCCTCCATCTCGCCGAGGCCGTAGACGTTCTCGGGCGGAGGCATGGTCTCGAGCACGCTTCGAAGCGAGCGCGCAAACTTGCCGACCTGCGAGTCGGCCACGTCGTGCATGCGCGCAATCGTCGTGGCGATGCGCGGCGTGTGGTCCGGCTTGTTCATGTGCTCCGCGACCGCCGACAGCAGGGCGACGGCCAGCACGTCCGTGGGGAGCGTCGCGGACGCCAAGAAGTCGCACATCTTGGCATCCGCGAGCGACTGCAAACAGTAGTCGCGCGCCTCGGCGTGCGTGTTGATGAGCGCCGCCGCGGCCAGGATGCGGTCGCGCAGCTTGAACGTCTTGTCGGTCGGGTCGCGTGCGACGGGGCGGCCAAACGCCTCGTCCTGCCCCGTCAACGCCGTCGGCATTCGCAGCGCGGGGGGAGCGGCCGCCTGCGCGGGCTCGCATTCGTACAAGTGCTCCGATCCATTCCACCCCGCCACGATGCTCACGGCAGATCCGCACTGCATCCGCTGCGTCGCGCCCGCGTTGCTCAGCTGCAGTGCCTTGATGGCGCACAGCATCTTGGTGAGGGTGGGCGTCGTGATCGCGCGGAGATCAGTGGGCTTGTCCTCGACCGTCATGTGCACGAGGCTTTCGACGATCTGCTGCGAGAGGCAGAGGGCCACGAGCGCGTTCGACCGCTTCGTGAGCGCCAGCTGGCACCCCGGCGAGGAGCACACGCCCTCGTGCTCCAGCGAAACGTTCAAGATGCGATTGGACTCGATGCGCACGTGCTTGCTCAGGCGCGGGTCGACGCGGCCGCACGAGTCGAAGATCGCGTCGAGCACGCGCATGACCGCGCGGCGCTTCTTCGACTCCGCGCCGTTGCCCTCGAGAAGCTGCGACAGGCCTTGCATCGTATCGCGTTCCAGAGCGCTTTGCGCGGCGGCGAACCCGCCCTTCTTGAGCGCGTGCACGCTCATCACCGAACCGCCGCTCGCCGCGATCAAGCGGCGGCGACGCTGACCCGGGGCCTCGACGCCGTCCGCCCACGCGTTCAGCTCCAGCTTGTCGGCGTCGACCGGTAGGTCGGCGGTGACGGTCTTGTCGTCGTCGAGCGCGCAATTCTTTTGGCGCGTAAGGGACACCATTTTGCACGCCTCCTCGACGGTGCCACAGCGCATGCAGCTGACTGCAGAGTCCGCGCTCGGCTGCAGAAGTCGCGCGTCGGTGGCCTCGCAGCCGCGACACTTCCACTCGCCCTCGTCGCTCTCGCCTTCCTCGGTCGGCCAATACGAATCGGTGGACTCCGCTGCGACTGAGTCGGTATCAATGGAGCGCCGGCTCGAGCCGCCCAGGCTCGAGGGAGCGCGGGCGATCGGTGCGCTAGCACACTTGCGAAGCGGTACGACGGCGGCGATGGACCCACCTTTTGGTGTAGTAGCAGAAGCGGAGGTGGGGGAGAGATGCGACGGAGACGTGTGGGATGTCTCGTCTTCGTCCATGGAGACATAGGGAACTGACAGGGAAAACCCGTAAGAAGAGCCACGTGAGCACGCCTTGCGCAAAATGTCTTCCAGGAGAGAGGATGAGGACGAGGCCTTCCGCAGCGGCACGCTGTTGGCGGAGCGATGGCGAGCGGCCGCCGCCGACCGGGTCTCGCCGCTCGCGGCCATCCGCGCGTGCCGGCGGCGCCGAACGAGGTGTGTGGCGTTCATTGGGTGTGTGTGTGGGTGGTGGGTGGTGGGTGGCGGGTTGGCTAAAGGCTCCGCGCTCCGCGCTCCGTCCCGTGGGTTGGCGCGGTGGGGTGGGTGGGTCTGGCGCGGTGGCCGCGGCTCGCCGCGACTTGCCGCAGTCGCCGCGACTAATCAACGTCTAGCCGCAATTAATTAGCTGCGTATGCAATTAACGCGCCATGCCGGCACGCCTGTGTCACTACGGCGCCACCGATGGCAATCGAACGAGGATAGCGCCGCCTAACGGCGCTAATAGATGAGTTGAGGCCCGCGCGGGCGCCTGCGTCACGCACACACCACTTCGCGCGGGCCATGAAGAAACTCGCGCGACCTGTTAGCAACCCGAGTCCAACCCCCTCGACCAAGCCGGATCTCGACGACTCGGTCATAGATTTTAGCAATGCCGCGTTGTACATTGCTGCTATGCAAGCGGTGTTTTCGACCTGTGCATGCGCAGCGGTTTCAATTCTGGCCGTTTGGTGGCTGCCTGCGTCGGCCGTCTCGGCGGTTCGTACGCTGGCCCTCTGCGCCGCCACGGGATCCGCGCTCATGTATCGCCCGCTTCGCATTGGTCGCGCTCACGGGTTGCGGTTTCTTTTCACGACTTTGAGGCCAGTCATCGCAATATACTTGGGTGGTCTGGTGCTCGAGCAGCTTCTTCATACCTGTACATCAGACCCGTCGACCGCGCCGTCTGTTCGACGCTTGCTCTTTCATTTTTCCATCCTCGCGATGTTAGTTTCAGGGCTCATGCGCGCGCGTGCCCCACTCGACGAGATGGATTTACCAGCCATCATCACGTTGCTGGCAGTAGGTGTCATCGCGGCCATGCCCCCACCGGCCGTCGCGCTGAGTGGACCGCTGTGTCAATCCGTAAGCTTTTGGTTGGCGGCGGAGCGCGTGTTGAGAGCGTTCGTGTTCTCGTCGGCCTACTCGCTCCACGTCTATGCGTGCACGCGGTCTAACAAAGTCCAACTGTCGTCTCTGGGGTCTACGACGATTGTCGTAAGCCGAAGCTCCGCGGCGACGGTGTGGGTTTTGGGAGCGCACCCTTGGTTGCTTTTGGCCGCGGTGCCCCAGTGCGCTTTGCTTGTCTACCAAAGAGTGAAGAGCCACCGTGCTACAACGTGTGGATACTCGACCCTCGTGAGCACGGATGACTCCGATTCTGATGCTGGCGACATTGAGGTGGCCGCGGAGGGATCGCCGACGAGCACGAAGCAAACCGAGGCCGAGGAGGAACTCGACCCCGTGTCGTTTCAGCGGCGTCTACTCAAAGAAGCGCCATCGTACGTAGAACCCCACGACCTGTCTGAGTTAGAGATCACTGGCGTGTCCTCGGCCGCGCCACCACCACCCGCGCCCGCGCCCGCGCCCGCGCCCGCCCCCGCGCCTGCGCCCGCGCTCGTCACCCTCCCGCCGACGGTGGCGAGCCTCTCGGCGAAGCGGGGTTTCAAGGTCGTCGATGCCGCTGAGGAGCCATGCAAGGCTCCTGCCAAGCCTTCCCCCGTGTACGGTTCACCCGAGCATCTCGCACTTGCCGCGGAACTTTACACTTAAAAATCTCTAAAGCACACACCCACACTCCACGCGGCACACTCACGCGGAAGACGACCCGTTCACGCCCTCCAGCAGCTCGGCGACGACGCGGGGAGTGGGTAGCAGCGCCAGTTCGGGACGGCCCTGAACGCGCACAACGCCTTCGTCGTCAAACATGAGCTGAGAGGGCTGATCCTTGCTAAGCTGGTCCTTTGGGAGTTCTTTGAGTTGCTTTAAGCGCCAGAGCAAGTCGCTCGCGAGGTGGCGCCGCTTGCCCAACGGAGTCCACCCGGCCACTTCGTCGAGACCAACTTTGCGGATGTCGACGATGCGGTCGCCCTGGCAGCGGGCGAACACCAGTTCCGACGACCGCGAAGACACCATTTGGTACATCTCCTTCGGTCCAAAGCGCTGCGGATTGCCCGATTTGATCTCGACACGGTGGACTGTGGACCGCTCGGTGTCCACGTCAAGGGCGTCGACCTCGGCGTGAAAGAGCACCTTAAAAGGACCGAGTTGCACCAACTGCATCCCGATGACGGTGTCTTCGTTCGCGCGGGCGGCCATGCGCTCGCCCGTCACCAAACGCTCAAACTGGAAGCCCTTGGCCGTGAGGTCTGCGTTGTACTCCGAGTGCTTGGCGAGGACGATCGTCTCTCCGCCCTTGCCAACGCGCTGCAGAAGGTAGACGTTACGGTTTGTGTCACCCTGTGCCAGCACGCCAAGGCCACTGCCACCCAGCACAAAGTCGATGCCGGGCAACTCGCCAAGGCCGCGAATGGAGGCGGCGGCCAGGGCGGCCGCCACCCCTGGGTTGTTTGGAAAGCGGTTCGGCAGTGTCTGCCGGCGAAGGTTGTGCTCGAACGTGACGGGACAGTGAATGCCACCCAGACGGAGCATGGGCACGTCGGTTGGGAGCACTACGCCGTGGCGGATGTCGTCGACGTCGAGGCGCTTCAGAACGTCGTTTGCCGTGACCCCGGCATGCGATTTGAGCTCGCTTGCTGAAGGGGACAACGTGTGCCACACGAACACTCCAAGGTCGAGGATGGTGGTGAAGGGGAGCATTGTGTCGCCGACACCTTCGAAAGAATCTGCAACGGGCTGCTGTACCGAGAGCGCCGAGAGGGCACCAGCGAGGGCATCGGTGCTGTCTGTGTCGTCACGGTCCCGGTGTGCCTCGTCTTCAGGCGTGCCCATGGCTGCGCTGGACTGCGTGGGTGTGTGGGTGAGTGCCGTGTGTGCTGTGTGTGCTTTTAGCGAAACTTGGCGCGTCCGCGCCTCCGCGCCTCCGCGCGAATCGCGCGGAGAGTTAAATAGACGTTTCGCTAAAAGCTCACTCGCCCACAGAGCCCACACCCACACACACGCGCGAGATGCCGCGCCTCGTTTATCGCCCCCGCGCCAACCAACAGCTGTCCGATGTGTTCCCACAGCCTGTCCATGTGACCTCAAAGGACGTTGCATTCGTGTTTGCCAACGCTCTCGCCACACGCACAATCACCGTCGATGTGGGCCACACGTCCGAGACGTGGAGCCATA
>Ga0115012_10002550_pt1 | contig 10666 bp, 8 predicted proteins | sample TroAtlMetagenome_FD_88706 | JGI IMG/M metagenome (GOLD analysis project Ga0115012, IMG submission 88706) | Marine eukaryotic phytoplankton communities from Atlantic Ocean - Tropical Atlantic ANT10 Metagenome | ecosystem: Environmental > Aquatic > Marine > Oceanic | place: Tropical Atlantic Ocean...
AATGTAGACATCGATACTTCTCCTTCATCTGAGTATGCATTTGAGTTAGCGGTTAAAAGACCTTATTCACTTTTGATGTTTGGTATCAATATGCCAAATCTAAGTGGCCCCTTGCTTTATGATATGCTCTGCATGATTCATTCTAAAGTTCATCAAAATGAGCCACAATATCCACCGGTAATATTTATAGGTGATGAGAATGATAGTAGTAAAAACGACGATTTGAAAAAGGATGCTCGCGTAAAAGATTTAATTTACAGACCTCTTTCAATTGATCGAATAATTACCGCCACCCAACAGGCGATAACACTAAGAGAATAATTCAATGATTCCCGACTTAGTTAAAACCAATAAGGTAGGCGTAAAAATTTGTGGGATACGTTCACTCGATGACGCGGTTCAATGCATCAACCTTGGTGCTGATGCACTTGGCATAAATTTTTGGGCGAAATCAAAAAGATATGTAACAAGAGATATTGTCGAAAAATGGATTGATAAATTAGATCCAAAAGTAGAAAGAATTGGTGTATTCGTTAATGAGAGTTATGAAAATATAATTTCCCTAATTGATGATGGAATTATTCACACCGCACAATTTCATGGAACCGAAGATAATTCTTTTTGTGAGAAATTTTTAGATGAATATAAGGTAATAAGGGCTGTCGGAATAAGAGATGACAAATCTGTTAATTCCGCCACTAAGATAGTTGTAAAGACTGTTTTATTAGACACATTTTGTGGAAATGATTTCGGTGGTTCTGGGCATACTTTTGAGTGGGATTATGCAAAAAAATTCAAATCGAAAAATCCAGACCGGCCTGTAGTACTTGCTGGCGGATTAAATGTGTCAAATGTAACTGCTGCAATAAAGGAAGTTAATCCTTCAGCTGTTGACGTCGCTAGTGGAGTGGAAAATGAAAATGGTTTTAAAGATCCATCACTTGTTGAAAGGTTCATCAATTCAGTAAAGGGACTATAATTCACTCCTAATTAATTATCTGATATCACTGGTTGCAATTATTTCAACATTGATTGATCCTCCAAGTTAAATGAGCGAAAAAACATTCAATATTTCTATACTTTCAGGTGATGGAATCGGTCCAGAGGTAATGGACCAATCTATAAAAGTCCTAGAATCTGTATGTGATAGATATGATTTCAATTTATCACTTGATCATCAATTAGTCGGAGGGATTGCGATTGATGAGAAATCAACTCCATTACCTGATGAAACTTTAAAGTCATGTGAACACTCAGACGCTATTCTCTTTGGTTCTGTAGGCGGCCCCAAATGGGAATCTTTACCCCCAGATCAGCAGCCAGAGCGAGGTGCATTACTCCCACTACGAAAGCATTTTGGACTGTTTGCTAATCTGCGACCAAGTCTTTGTTTTCCCTCTTTAGTTGGAGCATCACCAATTAGAGGTGATATCATAGAAGGTGGATTTGATGTTTTATGCGTTCGTGAATTAACTGGTGGCATCTATTTTGGAGAACCTAAGTCATTGGGTGATATCAATGGAGAGAAGACTGCCATTGATACAATGATTTATAAGGAATCTGAAATTGAAAGAATTGCACATGTTGCCTTTAACGCGGCTATGGGAAGATCAAAGAAGATTACATCAATTGATAAAGCCAACGTATTAAGAAACGGAATATTATGGAGAGAAGTCGTTGAGAAGGTATCTCTTCAATATCCTGATGTTAAATTGGACCATTTGTATGTTGATAACGCAGCAATGCAATTAATTCGAAGACCAAAGGAATTTGATGTTATTTTAGCTCCAAATCTATTTGGCGATATACTTAGCGATGAAATGGCAATGATTGCAGGATCTCTTGGTATGTTAGCTAGTGCAAGCCTTGGCCAATCAACAGGAAATGGATTATATTTTGGAATGTACGAACCTAGTGGGGGTACTGCACCTGATATTGCCGGAAAGGGCATCGCCAATCCTTGTGCACAAATTTTATCAGCTTCTTTAATGCTTAGATATTCATTAGGTTTAACTGAAGCTGCTGATTCAATCGATAATGCCGTACGTAGAACTATTGACGAGGGCTACCGTACCGGAGATATATATACAAATGAAGCTGACACTACTATGGTAAATACGGCTGAGATGGGTAGCAAAATTATTGAATTTATTTCTTAATCCTTTGTTATGTTTTGATTGATTAAAAAGCTACCAGTGTGGTTAGAAAATCGCGTTGATCCGATTGAGTTATTGTTTCGAATAATTGTCGGAGGAATATTTTTTTATGCGGGATTTTTAAAAATAAATGACTTACAATCATTTGAGCTAAGTATTAGAAATTACCAAATACTAAATGATCCATGGGTAGGCATTCTGGCAATGACACTGCCCCCTTTAGAGATTATACTTGGTATTTCTATCCTGATTAAATTTCTTTATCAAGGAGCTCTCTTAATTGCATGTATGACGATGAGTGTATTTATAGCATCATTACTCTCATTATTGGCTAGAAATATAGATATCAATTGTGGCTGCTTAGGGTTAAACACCAGTGTTCAAATCCAAATTATGATAGATATATTAATCGTTTTGATGTGTATTTTTCTAATGAAATACAGCAAAAGAATAACAAGAAATGTTAGCTGCTAAGCTCAAGCATTCTTTGAATAGGTGCAGCCGCTTTAACTCTAATTTGCTCAGGAAGCACAACCTCAGGACTTAAATTCAGAAGGCAGTCTCTGAGTTTTTCTAGGGTGTTCATTTTCATGAAATGACACTCAGAACATGCACAGTTTTGTGTTGGCGCAGGAATAAAATTCTTATCAGGAACCTCATTTCTTAAACGGTGCAGCATTCCATTTTCAGTAGCAATAATAATATCCTTAGACTTTGAATTTTTAGCATATCCAATCATTTTCTCCGTGGAGCACACTTCATCAGACAACATCCTTACTGCATATGTACACTCAGGATGCGATACTAGTTCAGCATTAGGATATTCTTCCCGAATTTTTAAAATACTTTCTCTAGTATATTCAACGTGCACATAACAGGACCCTTGCCACAAGTCCATTTTTCTTCCTGTTTGTTCCATGACCCATGCACCTAGGTTTTGATCTGGAACAAAAAGAATTGGTCTATCCTTTGGAGCTGACTCAACAATTTTAATAGCATTACCACTTGTACATATACAATCAGATAATGATTTCACATGAGCGCTACAATTTATATAAGCGATAACATAATAATTCTTGTCCGCATTTTCCTTTAGAAAAGATTCTAATTGATTGCCATCACATGATTCCTCTAAAGAACATCCAGCATCTTTATCAGGTAATATTACGGTTTTATCAGGGTTAACAATTTTGGCTGTTTCGGCCATGAAGTGAACACCACAAAAAACAATTGTATCAGCCTCTGTTTTCTTCGCCTGATATGCCAAACCAAGAGAATCTCCTACATAATCAGCAATGTCTTGAATTTCAGCAATTTGATAATTGTGAACTAGAAGAACAGCGTTCCTTTGCTCCTTAAGATCTAAGATTTGATCTTTAAGATCAGGAGAGTTTGTCGTTGTTACCATCATTTAAAACTTAATCTTACTACAGCAGCCTGCAACTTTGATAAATGACCAAATAGAACATTTATTTAGTTTAAAAGTTTATGTATATTAAATAGTTATTTTTGATCTATTTTGATAATTTTTTATCTACTTTATTAATGAAAAGTTAAATCAATAATGAATTATAAATACAACTAAAATTTAAACATATGTATTACGTTATAGTTCAGCATGTTATGGGTATTATGATGTAAATTTTTTAGTAAATAATTCATCCCTAAAGTATTGCTAATTTGGTACCTATCGGCATAGAATGATTAGCTTAATAAGCTCTTTATTTAACCCCCAATAAAAACCAAGTATTTAATAATTATTAAATGTCTGAAGAAGAAATTAATAACGAAGTTGATGAATCTGATGTAACCGCAGGCGGTCAACAATACGATGCTGCTCAAATTGATAAATTAGAAGGTCTCGAAGCAGTAAGGAAGAGACCTGGTATGTATATCGGTGACCCAGATGAAAGAGGTCTTCATCATTGTGTTTTCGAGGTGCTTGATAATTCAATTGATGAGCATTTGGCCGGTTTCTGTAACAAAATTGTCATTGCACTTCATGTTGATGGATCCATTTCGATCGATGACGATGGCAGAGGAATACCAGTTGATATTCATCCTAAATTCGGCGTTCCAGCAGTTGAACTAGTGTTAACCAATTTACACGCAGGGGGAAAGTTCGGTCAAGGTGCCTATAAGTATTCAGGTGGGCTTCACGGAGTGGGCGCTAAATGTGTGAACGCTTTGTCCGATTGGTTTAAGGCAGAAGTTCGCCGAGATGGAAAGCTTCACGCTATTATGTTTGAAAGAGGTAAAACCGTAAAGCCTTTGGAGGTCATTGGTAAAATACCCGAAAAGCCAACTGGCACAAAGGTTACATTTTATCCTGATGCTACAATTTTTACAGACACTATCGTCTTCCAAACAGAAAGATTGGCCAAGAGAATGAGAGAGCTTTCCTTTCTCAATCCTGGACTCACAATTGAACTTATTGATGAACGTCCTGAGAAGGAATCAACTCAAACATTTTATTATGCTAAAGGCATTGAAGAATATGTTGGCCAACTGGGTGAAAATAAAAATTTAGTTCACCCCGAACCCATAGTGGTTAAAGGAAAGAGACAGGTTGAAATCGATTACGATGGCAAGGTAACTGAAGACGATGTATTTGCTGACATCGTTTTTCAATACAATGACTCATACAATGACCACATACTATGCTTTGCAAACTCCATACCAAACCCAGACGGAGGCACTCACTTGTCAGGTTTTAGAGGAGCCTTAACAAGAGCAATTAATCAGTACGCAAAAAACAACAAGCTATTAAAAGATAAAGATCCTGTCCTTTCAGGCGATGACGTAAGAGAGGGAATTGTTTGTGTCATTAGCGTTAAAATGCCGAATCCGAGATTTAACTCACAAACTAAATCAAAATTAGTAAATACTGAAATTGAAGGTGTTGTTGGCTCAGTCGTATACGAAGGCTTACAACAGTTCTTCGATGAAAATCCATCAACGGCTAAAGTTATAATTGAAAAAGCTGTTAATGCAGCACGTGCTAGAGAAGCTGCAAGAAAAGCGAGAGAGACAGTTAGAAAATCTGTACTTTCCGGAGGGGGCCTACCAGGTAAACTTGCTGACTGTTCTGAACGTGATCCTGCAAAATCTGAAATATTCATTGTTGAGGGTGATTCTGCTGGTGGTTCGGCTAAGGCAGGAAGAAATAGAACAACTCAAGCCATCCTCCCCTTAAGAGGTAAAGTAATTAATGTAGAGAAGGCTCGATTGCATAAAGCGCTTCAGAATAAAGAAATTCAAGCAATGATCACTGCGATTGGTGCAGGAATAGGAGAAAGTTCAGGTGAAGATGAGCAAGAGGGTGCATTCAAATTGGACAAAGTTAGATATCATAAAGTGGTAATCATGACTGATGCAGATGTTGATGGATCTCACATTAGAACTCTATTGTTGACATTTTTCTGTCGTCACATGCCTGAGCTCGTGAAGGCAGGGTATCTCTATATCGCACAACCACCATTATACAAAGTCACAAGAAAGAAAAGAGAGGAATATGTTGCAGACGATATAGAGCTTAACAAAATTTTGATATCTTTAGGTTCGGAAGAAGTTAAATTAAGAAAGGCTGGTACTGATGAATACATAGAAACAGATCTTCTTAGAGGTGTATTAGATTCTCTATCGCAGTTAACTAGGTTTGTAATGACACTCGAAGGTCACGGAGGAAGTTTTAAAGATATTTTAAATCATTCAGAAGGTGACAAACTTCCTGAATACATGGTCAGGGTAAGAATTGGAAACGAAGAAAGTATATCTTATTTTAATGATGAAAAATCTTTGCTCGATTTCAGTAATAACAATCGAGACTTAAGACTGTTTAATGAAGAATTGACAGATGAGGAAATAGAATCTTATGCAAATAAAAATAATGGGGTTCAAAGAAGAGGTATTAAATATGAGTTACATGAGTGTCTTGCAATTTCCAAAATTCTACAACGCCTTGAGGAGCTTGGTTTAACAACTAAGCCATTTTATTCAGAGGACAAACCCACCTATGAACTAGTTGAAGGAGAAGGTGATCAGATGATAGTTGATCCAGTATTTAATCTATTTGAAATCCTCGATAGAATTCTTGATATAGGAAAAAGAGGAATGCGAATTCAAAGATTCAAAGGTTTAGGAGAGATGAATGCTAAAGAGCTCTACTCCACAACAATGGACCCAGAAAAAAGAAAACTTTTACGGGTTCAGTTCGATCACGAAAATTACGAAGAAGCTAGTAAAATGTTTGATGTATTGATGGGAGATGTCGTTGAGCCAAGAAAACGCTTCATAGAAGATAATGCTCTAAACGTACAAAACCTCGACGTATAACATTAAAATAATCACCCCCGATGTCAGACGAATCTATAAAGCAAATAAATGTAGCTGATGAAATGTCCAAATCATTTTTGGACTACTCAATGTCAGTTATTGTTTCAAGAGCACTGCCAGACGCGAGAGATGGACTAAAACCCTCTCAACGACGTCTTTTGTATGCAATGCATCATGACTTATCATTATCCGCCTCTAAGCCACATCTCAAATGTGCAAGAATAGTTGGTGAAACTATGGGTAAGTATCATCCACATGGTGACGGCGCTATATACCCAACCATGGTCAATATGGCTCAGCCATGGACAATGAGAGAGACCTTGGTAGATGGACAAGGTAACTTCGGTTCTGTTGAAGGTGATGCTCCTGCAGCAATGCGTTATACTGAGGCAAGGTTAACTCATCTTGGATCGTCAATGATGACAGATCTTGAAAAACGTACTGTCGATCATCATGAAACTTATGATGGTAACTCAGTAGAGCCAGAGGTCTTACCTGCTTCCATACCAAATCTGTTGGTAAATGGAGGTACTGGTATCGCAGTAGGAATGGCCACAAATATCCCTTCCCATAATCTTGGTGAAGTTATTGATGGACTATGTGCCAAAATTGAAAATCCTCAAATAACAGTTGAAGAGATCAAAGAGTTTATCAAGGGACCAGACTTCGCTGGCGCATGTGAAATTAGAGGATATAAAGGAATAGATAATTATTTCAGAACTGGGCGTGGAAGCGTCAAAATACGAGGTGTCATGGATGTTCAAGAAACATCATCAGGAACATCACAAATTATAATCAAACAAGTTCCTCACGGTGTAAATAGAGCCACGCTCCAGCAAAGAATTGCAGAATTAGTTAGAGAAAAGATCCTTACTGACATTTCTGGAATGAGAGATCTCTCTGATGAGGCTACCTGCATAGAAATAACTCTTAAAAGAGACGCAAGACCCCAAGTAGTTGTAAACCAGTTATATAAGCTGACAGCCATGGAGACATCTTTTGGTGTTAATATGCTTGCGATTCATGAGCGTCGGCCTAAACAGCTATCTATCATTGAGGCCCTCGATGCGTTTATTGAACACAGAAGGGAAGTTGTTATTCGCAGAACAAAATTCCTTTTGGAGAAGGCCGAGGACCGAGCTGAAAATCTCGAAGCATTTTTGTTAGCCCTTGGTCATCTTGATGATTTTATTCAAATAATTAGGGATTCCAAAAACAGGGACGAAGCTAGGGAAAGATTAAAAGATTATAAATTCAGCGTTAAAACAGCTGAGGCACTGGGAGTGCTTATTAGAGATCAACCCAGCATTGAGGGGGATGAGTATATTTTTACTGACAGACAGGTAAATTCAATTCTTGAATTGAGGCTTTATCAGCTCACGGCAATGGAACGTGACAAAATTAAGGGTGATTATGATAACGTCATTGAAGAAATTAAAGACCTTCTAGATATTTTAGATAAAGAAGCCAGAGTTTTAGAAATCATCAAAACTGATCTTCTTGAAATTAAAGAGAAATACGCAACACCTAGACGTTGCCCAATACTACCTGACGAAGGTGAAATTGGTATTGAGGATCTAATAGCGAATGAAGGAATGATCGTAACTCTTAGCCATCGTGGATATGTTAAAAGAACTGCCTCCAGTGAGTACAGAGTTCAGGCCAGAGGAGGGAAGGGTGTTCGTGGCATGGAAACTAGAACGAAAGATGATTCAGAAGAGGATTTTGTACAACACCTCCTTACCGCTCAAGCACATGATTATTTAATGTTTTTCACTAATTCTGGTAGAGTCTATGTCGAAAGAGTATATGAGCTACCGGAAGCATCTCGAGCATCCAGAGGAAGAAGCATCAAGAATGTTCTTAACTTACAAAATGAGGAGTCGATAGCTGCAGTCTTAAGGCTTGTCTATGTAACCGATGACGAAGGAAACGATGTCACCTTTTCTAGTGACTCTGGTTTTATACTTTTTGCTACTCGAAGCGGAAAAATTAAAAAAACTGCGGTGAACGACTTTAGAAACTATAGGAAAGATGGAATTATAGCGATTAAATTGGATGAAGGTAATGAACTGATAGATGTTCGGTTAACATGTGGTTCAGATGATGTAGTGCTTGTTACCAAAAGTGGATTGAGCTTAAGATTCAACGAAGAACAAGCGCGATCTCAAGGACGCGCTACATCAGGAGTATTCGGAATTAGACCTCGTGGAGAGGATTGCGTTATAGGTCTAGCATTAGTTTCTGATGAACAGAAACTATTAGTTGCATCTGAAAATGGCATTGGAAAAAGAACATCATTTGATGATTACAGACAGCAATCGCGTGGAGGCAAGGGGGTCATAACAATGAAATGCACTGAAAAAACTGGTCAAGTTGTAGGAGCAGCAGCAGTCGCTGATGATGATGAACTAATGCTCATGACAACTGGGGGACAAAGTATTAGAATTAGAGTTTCAGATGTTAGAGAAACTGGAAGAAATGCCCAAGGAGTTAAACTTGTTACACTTAACGAAGAAGAAAAACTGCAAGATATAGCACCTGTCAGAGAAAGCTCAGAGGAAGAACCAGAGACTGAAGAACCAGAGACTGAGCCAGAGGCTGAGGAGTAAGACTATTTAAAGTAATTCCTTTGTTTTTGACTGATAGACATTTTTAGAAAATCCATTGCCATCAGCATATCTTCCCATACCAATCTTTTATCTTGGTTAGGGTTTTTACTTCTTAGTAGATAAGAAGGATGGTAAGTTACTATGGCTTTTATGTCGTTAAGCTCGTGAATTTTTCCCCTAAGTGACGAAATTGGTTGATCTAATTTAAGCAGCCCTTTCGTAGCAGTCCCACCTAAAGTCACAATTAGCTTAGGTTTGATAATTTCAATCTCATTAAGGATGTATTTAATTGATAAACTAATTTCCTCTGATGAGGGCTTCCTATTAGAATGACCTTGGTGTCCATCACCTATTTTAGGTCTATATTTAACAATATTTGAAATGTAGATGTCATTTCTACTAATACCCATAGCTGATATTATTTTATCAAGTAATTGTCCAGATGGACCTACAAATGGTTTTTTAAGCTTTTCTTCTTCATAACCAGGAGCCTCTCCAATAAACATCAATTCAGATTCGACATTGCCATCAGAAAAAACAAATGTGTCTCTCAATGAATCGACACTTCTTAGTTCATTATCATTCTTTGCCGCAAATTCTAAATCTTTTATTCTTTTGTTCTTATCGTCTTGCGAACTTGATGAATTAATTGCTGTATTGGAATGTGAAAATCTTTTTTTAAAGCTCTTAAGCTTAGAAAGGGATTCAGAATTAATGCTTAATGATCTTAGCTTAGATTGAGAAAGATGTTCTTTTAATAGATATAGACTACTAACGACATTTCGTTTTTTTTCATTTTGTTGAGTAGTATTATTCATTAAAATTTAACCTCGCATAAAGTCATCGTAATAATGCCCTTTAATGGGGCTACTTTCCTCATCAGGTTTTAAACCCTTTCTTGATCTTAAGAAAAATTTGTGTTCATGAGAATAAAATTCAGATGAATCTGGAAACATCTTAACACTCAAAATATATGAAAGTGGAAGGGCAAGAATGAAAGTAACACCTATTCCCAAAAAAATGTAATCAAGATATGACAAAACAACAAATCCAAGTGCAGTAATCACACTGAATAAAGATCTTAAGATAAAGCTTTTACAGATGATTTTATGTTCTTTCTCTTTCATTTATGATTAATCATAAAACGCCTAGTTTTCCTGGCGATGGTAACGCATTTGCTGGAACCCCAGGAAAATTTTCATTAATAAAATCATCCCAGACTTTTTGAGTTTTTGCAGAAATTAGAGAGTTTGTTTTTTCCATACAAGTAGAACAAATAATGAAACTATCCACCATATTTTCACCATGACACATTGCTCCGATAGAATATTCGTCTTTTTCAACCTCCAAACGATTCATATTGCAAAAAGCACAACCTTCAAGGCCTACATTGGGATTCATATTTTCCCTATAAAAGTCTTCTAGAGTTTGTCTTGATTCAGACGAAAATTCAGAAATCATCTCAGCATGACAAGAGAAACATAATGCATATTCGAAAATGGCTTCCCCATTTTTGAATATTTTTGCAATTTGGTATCCTTCATCATAATCCATTAATGTTTC
>Ga0115012_10002551_pt1 | contig 10665 bp, 4 predicted proteins | sample TroAtlMetagenome_FD_88706 | JGI IMG/M metagenome (GOLD analysis project Ga0115012, IMG submission 88706) | Marine eukaryotic phytoplankton communities from Atlantic Ocean - Tropical Atlantic ANT10 Metagenome | ecosystem: Environmental > Aquatic > Marine > Oceanic | place: Tropical Atlantic Ocean...
CCTCATGTTTTCCAGTATCCGTCTGCTCTCCTGCCTCCTCCTCACATCCGGTGTGAGCTATGCTGAGGACCTCCCTCAGTGGAGCGAAGAGGGCCCCATCACGCTTGCTGGGCCTCACGTCGGGCATCAACTGGTTCTGACCAACACCCAACGCGACCTGACGCGAACCGCCACCTATCAATCCATCCCGGAGGGTATTGTCGAAATCGACTCAACTGGATACCTTCGCCCCCTTAAGAATGGAACGGCGACGATCAGCGCGACCGTTGAAGGGAACAGTAGCCAGGAGAGACAGGTCACCGTAACAGGACACGACTCCGTAGTTCCGGTTGGATTCGTCAATGAAATCGTGCCTCTCTTCACCCGCCATGGATGCAATGGGGGAAGCTGTCACGGGAAGGTTGGCGGCCAGAACAGCTTTCGCCTGTCGCTGATGGGGTTCGAGCCCGAGAAAGACAGGGACTATCTCAGAGAGGGGCTCGGTCGAAGAATCTTTCGAGCCGCCCCCAGCCATAGCCTGCTGGTATTAAAGGGATCTGGCCAGCTGCCCCATAAGGGAGGCTCCAGACTGACGCCGGGGGGGGACGATTACCAAACTCTTCTCAGGTGGATCGGACAACTGGGCTCGAGGACTCAACCAGCCAGTGAGGAACCCGGGGTGGAGCGCATCGTCGTCATGCCCTCGGAACGGATCACCCTTGCACAAGCCTCCCAGCAGCTGAGGGTCACAGCCCACATGACCGATGGTTCATCGAGAGACATCACCCGGGCAGCACTCTATGAATCCAATGACGAGAGCATGGCAGAAGTCGATCTTCTTGGGCTCGTTACGCTCAAGAACAAGAGCGGCACAGCCTCGGTCATGGTTCGATTCAGAGAAGAGATGACTGTATTCCGGGCAACAGTTCCTCTTGGAGTTCCCGTGGAAAAGATTCCGGCTCCGAGCAACCTCATCGACACTCACATTTTTGCCAAATTACGGACTCTGGGTCTTCCGCCCTCAGAGCCCTGCGATGACGGGACCTTTCTTCGCCGCGTTACTGTCGATATTGCCGGGCGTCTCCCCTCTCTCGAGGAAACCCAGGATTTTCTCGCGAATGACTCGCCCGCCAAGCGTTCCCAGCTCATCGATAAACTGCTGGAAGGAAGCAGCCACGCAGACTTTTTTGCCGGAAAATGGGCATCCATCCTGCGAAACCAGCGCCGGAATGACCGTCATCGCCCTGACACCTACGCCTTCCACGAGTGGATCCGGCAATCCATTCAGGCCAATAAGCCTTATGACCAGTTCGTCAGCGAAATTCTGACTGCCACTGGAACGATTCGAGACAATCCCCCAGTGGCATGGTACCGTAATGTCGGTGGGGACAAGGAGCGCATGCAGGACATGGGTCAGGTATTCCTCGGCATCCGCCTTCAATGCGCCCAGTGCCATCATCATCCTTATGAGACCTGGAGTCAGGACGACTACTATGGTCTTGCTGCCTTCTTCACTACCCTGGAGAGCAAGCCTGCCCGCCCCGGAGAGGGCGCCTTTGTTCACCGATCCAAAACCGCGGTAGCGAAGAACCCCAGCAGCGAAAAAGATATTGTGCCCGCACTGCCCGGCCGCGGACCTCTGGAGCTTTCTCCGGAAGAAGACCCTCGGCAGGCCCTCGCTGAGTGGGTAGTCGACCCGGAAAATCCATATTTTGCGCGTATGATTGCAAACCGATACTGGAAACACTTCTTCGGTCGCGGCCTCGTGGATCCTGAGGACGACATGCGTATCACCAACCCTCCCACGCACCCTGCCCTTCTCAGCGCGCTCGAGCAACACGTGGTCCAGAGCAAATTCGATCTCAAATCCCTCATCCGGCTGATATGCAACAGCAAGACCTACCAGTTGAGCAGCGCGCCAAATGAGCACAACCAGGATGATCAGCAGAACTACGCACGATTCTACCCCCGAAGACTCCAAGCCGAAGTGCTCGCTGATGCGATCAACCAACTAACTAATGGAAGCGATTCCTTCCGGGGACAGCCTGCGGGCGCCCGCGCCATCCAGCTTCCTGATGACCAGTTTGCTCGGGAATTCCACTTCCTCGCGATCTTCGGCCGTCCCAACATGGCCAGCGCCTGCGAATGCGAGCGAACTTCCACTTTCAGTCTCGCGCAAGCGGTTCAACTGGTGAATTCCAAGGAGACCAGCACGAAGCTCGCCTCGCCTCTCTCCCGGGTCTCCCTGCTGCTCCGCAATAGCTCCCTCTCCGACGAGGAACGGATCAAGGAGCTCTACCTGCGGGCCTACTCCCGGCCAGCCGGGGCCTCAGATCTCAAACTCGCAGCGGAGCACCTCGCGGCGGCCGACAGTGACCCGAAAGCCCTGCGCGATTCCTACGAGGACCTGGTCTGGGTTCTCTTGAACAGCCGGGAGTTTATCTACAACCATTGAGCTCCCGCTCTGGTGCCCGCCTGCCAGAGCAGTCATCGAAATACGAAGATGTTTCCGAGGATCTTATCGCCATCCATCTGGTTCGTCATGCTGCTATCGGCCACGAGCGGACACCTCTTCGCTCAAAAGCCCGTTCCCGTCCTCGAGTCCATTTTCCCAGCCGGCGGACAAGCGGGACAATCCGTAGATGTGACCATCAGTGGTGAGGAGCTGGAAGGAGCCACCGGACTGGTCTTTTCGACCGAAGAATATGGGTTCACCATCGATACGGAGGTGCTTCCCTCTACCACCTCTCCAGAAAACCCGAATCAGTTCCGGGTGACCATCCCAGAGAGCGCCAAGACAGGCCGCTACGGAGTCCACGTCAAATGTGCCCGGGGCTTGAGCTCCCCTCGGGGATTCATCGTCGGCACCAAGCCAGAGGTCATCGAGTCAGGTGTTCATTCCATGAAGGACCGAGCCATGCAGATCTCCGTTGATACAACCATCAATGGGAGAGCAGAGGAAAGTGCCAGTGATTTCTACAAGATTGATCTCGAAGCCGGCGACACCATCCGGATTCGATGTCACTCGGAAGCCCTCGTTTCCCGTCTCAGCGCGTCGCTCACGATTTTTGGCCCGGATGGCACGGAGCTTGACCGTGACCGCGACAACTCTGACCGGGATGCCATGGTAGCGTGCACCGCTTCCTCCCCGGGGTCCTATTTCATTCAGGTCTCTGACTTCACCTTCCGTGGAGGGCCAGCTTACACCTACCGCCTTGAAGTCGCTAAAGGTCCACAGATCCTTTTCGCCTACCCTCCTGCTGGCGAGGTGGGCAAAACGGCTACTCACCTCCTTTACGGACGCAACCTTCCTGGCAGCGATCCCTCTCGCAGAATTCACCTTGGTGGCCGGCTCGTGGACGTCGTGGAAGCCCAGATCTCGATCGACTCCCTCGAAGCCTTTGAGTCAAGCACGCGCGTGCGCCAGTCCATGACCCCCACAAAGTCATATCGGCTGATGGACGGCACCACCGCTTCAAATGCCATCCCCCTCGGGATCGCTACCGCTCCAATGATTCTGGAAACCGAGACCGGACCAGATGGGGATGCCCAGAGCGTTCAAATCCCCTGTGAAATTCAGGGAAGGTTTGACCGGACCCGTGACGTTGATCGCTACCAATTCGAGGCCAAAAAGGGAGAGACCCTCTGGATCGAGGCGCTGGCCCAGCGTATTGGCACTACTGTCGACGCCACGCTTCTCGTCGAACGGCTCACTCTCGATCCAGAATCTGGAGAAACAGTCCAGCAGGTAGGCACTGCGGATGACCTCTCCGATGACACCGGGGAGCGCCGGTTCCCCCTGCCTTGTGGGGATGCCGCCCTGCCCTTCACTGCTCCCGAGGATGGCACTTACCGGATCACCATCATGAACCTCGCAGGGCGAGGCGGCATCGATCAAGTCTACCGGCTCGCCATCAAAACCCCTTCCCCCGGTTTTGAATTGGTCGCCATCCCTTGGCGCCCGGTTCACATAAAAAACGAAGTGGATATTCTCACCCCCGCATTGTCACCGGGTGGACGCGGAGAAATACGAGTCTTCGCCATGCGTCAAGGCGGCTATGAAAGCGATATCGAACTCCTCGTGGAAGGGCTTCCGCAAGGAGTTCACTGTCCATCAGTTTCGATGGGGAAAGGGCGAGACTCCACCCTCACCCTGACGGTCGATCCCGAAACAGACCCATGGGATGGCTTCATTACCATCAAGGGAAAAGGTGAGGGTCACTCGACCTTTGCACGCATCGGAATGCTTGTCCACCGGGCAAGAGATTTCAGTAAAGAATCCTATTCTACCGCTCTCGCTCCAAGCCTGCCTCTCTCGGTCTCTGCGTCACCTAACCCGCTTTCCATCCAAATCCCCAAGCAAAAGACCTTCGATCTTCCTGCGGAGGGAGCTCTTGAAATACCGGTAACCATCCAACGCCACTCCTACGAGGGAGAGGTCGTCCTGAAGGCTGAGGGACTCCCGGGAAAGATCCCGGAACTGAAAATTCCTTCCGGTTCAAGTAGCGGCACATTCCTTGTTCCCCCGGAAGTAAGAGCCCAACTACCAGAAGGAACTACCGGTCACTCGTTTCAGCTCACTACCGAAATTTCCTTCCAGCACAAGCCGGGTCCCGCTGCCGTACTGTATGCGCGGGCTGAACAGACCCAGCTCAAAACGGAAGAACGCACTTTAAAGGAGCGGATTGAGTCCCTAAGCCCTGCCTCTGCATCCGGGACACAGGCAGAGGTCGAGGCGGTGGAAGCGGCTCGCAGGCTCCCAGCCCTCCGGTCGGCGATTCAAGCGACCGCCGATCGCCTTAAGCTCATCGCCGAGCGCACTAGAACCAGCAGTCGCAAAATCCGGGTCTCCTCCGGCCCCCTTACCCTCGCGGTCGATCCTTAGAGATAGAACCTCGCGCACTTGGATTCCACAGCATTGACGAGACCCTTAATCCTCCTCGTCGTCACTGCCATAGGATCCGTAGCTCCCATAGCCGCCGTATCCATATTGGCTGTAGCCATATTTGCCATAGCGGTAGGATCCATAAGAGTAGTTGTAGCCCAAAAGCCTTCGCGTTTCCCGGTAGCCGTTCAGCACGATACCCACAATCCGACTTCCATCTTCTTCCAGCATCTCGAGAGCTCGGAATACGGCTGGTTTGGGCACCACGTTCGCTCTAACCACCAGGATCGGGTTATTTACGAGTGGCAGGATAATCCTCGTATCCGGCACCGCAAGAACCGGCGCGGTGTCGATCACAATGTGGTCATAGTGCTCCCGGGCCCAGTCAAACAGCTTCCTGATCACCCTCTCCTGAAGGAGCTCCCCAGGATTAGGGGCATTTCCCCCCGCGAAAATGGCATCAAGAGTCTCGATACCTGGAATCTTGGTGAGCGCCTCATCCGGTGTGCACTGGTTGGACAACACCTCAGACATCCCTTTTCCTAGCTCACTCCGACGAAGATTAAATTGCCTGTGCACCTTCGGCTTCCTCAAATCCAGGTCCAAAAGCAGGGTTTTCTTCCCCTGACTTGCCGTGGCGAGAGCATAATTGACAGATGTTGTTGTCTTCCCTTCTCCCGGAAGAGCACTACTGAAGGTGCTGATTTTCCTCTCCTTCTCGTCCCCCAGCAGCATCACCGCAGCCCGAAGAATTCGATAACTCTCGGCATACAAACTGGAATACAACCCGTCACGAAAGACCACATCCGGAGACAAGCTGAGCGCTTTCTCTGAAGGCGCTTCGACGCCCTCGTCCTCTTTTGCCTTCTTCTTGTGGGACTTCTCGGCTGCCTCGATTTTTCGTGCCTCAAGGACCGGAACTGCCGAGAGGACCGGCATCCCCGTTTCCTCTTCTACCTGTGCAACTGTCCGAAACCGATTATCAATCCGCAGAAGAAGAAAAATCAGACCAACCCCACAGGCAACGCCTCCCATTCCCCCTGCCGCATACACCCTCAACCCGCTGGGAAAAGCGGCAAATTCAGCCACCATTGCGCGACTATGCAGATCGGCAATCACATCCTCGTCAATGCTATTCACCTTTGCTTCCTCCAAGGCTACCAGAATCGAATTAAACACCGACATCCGACTCTTGGTCTCGCCATCGAGCACCTGGGTTCGCGCCAGCAGAAGCTTTCTGGCCGTGGCCAATTCGGAATCGGCATCTCCATCGGTTGCAACATTAGAAAGCTCGGCCTTAGCCTCATCCCAATAACCCTTGTCCGCCGATGAACTGGCAGCAACGCGGAACTCTCCAAGAAACTTGTCCTTTGCACTCGAGAGCTTAGCCACTGCCGCAATCATTTTTGGATGCTTCCCACGATATCGGCGAGCCAGATCCTGAAGCTCCTGCTCCACGAGCTCAAGCTCCGCATGGGCCTCAAGGGCCCTCTTGTAAACTGCCAAGGCACTGTTCGCATCCTGAAGCTGCTGCCGGGCTTCCTCGGCCTGATCGAGAAGGCCCTGTGAACGACGGTTCTGAGTGCCCTGATCAACCTCCGCCAGTTCCTTAAGATATTCCTCCACAAAGGCATCAGCAAGCGCCCTCGCCAGCTCAGCATCTTCGTGACTGACTGTGACATCCAGCAACCTTGTCCGACGCCGCACCGTGACGCTGAGCCGCTTCTGTAACATCTCCACAAGATCCTCTTCTCCCACTGAGAGCCCGGATTGATCAGCTTCCACGCCTTTCGTTCCTCCCTGAAGAAATCGAGTGGCCCATTCCGGCAGATACTGGGGCGCGGGATACACCATCTCCGACCTCCCGGCAAATTCAGGACGCCGCGCCACTTTTTCCACGAGCTCCACTCGACTTACCTGCGCCGCAATCGTATTCATCGCATCATCAGAGCGCATATCGATGTCCTCAACATCATCCCGACTGATAACTGCTGAGGTGCCCTGCTTGACGAGCAAGGTCGCTGTGGACTCAAACTGCTTGGGAGTCTTCTTAAGGTAATAAGAGCTGAGAAAGACTCCAACAAGCGCTCCAAGCACCAAAAAATACCATCGCCCAAGGATATCCCAAAAAAGCTTGGGGATCCCAGTTTGGCGTTGCCCCGATAGAGGGATTTGCAAGGGACTATCTCCCGGAGCCCCGGGATCATCTGTGTGTTGCTGCACCATAAAACTGCTTTAGAATAACCAACGGTCTCTTAAAATATGCGCCGTGCTACTGAAACAATGTCCCCCGGACGAAGCGGGTAGGAGCGCCCTCCCCGGGAAAGAGCCTGGTAATCCAGCTGCACGACTTCATCTCCACGGCGCACCGTGACTTTTTTCGGATTTGCGAGATCCGTCAATCCTCCGGCCAACGCAATCGCAGCAACCAGATCGAGTTTTCCATCGAGTGGAAAAGGGAAAGGCCCTTCCACCTTGACCTCGCCAAGGACCGTAAAAGTCCGATCAAAAAACGCACTCTTTCCAACAATTACCCGGTCGCCAGGCGACAAACCGATTCTCTGCAGAGAGGCCCTTGAGTTCTCTTGTGCGCTGTGTTTGACCACCTCTCCTGACGCTCTCAGGAGAGTAATTGATCTTTTGTCCGCTTCCTCAGTAAAGCCCCCGGCCATCGCAAAAAGACTGGCAAGGTCAAGCTGACCGGATGCGGGCATTTTCACACGACCTGCATTTTTCACTTCTCCCAAGATATCAACGAATTCCGGTGCATATTCCGTGATCGTGAGGGTCAGCTTCGGATCCACCAGATAGTCTGCGTTGTAGAGCTCATACACTCTGGTCGATGCTTCCCCAACCGTCAGCCCCTCTACCCGGACTCGTCCGATGAGGGGAAAACTCACTTCTCCAGTTTTGAGGATCGCTACCTCGGTATCGAGATCCGGCTCATTATAGACTTTCAACGACAGCCCGTCTCCTGGCTTGAGCACATAGCCACTTCGAGCTTTCTCCTGACAGTCTGCTTTTGCAGCTATCAGACACAGAAGAGTTACGATAATAACCCGGTAAAGACATCTTCGCTCCATGACTAAAATTTATGATCGAGAGAGAAACCAACCACGAGTGAATCCGTGTTGCTTAATTGGTTGGCAGAGAGGTTTCCGTATTTAACGAATACGCTCAAGTCCGACGCCTCGAAAACCGTCCTACCGACTGCAAGATCGCAGGAGTAATACTCCCTGCCAGAAAGCCCCGCACCGTTCACCCCGATATAATCGTCAAAATAGCAACTCGCCCCTACAGTAAGCGAGTTTCTCCCAACCTGCCGCCGAAACCTGAGTCTGCCATACGTCCTTTCCGTAAAAGTTCCGACATCGCTGGAGGACGCCACCAGATCACGGCCGATACCCAATTTGAGGGACCACAACGGCGAAGTCCGATAGGTCGCACCAATCGAAGCCGAAATAAACCGATCTCCTCCCCCTCCCGACTCGATATCATACCAGTTTAATGCTGCCGTCGCTTCAAGCGCCACCACGGTGCTCGCCTTGTAGTCGACGCTGAGGCCAGGTCCCACCGAACGGAGCCGTCCCGCCTCTCCGCTTCCTGATCTTGTAGACGCCCTCAATGCCGGACCAATTTGAAGCAACGAGGAGTAAGACCAGAGAGCCTCAAAACGGACCGTATGACCACTAACGTCATTCACGGTCGGCACCGCAACTCCCGGAAGAACATCCTCTCGAACTGCCGGGTTACGGTCCTGATAATCATAGCGTGCTCTGAGCTTAGTGAGAGCACTCAGCTCATAGGCGCTCTGCAGGGTAACATTCCACATTTTCTCCTCAACCAGACTCTGATAATAGGCATTGGCGCCACTGCCGCTTGTCAGCGAGGCATCGAGACTTACCGAAAGAACATCCCGCTCATATCCCACTGCCAAATCGACCTCATGATAGTCATTATTCAGGTCAGACTGACCGGAATAGCGCTGGTAATCGCCGTAGTAGCTGAGATCCAGAACGAGGTCTCCCACCCTGCGCAGAAAGCCAACCTCTCCCCCTAGTAGGATATAGGTATCGCTGCCCCGCAGCCTCTCTGCACCATATCCGAAGGACGGGTTTGAGTCGTAGCCGAATTCACTATAGGACGAAAAGACGAAGCCCTCAGACAAAGAATCGGAAGGTTCCGCCCGCACTCGCTCCGTCCGGGATACGAAGCCTGTATCGCGCGAGGACAGGCCGACAGCGGCAGATGACGAAGAGGAGTCAGAAGCCTCCTCCGAAGAAGCGAGAGCATCAATCGTCTCCTCTTGAAGCATTTCAGCTTCAATCGGCTGCTCCTCATCAAGAGCCTGATCCTTCGCAGCATCCTCTTGCCCACTCACCTCTTCTCCTCCACCACCTTCAGCGTTGCCAAAAGGCACAATCAGGGGGGTCACCAGAGACTCCGGCACCACACTCTCATTAATCGGTCCGGGTTCGGAATTCGGACCTCTCTCAGGAATAATTCCCTCTGGTGCTTGTTGTTCTGTGCGGGATTCAACCTTTCCCGGTGATGGCTTCTTCTTTTGTGTCTCCGACTCACTCTGATCTGTCCCGGAACCCTGCTGTCCTAGCGCCACAAAGAGGCCTAAGACCCATAGAGAGGCTAAGGTAAAAGATAGCAACCGAACTCGGTCGATGATGTCTCTCCTCTTTAAAGTTCCCATACAAACAAAGTAGCGAAAAACATACTCCCAACGCGCGCGGGCTCTTACAGCAAAACCCCTACCGGAACAAGACCTTCGTCAACCGGTTTTCTGGCTCAAGTTTGACTTCCTCGCGAGATCCCTTCCCTGACAACCTGCCATCAATTTGAGCGCAACATCTGTATTCCATCGCATCCCACTGGGGCCTATCGCCCCCAACATTCTTACTCGCTGCCTACTCTCCCCGGACAGCTCTCTCCACTCTCAACCGGACGAACGATCTCATCTGTCCTGGATCCGACCACTCCCATGATCTGAATTCACCATTTTCCTCAAAGTTTGGAGTGATCTCCTCCCAATTTTGCAAGTCGAGACTTCTTTCAAAAACTACCGTGGCAGCAAATATCTCTGCCGCAATCTGACCCGAAAATACCCCATCCGAGGAGACCTCAACAGGTGAGCCATCCGCTCCAGAGAGCGGGTTGCTTCCCAGCACGTATTCCATCAAGTTGGTGAGTCCATCCAGATCTGGATCATCAAGTAGCTCAATTTCCCCGCTTTCGAGGAAACTCTGGATCCACACCTCGTAGCTCCGGCCCACTACTACCAAGTCGCCGGCCACGTAAGTCAGATTGTAATTAGCGGCATCGAATCCGCTGGATCCTGCCTGTCCCGTGATCTCGATCTCATCGACGTAGTTACCCAAATCCACCGTGGTGGCGACATCCACTCCGTTAACGCTGTTCAGAGCCACCGTGTCGATTAGTTCCCCGTTTGGAAGCTCGCTATCGCCATCCAGATCTATCACCGTAAAGGCGGTCTCATCCAGCACCATGGTATTCCCGTAAGACCGCTCCTGCTGTAGTGCGGCAACAGTCACCGCCCGCTGGTTCACTATCAGGTCACCTGTCACGTAACTCAGGTCGTAGTTCCCCGCGTCAAATCCGCTGGAGCCAGACTGGCTCGTGATCGCTATCTCCTCGGCGTAGGTACCCACATTCGCCGTGGCAGTGACATCCACTCCGAGAACACTGTTCAAAGACACCGTGTCGATGACTTCACCATTCGGAAGCACGGCATCACCATCAAGATCCGTCACCGTGAAGGCGGTCTCATC
>Ga0115012_10002552_pt1 | contig 10664 bp, 7 predicted proteins | sample TroAtlMetagenome_FD_88706 | JGI IMG/M metagenome (GOLD analysis project Ga0115012, IMG submission 88706) | Marine eukaryotic phytoplankton communities from Atlantic Ocean - Tropical Atlantic ANT10 Metagenome | ecosystem: Environmental > Aquatic > Marine > Oceanic | place: Tropical Atlantic Ocean...
CAATGGTCACCGTTTCAAAGCCGCGGTGCGGGTGTTGCGGAAAGCCCGGAACGACTGTTCCGTGGTACATCCGCCAGCCGTCTTTTAGCGTGAAGTCGCTGCCCACATTGCGCCCTTGCAGCGCCGCTTGTTCGACCCCTTGCCGCTCGTTGCCCGGCGGGTATTCGTCGCGGTGGTGTGCGCAGAAGAGGAACGGGTCGAGGGTGGGCCAATGCAGGCCGAGCGGCACCACGGTCAGGACAGGAGAAGAAGCCATGGGAATCGGTATCGCAGCCGAGGAGTCGGTCCCATTGGAATCGAAGGCTCAGTCCGGCGTGGCGGCGGTTGTGCCGGTTCGGACGCGGTAGGCCACCCAGCCAAAGAACATCATGAACGCGAAGTCTCCGGCCCCGTAGGTGCTGTAAAAAATGCCGGTGAGGGGGTCGGTTTCCAGCATGGCGGGGAGTTCGGAACTGCGCTCGGACATCCAGGCCAGCCAATGCAGGCCGTAAAACGCCTTTTCGATGGCAAACACCAGCACCAAGCCCGGCACGAGATGGAACCGGCGGGCAATCGAAAAGTAGGCCGCCCCCCAGAGCAACACCGCCACGCACCCCGCGGGCGAGAAGAGCGGGTCCACGCGGCCGAGGGCATCGCCGAAGCCTTGGCTGAGCGGAATGATGGCCAGGTTGTAAGCGGCGGCCAGCTTGAAGCCGAGGGCGATGCGATTCATGGGCGGTCTCCGAGCGGGTCGGGGTGGCCCCAATCGTACACCTTTGGGGACGACTGAAGGTTCAGAGAATCGGGTTGGCCAGGTTGTAGCGTCCGGCTTTTTTGGCGTAGTCGATCCCGGGTTCCCGTTCGATTTCCGGCGGGAACGTGTTGCGTTTGTCGGCGTAATAGCGGTCGCGGACATCGCCTTCGGCTGCGCGGCTGTAGGTGATGTAGAGGCTTCGTCGGGAGCCGTCGCTGGTGTTGCGGGGCGAGCGGTGTGCAATGTAGGAGTCGAACAGGACCACCGAGCCCGCGGGCAAGTCGATGGGGCGCCAAGTCAGATTGGTTGCGACCGCCTCGGCTATGGTGCCATCGGCGGCCTGTTTCAAGACCGAATCGGTGCCGGTCGGTTCTGCGAATTCCAGCCCGCCATTGGACCGGTTGGACGGGTCTACCGTGATGAGCACAGTGATGTGGTACTGCTGGCCAAAGGCATCGAAGGCGGGGGCATCTTGATGAGCAGCGAACCCCGATCCGCCCGCCAGTTTGAAGTTGATTTTCTCTTTGAACAGCACCGCGCGTTCGCCCATCAGTTCGGACACCCGGTCCAACATCGATGTTCCGCGAATCAACGCATCCATGCCGGCGTGGTAGGACACAAAGTCTTCGATTCGGCACAATTGGCGTTCGTTTTCGGCCGTGCGTTCGTAGTACTTCATCCACCGTCCGGGGGTTTCGAATCGCCGCGCCAGGTCGGAGGTCCAACGGTCCACATCCGCCAGGGCGGTGTCCTTGAGAATCCCCGGCAGAACCAACACCTGATTGGTTCGCCATTCGTCGAGCTGTTCTTGCGTGAATGGGGTTGCCAGGGAGGCCAGCGCTGAATCGGCCGACTGGCTCGCGAGGTGTTCGGCCAGCAGTGGAGTGAAGTGTTCGAGCGGACGGAAGTTGGCCCCCAAGGCTTTGGCGCCTTCGTCGAACCCGCGGAGTTGGATGAGATCGCGGGCGTCGCTGTGTTGTTCAAACTCAGCTTGTTCGTGGGTTGTCATCGGTCCGCCTTGCAACGCGAGGGTGCGCGTCGAGGCCGGCGACAATTTCGCGAGGTAGGCCGGTCGCTGCGACGCCAGAAAACGCTTGGCGTTGACGTGGCCCGCAACCAGTCGCCCCACGCGGGCTGAGAACCCCAGGCCCAACAGGATGTCCGCCCCCACGCGTTCGTGATTGCGGGTGCCGAGTCCTTCCATGGAGGGCTCTTGACTTGGGACCAGGTGCCCAATGTCGTGCAGCAGTGCCGCCAAGGTCAGTTCCGGATCGCCGTGTTGTTCGGCCAAGGTGGCGCACTGCAGTGCGTGGTCGAGTTGAGAGACCGACTCGCCGATGTAATCGGAGGTTGAAGCCGCGTGCAGGTGCTGGAGCAACCAGGCTTCTCTGGCGGCAATCGGGGCGCCCACCAATTGTTCGGGCAAGCGGGTGGGCATGGCGGACTCCGAGGTGGGCTGGGCGAAGAGGTACCACAGCACGGGTCCAATGGTGGGGCTAAATCCGTTGTTTTTCAAGGTGACCGTGTTTCCGGCTTCTTGGTGTGTCAGACTGTGCCCCGACACTGCAGTCTGTTTTGACAAGGGCGAACTCATGGACCCGCACACTTCCGTCAAAGCACGTTTGGCCTCTGGGTCCGACCGCATGTTGACCGTGTGGGCGATGACGGCGGCTTTTTCGACCTATTTCTGCATGTACGCGTTCCGAAAGCCGTTCGCGGTGGGCACCTACGAAGGGGTGGCGTTGTTGCCCGGGTTGCCCGAGATGGACCTCAAGATTCTGTACATCTTGGCCCAGGTGATGGGGTACGCCGCGAGCAAGTTTTTGGGGATCAAGGTCGTTTCTGAAATGCCGCCCGGCCAGCGTGCGCGCGCCATTGGTTCCTTCATTGGCTTGGCGTGGTTGGCCTTGTTGTTGTTTGCGGTGTTGCCGGCGCCGTGGTGCGCCCTGGCTCTGGTCTTGAACGGGTTGCCGCTCGGCATGATTTGGGGCCTGGTGTTCGGTTTTTTGGAAGGCCGAAAGGTGTCCGATCTGTTGGGCGCTGGCCTGTGCGCGAGTTTCATTGTGGCCAGTGGTTTTGTGAAGTCTGTCGGCAAATGGTTGATGGCCGCCAACGTGACCGAGGCTTGGATGCCGTTCGCGACGGGAGCCATTTTTCTGCCTCCCTTGGCCCTTTGTTTGTGGATGCTCAGCCAGGTACCGGCGCCCACCGAGGCGGACATTGCGGAGCGAACCGAGCGGCGTCCGATGAATTCGGCCGAGCGGAAGTCGTTCTTCGGGGCGCACGCTCCGGGGCTGGTGTTGTTGGTGTGCGGCTACGTGTTGCTGACGGCCTACCGCGATTTCCGCGACAACTTCGCCCGCGAAATCTGGGATGCCCTGGGCTACGCCGATGAACCCGCCATTCTGACCACCGCCGAGTTGCCGGTGGCCTTTGGTTCTTTGTTGGCCGTCGCGTTCATTGTTCGGTTCAAAAACAACCGCAATGCGCTGCTTGCGATTCATGCGTTGATGATTGCGGGGGCGGTCTTGACCGGGGTCGCCACTGTGCTTCATGGCATGGGGTTGTTGTCTTCGGCCGCCTGGATGATCAGCGTCGGGGTTGGGTTGTACCTGGGCTACGTGCCGGTCAATTGCGTTCTGTTTGACCGGCTCATCGCCGCTGTGGGGCAGGTTGCGACGGCGGGTTTTCTCATCTACGTGGCGGACGCCTCGGGGTATCTGGGGTCGGTGGCGCTGTTGCTGTACAAGAACTTTGGTCAGCCCGATTTGTCTTGGTTGGGGTTCTTCACGGGCTTCAGTTACGCGATGTCCGCGGTCTGCACCGTTTGTTTTGTCTGTTCGGCGGTCTACTTTCATCGCGCGACGGCGGAGCGTGTTTCTTGAGGCCCCTGGCCCAAGGTTCGAGCCGTGTCTTGCTCGCCGGCCTCTGCGGTTTGCTGGGCGTTGGCTGCGCGAAAACCGAACGTGTGGATTCGGAAACCGGCGGCGTCGCGGCTCCGATCCGTGCGGTGTTCTTGGCCGACTCGCACATCATCGGGCCGCAATACGACTGCTGTTCGGAGAGCGAAGGGCTCGACAACGACAGCATCATGAAAACGCCCGACAGGCTGCGCGCGGTCGTGGAAACCATCAACGCCATGAACCCGCAGCCCGACCGGGTCTTTTTGTTGGGGGATGTCCTTCACGATGCGCACCACGGCACGGACCTTGCGACCTACACCGAACAGGAAACCGCCTTTTCACGGGCGGCCGGCATTTTGGAAGAACTCCAGGCGCCGCTTCATACGGTGTGGGGGAATCACGATTACGAAGTGCGGTGCGGGGGCGGTGAGGGGCACCACAGTCGTTCGTTCACCCACGGGTTGTTTGAGCGTTTTTTCGACGCGCCGACGACCGATTCCTTTGTGGATGGCGGGTGGCGGTTCGTGCTGTTGAATTCTCAACTCGGGCCCACCTGGGACGCTTCGAGCGACCGGTGCAACACCTCGATGGGTTCGTACGGCGAGGCCCAGTTGGCGTGGCTCGACGAAGAGTTGGCGGCGGGAGAGCCCACCGTGGTCATGTCCCATCACCACATGATCGCATCGACGGCGGCGAACGAAAACGACGGTCCCCATCCCGATTTGTCCACCGTTCTCGGCCGTCACGAGAACACGGTCATTCACCTGGCCGGTCACCTTCACCGGTGGGTGGATTTGCCGCCCACTGATGTGCATCCAGTCCGCCACTTGATCATGGGGGCGACCCGCTACGACACCGACAATTTTTGGACCGCTGAGTTTGCAGCGGACGGTTCCCACGTCATTCGCGATTACGACAAATCGCGCTGGGGAACGACCTGTTCCGATACCTGGTCGTACGGCGACGAATGGAGTTCCGTCGTTGGGGCCGATGAAGAAGGGGATTGCGGCAGCTGAATGCCGCTGAACCTACGGGTTCAACAGAATGTGCACTTTGCCGGGCGCGCCGTCGGGGGCGTCCCCTTGCCAGGCCGAGATCATCAAGTCCACCAGTCCATCGCCGTTGACGTCACCGGGGCTGATGGCTTTGTAGCCGGCCCCATCCCAAGCCCGCTCGCCGGCGAAAATGTGGTCGGCATTTTGATTCAGGTGGGTGCCGGGGTCGGTGTTTACGGCCAGAAACACGTACGCCCGCCCGGCCACTTCTTTGTCGCCATCGGTGTGGCCCAAGGCCCCGATGATGACGTCATCGAGCCCGTCGGAGTCAAAGTCACCGGCAGAGCCCGTGGCAAAGCCGCTCCAATCCATGAACCCTTCGCCAACGAAGCCGTAGGAGGCTTCGGACAGGCTGCGCAAACCATCGGTCCGCATGTCGTTTCCGGTCACCACATAGGACTTGCCGGATGCTTCACCGTTGATGGACGTGCCGAATGCGCCCGCCAGAATGTCGCTGAGGCCGTCGCCGTCGAAGTCGCCCACGAGTTCCACTCCGTAGCCCAAGGCGGAGCCGCCTTCTTCGCCGTACCAAGCCAGGGTCACGTCAGAAAAGCTCATCGTGGTGCCTTGGGGGACCGATGCGATGTCGCCTCCGCGAATGACGTAGGCTTTGCCCGCTCCGCGGCGTTCATCGTCGGGGTCATCCGCCGACCCGCCTTCTTGGTTTCGAAGCGCCGTGAACACAAAGTCGGACAGCCCATCGCCGTCGATGTCTCCCGCAGCGCTGTTGAGTTTGCCCGCATCGTCACCGTCGTTTTCGCCAATCCAGGTGTAGGCGGCGTCGCGGGGCAACTGCAGGTCGGTGCCCGAGGCAATCGATGAAGAGGAAATCAAGTAGCCGTGGCCGTAGCCTTCGGCCGCGTGCGCGCCCGCCGCGATGTCCGCCATCCCGTCCCCGTCCACATCGCCGGCCCACAAGATGCTGTGTCCCATGATGCCGCCGTCCACTCCGCCAAAGATGGTGAAGTCGTCGTCGCTGACTTCAAACTCGCTGGGGGCGCCGAGCTGGCTGCCGCTGAAGAAGTGGGCTTTTCCGCGGTTGTAGGCGCCGGTGTCGCTCCGGTACGAACAGATCAGCAGGTCGTCCAAGCCGTCGCCGTCGCCGTCCATGCCTCCGGACAAGGAGTGCCCCGACCAATCGGCGCCGCAACGGTCGTTCTCGTCGGCAATTCCTTCGCAGTCCGGGTCGTCTTCCAGTTTGCCCCACTCGCCCACGAAGGAGTACGCGGCATCGGAGATTGAGATGCGTTGGCTGGCGCCCAAGTCTTTCCCAAGAAACAAATAGGTTTTCCCCGCATCTCGGCCCCGTTCGGGGTGGTCCCACCAGTAGTCGCTGACGAAAATGTCGTCTTTGCCGTCGTCGTCGACATCCCCGGCGTAGCCGACGGTGCCGCCCAAACAATCGCCGCCGTCGGATTCGCCTTCCAAGATGTAGTCCGACGAGCCCAAGTCGATGATTTGTTCCGAGAAGCCGCTGTATGGCGGTCCAATCTCAAGCCCCACCGTACCGCCGGGCCCTTCGGATTCACCGTCGCTGGGGGTCGCTTGGCAGTCCCAGCGGTCCCCCTCTGCGAGGCGGTCGCCCGCAATCACGTTGCCCGAAAGGCCGTGGCTGTCCGCGTCGGCGGATTCTGCGGCGCCGTTTCGGGTCCACGAAATCCGGTAGTTCACCGGTTCTCCGTCGACATCGGCGGATGGCGTTTCGATGCGGCAATGCAAATCGTCGCCGCCCGCTCGGGCCGCGGGCGGGGTCAGCCGCAGGCTGGGGGCGGTGGGTGGAGTGTTTCCGGAGAGTCCGGTGTCGCTGACCGGCGCGCAGCGGCCGTTTTTGTCGCGCGCGAAGCCGTCTTGGCAATCGGAGGCTTCGGTTCCGCAACCCGCGGTGAACAACAGGCCAGCGGTCAGCAGGCGAAAGGAGAAGGTCGTGTTCATTCGGGGTTCATCAGGATGTACACCCGGCCCGGGGACTCATCGGGGGCATCGCCCTGCCACGCGCTGACGACCAAATCGGGCATGCCATCCCCGTTCATGTCGCCGGGCCCAAAGGTGCGGTATCCGGCGCCGTCCCAGGCCCGCTCACCGTCGAAGATGTGGTCCGCGTCGGCCAGTTGGTGGGTGCCCGGTTCGGTGTTTTGGGCGTAGAAGAGGTAGGCCCGACCGGACATTTCACGGTCCGGTTCGGAGTGACCCATGGCGCCGACGGTGAGGTCGGTGCGCCCGTCGCGGTCCATGTCTCCGGCAGGCGAGACAGCGAGTCCGCTCCAATCGTTTTCCGCTTCGCCAACAAATCCGTACGAGGCTTCGGATAGGCTGCGTGAGCCGCCGGTGGGCATGTCGGCAGCGGTGATGACGTAGGACTTGCCGGACGAGTCGCCGTTGGCGCTGTGGCCGAATGACCCGGCGCACAGATCGTCCAGTCCGTCGCCGTCAAAATCGCCCATCGAGTCGACGCCGTAGCCCATCGCGTCGCCGCCTTCTTCCCCCATCCACGCGATGGATGCATCGCCAACACTCCCGATCGTTCCCGACGGGGTGGCGTTGATGTCACTGCTCAGCAGAATGTAGAGCTTGCCGCTTCCGCGGCGTTCGCCTTCCGGATCGAGCCCTTCGCCGTTGTCGCGGTTGCGCAGGGCCACGGTGGCAATGTCGGCCAGTCCATCGCCATCAATGTCGCCGGCGTACACGTTGCGTTTGCCCGACTGGTCGTCTTCGTACTCGCCGTCCCAGATGTAGTCGGCGTCGCCCGGAAGGTGCAGGTCTTCGCCCGCGTTCAAGCGGCCCGACATCAAGAGGTACGTGCGCCCGGCGGAAGGGGCAACGGAAGCGTGAATGTGGGACCCGGTCACCAAGTCGGCGACGCCATCGCCGTCCACATCGCCCGCCCAGTTCACGCTGTGCCCCATGCTGTCGCCGGTGACTTCACCGAACAGCGACACGTCGGCATCGCCGATCGATCGGGTTCCGCGGTCGCCCAAGTCGGCCCCGGAGTAGAACGCGGCTTTCCCCAAGTTGAACCCGCCGTCGTCGCTTTTGTACGAGCAGATGAGCAAGTCGGATGTGCCGTCGCCGTCGCCGTCCATTCCCCCGGCCACCGAGTGGCCCGACCAGTCTCCGCCGCAGCGCGAGGCGCCTTCGCTGGCGTCTTCGCAGTCGGGGTCGTCTTCGATGGTGCCGTACTCGCCTTCGAAGGCCCAAGCGGCATCGGCCAATGAGATTTGCGGGTCGGCCCCCAAATCGGCGGCCAAAAAGACGTAGGTTTTGCCGGCATCCGGGCCGTTTTCGGGGTGGTCCCACCAATAGTCGTTGATGATGATGTCCATCAGTCCGTCGTTGTCGAGGTCACCCGCTGGGGCCAAGGCTGCTCCGGCGCATGCGCCGCCGTCCTCGCCCACCAGCGTGTAGTCGGCATCGGCCAAGGAGATGACTTGTTCGTCCCACCCCACAAAGCCGCCGGACACCGTTGCGGATGCGGATGAAGCCGGACCCGAATCGGTGCCGTCGTCCGGGGTGACCGAACAGGCCCAAGTGTCGTCCTTCACCAGCCGTTCACCGGCGACAGTGTCGCCGGCCTGCGCGGTTTGGGAGTCGGCCTCGACGGAGGCACCGTTGAGCGTCCAGGAAATGGTGTACGAGATCGGATCGCCGTCGGTGTCGATGCTGTTTGCGGTGATCCGGCACACCAGCGGGTCTCCGCCTTCGCGCGGGTCGGTGGGCTGCAGGATGACCCCGGGTGCCGTGGGCGGGGTGTTGCCCGCGCGTCCTGTGTCGCCTGAGACGGGCTGGCACCGGCCTTTGTTGTCGCGGGCGAACCCTTCGATGCAGCTTTCGGCGTTTTCCGCGCACGACACCGAAGCCAGTGCCAGGAGCGTCAGCAGCAGGGGATGGTGAAAAGAAGCGTTCATCAGGGATTCAACAACAGGTATACCCTGCCGTTGGAGCCCTCGGCAGCATCGCCTTGCCACGCCCCCACGAGAAGGTCGGGCAGGCCATCGCCGTTGACATCGCCCGGGCCCAGCACCGAAGAACCCGCGGCGTCCCAGGCTCGTTCGCCCTCGAAAATGCGATCCGCGTCTTCAATGCCGTGGGTTCCCGGCTCCACCGAGGCCGCCAAGATCAGGTACGCCCGACCCGCCAGTTCTTCGCCTTCTGGCGAGTGCCCCATCGCCCCGATCAAGAGGTCGTCTCGGCCATCGCGGTCGATGTCGTCCGCACCGCTCATGCTTTTGCCGGCCCAGTCGTTGTTGGCTTCGCCGACGAATGCGTAGCTGGCATCTTCCAGGGAGTGTTGGCCACCTGCGGCGACGTTTTCAGCGGTGATGACGTATGCCTTGCCTCGTTCGCGGCCGCCTTCGGAGTGGCCGTATGCGCCCACGCCCACATCGGGCAGGCCGTCGCCGTCAAAGTCGCCGACGGTGTTGCTGCCGTAGCCCACCGCATCGCCTGGGGTTTCCCCCATCCAAGCGGAAGCTGCATCGGCCAGGGATTGGACGCTGCCCCAGCCCGCGCCCGTTACGTCGGCCCCCAACAGGACATACACTTTGCCCGTGCCTCGAAACTCTTCGTCGCCTTCGCCGATGCCGTTGTCTTGGTTGCGCAGGGAACTGACGACGAAATCAGCCAGCCCATCGCCGTCGATGTCTCCCAGGCGACCCGTGATCTGACCGACCCGGTCTTCGGCGTGTTCGCCGTTCCAGATCATGGCGTTGGTGTCCGCCATGTCCATGCTGCCCCGTTCGGAGAAGGCGGTGCCCGGCAGCAGGTAGGCGCGCCCGGACCGTCGGCCGTTGGCGGAACTGTAAGCCGAGCCTGTGACCATCTCGCTGAGCCCATCGCCGTCGACGTCGCCGGCCCATGACACGCTGTGACCCATTTTATCGGCGTCGTTTTCACCGTGAATTTGAAGCTCTGCGGAATCGATGCTGCGGGCACCATGCGGACCCAAGTCACTCCCCGAGTAAAAGGCAAACTTGCCGCGGTTGACCCCGCGCTCGTCGCTTCGGTAGGCCGTGATGAGCAAATCCGGGATGCCATCGCCGTCGGCGTCAAATCCGCCCGATGCGGAGTGGCCGGCCCAGTCTCCGCCGCAACGCGTGCTGAACAGCCCTTCCTCTTCGCAGTCTGGGTCGTCCTCGATCGCGCCTTGTTGGCCTTCAAACGACCATGCGGCGTGCGCGAGATCGGTGGATCGATTGCCGCCCAGGTCGGCGCCCAGAACGATGTAGGCCTTTCCGGCCAACCGTCCGGTGTCGGGGTGCGACCACCAGGTGTCGCTGACGATGAAGTCCATGCGGCCGTCCATGTCCAGGTCTCCGGCAGCCGCCAAGGCGCTCCCGGCGCAACTGCCATTGGCTTCGCCGGTGAGTGTGTGGTCGGCGTTGGACAAGGAAATCAGTCGGTCGTCCCAACCCATTGGCGGGGGGCCAATGGAAACGGAAGTCGAAGCGGCCGGTCCGTCGGCAAAGCCGTCGGTGGGGGTCGCGGTGCACGTCCATTCGTCGCCTTCGGTCAGCCGGTCCACGCCAATCGTATCGTTGGCCCGAAAGCGTTCACCATCACCGGATTCGGCGGTCCCATTGCGGGCCCACTCGAGGGTGTACGCCACGGCGTCACCGTCGGTGTCGATGCTGGGGTCCACAACAATGCAGTTCAAATTGGCCCCGGATTGCCGCGGCGCGGCCGGCTGCACAGCGAGGGTGGGCGCGGTCGGTGGCGTATTGGCCAAACCGGTGTCGTTTGGGGCAATGGCTTCGCAGTGTCCGGCCGGGCTCAAGGCGAAGCCATCCATGCACTCATTGGGCTTTTCGGTGCATCCCAACGCCGCGATGAGGGCCCAGCGGGACCATCGGTGTCGGCGGATGTTCCCAGGGGGCTTGGACATGCAGAACTCTTGGGGGCATTATATCCCTCACTGCAGAGCACTGCTGAAACGAGGGTGGCGATGAACAACGCAACGGAAGAACAAGGGCCCAATCC
>Ga0115012_10002553_pt1 | contig 10660 bp, 18 predicted proteins | sample TroAtlMetagenome_FD_88706 | JGI IMG/M metagenome (GOLD analysis project Ga0115012, IMG submission 88706) | Marine eukaryotic phytoplankton communities from Atlantic Ocean - Tropical Atlantic ANT10 Metagenome | ecosystem: Environmental > Aquatic > Marine > Oceanic | place: Tropical Atlantic...
ATAATCCATCTTGTGTTGATGAGAAAGAATTTTTAGATGATATGAAACGATTTAAATATCTGAAAAGATTATTTAGAAAGTATGACACATCAAAAGAATTAAAAATGCGATTGATTATAAATCATATAGTCATTCTAGCAAATGTTTTCGGCGTTGATGCTGCTACAACATTATTGTTCTTTAAGATAGAGAAAAATCATTGGTCATTATTAAAAACATTTTTAGTATTTTTACAATATATGCCTGAAAATGATTTAGTAGAAGTACCAATCACACACGAAGTTATGGGAAAATTAGGACAAATTTAATGAGTAGAGTAGTTGACGCCTTAGTAGCGTATAGAGTATTGAAGCTTTTAGTAACACCTTTCAATAGAACCAAAGCATTTCAAATGGGTATTATTGACGCTAAAGGTAAGGTTTTAATTAAATCTAAAGACATCAAAACAGCATTCAAAACATCCACCGAAAGATTAGCCGCAAGAAAAGCATACACATTACTAATTCGTTTTGTATTTAATCTTAAAAGATTATTAGGAAAGGTGGGACTTGGTAGTAAAATAGGAACATATGCTGCTGCCGCTATTGCTTTATTAAAAGAGGAATATGGAAATAATTCAGAAGTAGAAAAAGAAGTTTTTAAATATTTAAAAGAACAAGGGTTTGAATATCCTGCATACTCCGAAGATTATGGAGAACCATTAATTGAAGGAACATATAAAGTCAAAAATGACATATATAATTTAGATGGAGATATAGTGATAAATAAAGATGATAATGTTGATTTTAAGACGGTTACAGACACTATACTAGGGTATGATGTATTCAAGTATAAAGATGTTTACTTAACAACGGAGGACTTATATGTCTAAAGAAGGTTTAAAGGATATGATTGATTATTTGAAAAAAAGAGTATTGACTGCTGATCCTGAAAAGAAAAAAGATTTATTAAAAAGAATTGAAAATCTAAAAAAACAAATGAGTGAAGAAGCACCAGCAAATGCTACTGGTACTGCTGTTGCAGGTACAGGTGATGATTCATCTACCGTTGTCGTTAAAAAGAAAAAGAAATTACAAGACAAATTAATGAGAAGGTTAAAGATTAAAGAAACAATTGATAAAGCTATTCCTGACCTTCAATATCCTAAAGACAAAATTACCGAAAGAAAAAATCAGTTAAAAGAAATGGCGAGAAAGAATGCCTAAAAAATATAAAGAATTTGTTAAAGAATATGCTATGGGTCTTTCAGTACCCGCTATGAGTTTTATGAAACCTGTAGCAGCATTAAATCCATTAAGAAAAAAAGAGAATGTTAAGAAAGTGAGAGAAAAATGGTTGAAGGAACTGAAAAAGAAAAAATAGATTATATAGGCAATTATCATCCACATCCTAAAGAAGCGCCAAAGTATTGGCGAATGGCAAGGATGAAAGAATTAAGACAAGAAGTATTAAGAAACAAATTAAAAAAGGAGAAATCAATGATTAGTTGGATTAAAAATAGAACAAAAGAATTATCAAGTTGGTCAGGTGCAAGTCTAATTGTACTTGGCGCTTTCATAATTCTTGGCGGTCCATTTATAAAATTATTAGCGTGGGCAGCTGTTATATGGGGAATAATCTCAATCGTTAGAAAAGAAGGTTAAGACAATGGCTCGTGAATTGAACAAGGAGTTTTCTTGGAAAAACGCTACATTTATGGCTAAATTAAGTTATTATGCTTATGTAGGTGAAAAAGAATTTAAAAAAGTATTTAAAAAACAATGGAAAGATATTTCATTTCTTTCAAATGGAGGAACTGAATGCTACATCTTAACTTGTCCTAAAAATTATATTGTAGTTTTTAGAGGTACAGAACCAACATCTTGGGAAGATATTAAAGCAGATATTCAATTTACTAAACAGAAAAAAGAATATGTGCCTAATAAACAAGGTACTGGATCCCTTGGACAAATACATAGTGGATTTAAAGCAGCGTTGAACGATATATGGGATGCCTTATGGGATCATTATATTCAAAACGCTAAAGGCAAACAGTTATTAGTAACTGGTCATAGTCTTGGCGCTGCTTTGGCTACTTTATATGCAGATAGAATTTCTGATATACATTCTGCTTGTTATACTTTTGGATCTCCACGAGTTGGAAATAAAGAATTAATTGATAACATGGTTTTTACTTGTTATCGTTTTAGAAATAATAATGATATAGTTACAAGAGTCCCACCTGAATGGATAAGATATACTCATAAAAGTGATGAATTGTTTTACTTTGATGTTGATGGCATACCACGACAAGGATTTAGTCGAGGATTTATGTTTATGCAATGGATAAAAGGAACTTATCGTGGACTTATGAGAGATAAAACTTGGGACGCCTTTGCGGATCACTCTATGGGTGATTATTATAATCTGTGCAAACGGCAGTTAGCGGAAGAAAATGTTGAAGATTAAAATAATTTTAATGTTATTAATATTAGCTGGAGGAGCTGGAGGATATGCTTATGTCCAAAAGTTACAGAAAGATAACGCTATTCTAAAAACAAATCAAGTTAAATTAGAAACTGCCGTTGCAGATAACAATGCTGTTATTGAACAACAAACAAAAGATTTAAATAAAATAAGAAGCACTTTAAAAGAAGTAGAAGAAAATAATAAAAAACTACAAGAAGATAGAGATAACTTAAATAAAAGATTAAGTAAGCACGATATAGGTAATCTTGCTGAAAACAAACCTGGTCTTGTAGAAAAAATTATAAACAAAGCAAGTAATAGTGCTGTTAGATGTATGGAAATAGCGTCTGGCAGTCCACTAACGGAGGAGGAATTGAATGGTACGCCAAATAGGGAATGTCCTAGTTTTTGGCCTGATAGCACTACTGCTGAGTAGTTGTGCTGCTGGTGTAAAAACTATCCAAAGTTATAAAATTGAAAAGAAAAGAGAACCTTTAGCCCTAGGGGATCCTACTCCATTAGAATTACAAGATGTTGAGTGGATTATTATCACTAAAGAAAATGCAGATGAAGTTTTTGAAAAGATAAAAAGTGAAAAGAATGGCGATTATGCTTTGTTTGCTTTAACTGATACTGGTTATGAAAAACTAGCACTTAACTTTGCAGATATACGAAACAAATTAGCAGAACAAAGACAGATTATATTATCTTATAAAGAATACTATGAATCCAAGTAAGAATAAATATAAGTATGTCAGACCTAGAAAAACTTAAAACAGAAATAGCACTATTAAAGAAAGACGCCAAAACTGGTGAACTTATACATCAGCGTTTAGAAATAGCGATTGATAAGTTATCTGAAATTGTAATATCTTGTAAGCAAATGCTTGCTCAACAAGAACAAAAATTACAAAAAGCAGAACAGACAGATGATGATATTTTTATTACATTAGAATCCAGAAGAAAAGAATGGGATAGTGACCTCAAAGAATTACACTCTAGGATTACTACAAATACTAGAGAGTTAAGAGATAATCAATATCATTTAGAAACCAAACTACTCAATGAAATAAGAATGGTAAGAACACAACTATCCGAAAGAGTTGGTGTTTTAGAGAAGTGGAGATGGTTGATTATTGGTGGTTCTATCATCATTGGACTTATGATGTCAAATCCTGATAGTATGTTTTTTGAAATATTTAAATAGTCGCTTGACTTTTTAACCATTTTTTGTTATAATCTCTAGTATGTCGTCATATGTAGATATCAAATACCTCAATTTACTATCGACTAGACTTCCGAAATTTAAAAGAAAATCTGAATATTTATTTAATTTTAGATGTCCTCATTGTGGTGATTCTAAAAAATCAACTACAAAGGCAAGGGGTTTTGTTTATAGAAAAAAAAGTGATATGTTTTTTAAATGCCACAATTGTGGTATGGGCCAATCACTTGGTAATCTTATCAAGTTTTTGGATCCAAATATGCATAAAGAATATACATTTGAAAGATTTAAGGAAGGTAAAACTGATTCAACACCAGATGAATTTGATTTTAAACCATCTAAAGTTTTACAGAAGAAAAGTAGATATGATAAACTTTTAGATAGTTTAAAAAGATTTGACCAATTAGTACAAACACACCCAGCAAAACAATTCATATATAACAGATTTATTCCAAAAGAACATTGGGATAAGTTTTTCTTTTGTCCTAATTTTTATGAATGGACAAATGAAATTATTCCCAATAAGTTTCCATCATTACATGGTGACCATCCAAGAGTAGTAATACCTTTCTATGATAGAGCAGGTAGATTTTTTGCATTTCAGGGTCGTGCATTTGGTAAAGAACAACCTAAATACATTACAATTAAGTTTGATGATACAAAAGAAAAGATATATGGTCTTGATAGAATTAATTTAAACAAACCTGTGATGATAACAGAAGGACCTATTGATAGTTTATTTTTAGATAATGCTATTGCTTTTGCAGGTGCAGACGCTGTTGTAAAAATACAACCAGAACAATGTACAATGATTTTTGACAATGAACCTCGCAACGAACAAATAGTGAACAGAATGAAAAAAGCTGTTGATAAAAAATTTAATTTGGTCGTCTGGCCAAAATCATTAGATATCAAAGATATAAACGATATGATAATTAAAGGTAAAACTGCTATAGAGATTCAATCTCTTATAAGTAGTAGTACATATTGCGGACTCGAAGCATTACAACACATTAATAACTGGAAAAGGATTTAAATGGTCTCTAACGAAGAAATATTAGTTACTAAACGAAACGGAAGAGGCAAAGAGTCCTTGAATATAGATAAAATCCATTCCATGGTTGGGTTTGCAACAGAAGGTATTACAGGCGTTAGTGCTTCCCATGTGGAGATGAATAGTGGGATACAATTCTTTGATGGTATTACCACAGAAGATATACAACAGATTTTAATTAAATCAGCAAATGATTTAATTAGTTTAGATAATCCTAACTATCAATATGTAGCAGCAAGATTACTATTATTTTCCCTTCGTAAAAATTTATTTCATAGATTATGGGAACATCCAAAATTTATAACACATATTAAAAAATTAATTGATTTAGGCCTATACGATAAAGGTATAGTGGAAAACTATACTGAATTAGAAATTGATAGAATGGGTATGTGGATTGACCACGAAAGAGATTATAGTTTTACCTATGCAGGATTAAGACAAGTTATGGACAAATATCTTGTACAGGATAGAAGTACAGGAGATATATTTGAAACGCCGCAATTTATGTATATGATGATAGCAGCAACATTATTTGCAAAATACCCAAAAGAAAGTAGGTTACAGTATGTTAAAAAATATTATGACGCTGTTAGTAAATTTAAAATTAATATTCCAACACCTGTTATGGCAGGTGTTCGTACTCCTCTTCGTCAGTTCGCTAGTTGTGTTCTGGTCGATACTGATGATACTTTGCCTAGTATTTTTTCTAGTGATATGGCTATTGGACGCTATGTCGCTCAAAGAGCAGGTATCGGAATAAATGCAGGTAGAATTAGAGGAATCAATTCAAAAATTCGTGGCGGCGAAATTCAACATACTGGTGTCATACCTTTTCTGAAAAAGTTTGAATCAACTGTAAGATGTTGTACTCAAAACGGTGTAAGGGGTGGTAGTGCAACAGTTCACTTCCCAATCTGGCACCAAGAAATAGAAGATATACTTGTTTTAAAAAACAATAAAGGTACAGAGGATAATAGAGTTAGAAAGTTAGATTACTCTATACAAATATCAAAATTATTTTATGAACGATTTATTAAAAACCAAGAGATTACATTGTTCTCTCCTAACAATGTACCAGGGCTGTATGAGGCGTTTGGTCTCCCTGAATTTGATGAGTTATACTTGAAATATGAAAATAATAAAAAGATCCCAAGCACTAAAGTAAGAGCTCAGACACTCTTTATGGATCTAATGAAAGAAAGAGCAGAAACAGGTCGTATATACATTATGAATATTGACCATTGCAATACCCATAGTTCTTTTAAAGATAAAGTTTATATGTCTAACTTATGTCAAGAAATTACATTACCAACAAAACCTATACAGCACATTGACGATAAAGACGGAGAGATTGCTTTATGTATTCTCTCCGCCGTCAATCTAGGACTTATAAAAGAGAAAGACGAATTAGAGGAGTTATGTGATTTGTCAGTAAGAGCGCTAGATGAGATTATAGACTATCAAGAATATCCAGTAGAAGCAGCAAAGAAATCTACTGAAGCAAGAAGAAGTTTAGGTATAGGTTATATAGGTCTTGCCCACTATCTTGCAAAGAATAAACTTAAATATGACGATAAAAGGGCACTTAAACTTGTTGATGAGGTTACAGAAGCATTTCAATATTATCTATTAAAAGCAAGTAATAATTTAGCAAAAGAAAAAGGCAAGTGCGATTACTTTGATAGAACAAAATATGCTGACGGAATACTTCCTATTGATACATATAAGAAAGATTTAGACAGCATTATAAAAAGAAAGTTAAGTTATGATTGGAATAATCTTAGGAATGATATCAAAGAGAACGGACTCCGACACAGTACCCTTTCGGCTCAAATGCCGTCAGAAAGTAGTTCGGTTGTTTCAAATGCTACGAATGGTGTTGAGCCACCTAGGGATTATCTATCTGTTAAGAAAAGTAAAAAAGGAACGCTCAAACAAATAGTTCCTGATTACAATAGACTAAAGAATTTTTATACTTTGTTATGGGATATGCCTAGTAATGAAGGATATATAAATCTTATTGCAATTATGCAAAAGTATTTTGACCAAGCAATTAGTGGTAACTGGAGTTATAATCCTGAACACTTTAAAGATGGTGAGGTTCCTGTATCTGTAATGGCAACTGATTTATTACAAACTTATAAATTAGGATGGAAAACATCATACTATCATAATACATATGACGCTAAATCAGATGTAGAAGAGCCAGCACACCCACTTGGATGGCATGATGATGTAAAAGAAGAACCTAAAGAAATAATAATTGATGACCAAGAAGAATGTGAAGCCTGCGCCATCTAAATACTTTCACGAAAAAATAAAAGAAGAACAAGAGCTATTGAAGTTAAGTTATGAAGAATCGGTAAGACAAAAAGAAGAACGAAAGAATAATAAAAGAAAGTTGATAAAATAATGACAAAAGTATTTAACAGAAAAAAAGTAGATTGGACAAAGCAATCAATGTTCTTCGGTGAAGAGCCAAACACACAGCGATTTGACCAACAGAAATATCCTGTCTTTGAGAAATTAAATCAACAACAATTAGGTTTCTTTTGGCGTCCAGAAGAAGTGTCATTACAAAAAGATAGAAACGATTATCACCTATTAACAGAAGAACAGAAACATATCTTTACATCTAATCTAAAATATCAAACATTATTAGATAGTGTTCAAGGTCGTGGACCTTGTTTGGCACTTTTACCTTTTTGCAGTTTACCTGAATTAGAATCATTAATAGTCGCTTGGGACTTTAGTGAAACAATACATAGTCGCTCTTATACTTACATAATGAAAAATGTTTATCCTAATCCAACAGAAGTATTAGATACTATTATTACTACAAAAGAAATAATGAAACGAGCAGAAACAGTAACCGAATCATATGATAAGTTCATAGATTATGCTCACAAATATCATTTAATGGGTAAAGGTGAAAGAAAACAATTAAAGAAACTATTATATTTAACTTTAGTAAATATTAATATACTAGAAGGTATTAGATTCTATGTTTCTTTTGCTTGTTCATTTGCATTTGGTGAGTTAAAATTGATGGAAGGAAGTGCGAAGATTATATCGTTAATCGCAAGGGATGAAAACTTACATTTAGCCGTTTCCCAAAACATTATAAATAACTACCGACTTAAAGAAAACGATAGAGAAATGCTACAAGTCATAAAAGAAACTGAACAGGAAGTTTATGATATGTACGATACAGCAGTTCAACAAGAAAAAGAATGGGCACAGTATCTATTTAAAGACGGATCAATGATTGGTTTAAATGATAAATTATTAAATGATTATGTTGAATTTATGAGTAATAAAAGAATGAGAGCAATTGGATTGAAACCACAATATGACCAACCATTAACAAATAACCCATTACCATGGACAACACATTGGTTAAATAGTCGTGGTTTACAAAATGCACCACAAGAAACAGAAATAGAAAGTTATGTGGTAGGGGGTATTAAACAAGATGTTGAAACAGATAGCTTTAAAGGATTTGAATTATGAGTAACCCAAATTTAAAGACCGTTTGTGATAATTGTAGTGCGACATATATTGTCAAACACGATTTACCAGATGATTATATAGAACAATATTGTCCTTTTTGCGGAGAAGAACACGAACATATAGAAGAAGAAAATATTGAATATGATGAAGATTGGAATGAATAATGAAACCACAATCAGCGAAGGCTAAAGGTCGCAAATTACAACAACAATTTAGAGACCTACTTATAGAAGAATTAAATATACATCCAGAAGATATAGAAAGTAGAAGTATGGGCGCAGGTGGGGAAGACCTTATCATGGCAAGAGCCGCAAGAGAGAAGTTTCCGTACAGTATTGAGTGTAAGAATGTAGAAAAGTTAAATGTATGGGAAGCATACAAACAGGCAAGTGAAAATTCAAAAGATTATGAGCCGCTTGTTGTAATGAAAAAGAATAATCATAAGGCATTAGTAGTGCTTGACGCCAAACAATTCGTAAAAATATATCAAAATTCCAATTTGTCTAAATAAGAATAGGTACGAACCAAAAGGGGCGTACTTAATCCGAAATTTGATTTGATATCTCAAACTTCACATACTATAAGGCGTGATTATGGCACAGGTCCGACTACTATTTAATAAATTTCTAAAATTCTGGAAGACTAGCGTATCTAATCGGTACGAACCATCGAAACATTATTTTAGAGGTCGCAAAATAGAACAAAAGTAGAACAAATCTAGTCATTTCACGCCAAAATAGTGTTGTATTTTTACAACAAATTAAATTAAATCTCCACAATCTCTTAAATCATTGATTTTACTTGCTTTTTTAATGCATATTTCGGGCATTTTTAACCCGAAAGTGCTTTACTTTCCGCTTGTTTTAGTATAATGTAGTATCATAATTAACAAAAACGAAAGATTACATTATGACAAATACAAATACAAATATGCAAAACTTGTTAGATAATGACAATAATTTTGTTCAATGCAACAATTATCTTGTTATCGAACCCGGTCTGACCGACACAAATTTTGAACAAGTAATTACACACAATCAATTACTTGAAATTATGACTTCAACAAATTCTGAAACACCGTTCGATTGTTTTGAAGTTTTACCGTTTAACGAGATTTCATAGACAAAAAAGAAAGATTACATTATGACTTTACAACAAATATACGACAAATTTTATTCACTTAAAACTTCATCCGATAAATTAATTTTTATTGATGAATTAAAAACTTTAACTAAAAACAAAGTTATCAACTTTGATTTAAACTTTTCTTCTATTGAAGAAGAAATTATGAACGAGGCCTAAATGAAAAAAACAAAATCAATTTATGTTAGTGTTAAAACCCTAATCCTAGGATATGCTATATTTGCAGCCCTATTATTCTTTATGTTCTATCAATGGAACAAACAATTAGGATTGGAGGCAGTATAATATGACTTTTCATTTAATTTATTCAAGACACAACCACGACCGTGAAGATTACGGTTCATTTGAAAGTATGTTTACCTTATACAGAAATGTTCCATATTCAGAATTAAATAAAATGAAAAAAGCAATTCCATCTTTATTGAAAAATGCAGATGAATTTTATGCAGAATATCAAAAGAAAAATTATCCAAATGCGGATGAATCTCAATGTTATCACACCGAAGTTTATATCGTAGATGATTCCGATTATTTCAAAACATATAAAGATATGTATCCAGACACATATCAATTACCCCCAGGATTAATTCCACAAGAAGAAGATTATTACCATAGTTATGGACAAAAGAATAACTTTATGTTATTAAAAGATTTCAACCAACATTATACTTGGTTTGCTAAAGATTTCACTCAAAAACAAATTGATGAATTACACGAAGATAATGCCAAAGGCAAAGATATTCACGCCTATTGGAGACAACAATATAAATTATGGAAGGAGGCAGCGTGATAGATTATTTAACTTTTAACAAAGAATTGGCAACAATACACGAATTGTTATTGCATTCCAAAGATCCGAAAGTAGAAGCAGCAAGATTAGTAATAATCGGAACTATGCAAAAATACGAAAAAAGAGTTTCGGAATTTGAAAAAGAATATGCACCGAAAGCAATAGATAAAAGTATTAATGGAATGATAGAATCAGTAAGTGCTTGACATTTAAATTGATTAGTAGTATAATAGATAATAAAACTTGAATAAAGGAGAGATATAGTATGGAAGGTTTATACAACAAAGAAAACTTATTTGCTGAGTTTAAAATGCAAAAAACAAATGAAGATAAAGTAAAGTTTCTAAAAGAAATGAAAGAATTAAAAAAAACACAACCACATATGTTCCGTGGCACATCAATAACACAAAAGAATTTTGATAATCTTATTGCTGAGTGGTCAAAGGATCAACCGTGGGTAGAAATCAATAGAGAAATTAAAAGA
>Ga0115012_10002555_pt1 | contig 10658 bp, 20 predicted proteins | sample TroAtlMetagenome_FD_88706 | JGI IMG/M metagenome (GOLD analysis project Ga0115012, IMG submission 88706) | Marine eukaryotic phytoplankton communities from Atlantic Ocean - Tropical Atlantic ANT10 Metagenome | ecosystem: Environmental > Aquatic > Marine > Oceanic | place: Tropical Atlantic...
TTATCATACAAAAGAAGATCGTATTCCTTTTGATCTTGAACAATTTAATAAGATTACAAAAGGTGGTGTGCCAAATAAAACTTTGAACGTTTGCTTAGCTGGTACTGGCGTCGGTAAATCTTTGTTCATGTGTCATTTAGCTGCATCTGCTTTGACTGAAGGTCGTAATGTTTTGTATATCACAATGGAAATGGCAGAAGAAAGAATCGCTGAACGTATTGACGCTAACTTACTTAATGTACCAATTGATCAGTTAGAAAATCTTTCGAAAGATATGTTTACTACAAAAGTGGCAGATCTAGCACGTAAAACAAGTGGTAAGTTAATTGTGAAAGAATACCCAACTGGTTCAGCGCATACTGGTCATTTTCGTGCACTTTTAAATGAACTAAAATTAAAGAAAGAATTTGCTCCTGATATTATCTTTGTCGATTATTTAAATATATGTGCAAGTTCTAGAATGAAAGGAATGGGCGGTGCAATTAACTCATACACCTACATTAAAGCAATTGCTGAAGAATTACGTGGCCTTGCGGTCGAGTTTGACGTTCCGCTCTGGTCTGCAACGCAGACGACTCGTTCTGGTTTTGCTAACTCGGATATTGGGCTTGAAGATACGTCCGAATCTTTTGGATTACCCGCAACGGCTGACTTAATGTTTGCTCTAATCTCAACAGAAGAATTAGAACAGATTGGTCAATTGATGGTTAAACAATTGAAAAATAGATATAACGATCCAACGCACAATAAAAGATTTGTTGTTGGTGTTGATCGATCAAAAATGAGATTGTTTGATGTAGATGAAAGAGAACAAACCCTAACCGATGATACGCCAGTTTTTGATAAAGGAAAATTGAGCGAAAGATTTAAGGAGTTTAATGTATGAAAATAGATATTAAAGATAAAGATCATATCCCCATTATTACTATGGAAGAATTGGTCGAAGAAGGTGGAAAAGAATGGTGGAGTCATTATTGCAAAAAGCAAGATGACATCATGACTTTTCAGAAAGGATTTGAATGCGATTGGTGTGGAGAAGTAGAAAATGAAAGTAAAACTTATAAGTCATTCACAGCCTAGTTCTGTAGAAGGAGAATTAAATGCACAAGATCTTATCGCGTATTGCGCGCGTGTATCCAATCCATCGAATCAAAGCAACAAAGAAACGTCCGAAAGGTTACTTGCCTATCTCGCAAAAGAAAAACACTGGTCGCCGTTCGAAATGGTATCTGCTTGCCTAGAGATTGAAACAACACGAGATATTGCTAGGCAAATCCTAAGGCATAGGTCTTTTTCATTTCAAGAGTTTTCTCAAAGGTATGCTAAACAAACAGAGATTACTAATTTTAGAGATGCTCGTATGCAAGATGATAAGAATAGGCAAAATAGTATTGAAACCGATGATGCAGATCTAGCTTATGATTGGCTTAAAAAACAGGCCGAAGTTTCAGTTTCAATTAAAAACGCATATGAATGGGCTATTAATAAAGGTATCGCTAAAGAACAAGCTAGAGTAGTATTACCCGAAGGTCTTACAAAATCTACACTTTATATGAATGGTACTCTTCGATCATGGATGCATTATATTGAATTAAGATCTGGTAATGGAACCCAAAAGGAACATAGAGAAGTAGCACTCGCTTGTGCTAAAACACTTAAAGAGATCTTTCCTATAATTGAAACTTTTATTGAAAAAAATTGAAATAAATGCAAAAAAACGCATTTAATGGTTTACTTTCTTCAAAAACTGTTGTATAATAGATATAACAATTGGAAAAGAGGAGCCAAAATGTCAAAACCGATTTCAAATAAAGCATTTAAGAAAATGTTAAATTCTATGTCACCTGAACTAAAGCAAATGTCTATTGCTCGTCACCTTCGTGTTATTCCACAGAAGTTAGAAAGTGAGTCAAATGAGAAGGTTGTTAAGCACCTTAAATATAGACTACGTTTAATTCAAAAAATGTGGTGTGAAGAATTAGTAACACGTCATGCTTAAACGTTCACTTCTGATTGCTTGTACAGCAACAGCCCTGGGTGGATTTATTTCTAGTAAATCTGCCTTTGCGGATAGTCACACAGATCAAGTTAATTGTTTAGCATTAAACATTTATCATGAGGCAAAAAATCAATCAATGGTTGGACAAATAGCAGTTGGTCAAGTAGTTATGAATAGGGTTGCAGATGATCGTTATCCTAATACTATATGTGAAGTAGTCCAACAAGGACCAACCAGACCATCTTGGGAAGACCCAAATAAAGTATATCCAATAAAACACAAATGTCAATTTAGTTGGTATTGTGATGGCAAAACTGATAAACCTAGAAATAACGGACTTTGGTTTATAGCAAAAAATTATGCAAATTTGATTTATTCAAATAGAATTGTTCTTGATGTTACCGAAGGTGCAACTCATTATCACGCTACGTATGTTACACCAGCTTGGGCTAAAACTAAAACTAGAACAACTAGAATTGATTCGCATATATTTTATAGATGGGAGAAATAAAATCAGCATGACTAATGAATTCCCAATCTTAAATCCTCATGCTGAAATAATTTTTAATCAAGGTAGATTAAAAGAAAATTTAAATTTACAAGTGATGATTATAAAAAATGAATCATTAAGTGAATTGTGTAAAATGCAAATATCAAATTATTTACGAGAAAATCAATTCTTTATAGAAAAATTAATAATGGACTTAGAAAATGAGAAAATACATGGATGATCCGGTTGGCCCGGATTTTAAATTTGACGAGAAAATTTTAGTTCAAGAACTTATAGATTATATTGCTGCTACATATGAATCTCATTACGCAACTGAAACTTTTCAAGCCACCGAATTTATTATTGACGGTGGGCATGGTACGGGTTTCTGTATTGGTAATATTCTTAAGTATGCGCAGCGTTATGGAAAGAAGGGTTCGCCGCAAGACGCTCGGAAAGACTTAATGAAGGTTCTTCACTATGGGATAATTCAGCTTTATGTGCATGATCAAATTCAGGCGGAAAAGCTTTCGCGCGTCCAAGAATAGTATTCATATATTCAATATTATATAAAATCTCCTCGAAATTACCGTGATAGTCATCAAGCTTAAGCTTATGTCTCATCGCGGTAGTTCTCGCTTTTAGAAGTTTCTCCGCACTAATATCTTGATTCTCATCCATGAATCATTACACCGCAAAGCTTTCGCCACAACCACATGATGCTGTTGCGTTAGGATTCTTTATTGTTAAGTAACTACCACCTAGTTCTTGTACATAATCCACAGTACAACCAAACAAAAACATTTCAGCCATAGGATCTAAAACTAAAACATCTTTATAAGGATCACTCCATTTAACATCGGGTAAATTCTTTTTAAAGTCCCAAACATATTGGAAACCAGAACACCCTCCACCTTTGACACCTAAAGTAACATAATCATCGTTTCTTACACTATCTAAATATTTTATGGCGCTATCTGTAACTTCAATCATTTTTATGGTCGACCTTTTAATTTCTTTGAGGGTTTTGGAATTTCTGGTTTTGATGGTGCATCACCAAATATAACTTTTTGTCTCATATTTAACTGAGATCGAAAGTGATGTTTATGACTAGGCACTCTATTAATATATATCTTTATTGCTTTATAAGCAAATCCTAAAAATAGTAACCTATCGTTTTCGAAAACTCTACCCTTAGCACCATCTAATTCAAGTGAATATCCGTCTAAAGAATATGTCATTCTCCGATAATGTTCTTTCAAATAATGGTTCATTAGTCAAAACCTTCATTAATAGATTCAACAACGTCATCTATATTTGGCTCCTTACCGTTTGGATCATATTTACAAAGAAACTCTGCAGGACAATAAGTTTCAACTGCAAATGTCCATGTTCTATTTGGTCCTTTATAAACACAGGCTTCTGTACCCGCTTTAGTCTTAACTCTTTTAACTCTACGACATAAGACCATTTTAGGATCTTCACGAATACCTTTACGAACTTGTTGATCATATGTCATAGTAGTAGCACTATTAGCCGTGCACGTATAACAGGTTCCAACTATATTAGAAGGCATTCCTCCTTCAGACTTCCAAGTTTTGCCTCCACTCCATGCCGATGAAGTAAGTGCAAAGAAAACTATTAAGAAGGTAAATTTGCAATAATGAACCAACCCAATCCTCCTGCCATTACGCAAAGGGCCGTGCATCCTAAACCAATTAGAATATAATTCAATAAGGCTTGCCTTCTTTCCTGTTGTTCATATATCATCTGTTGACGTTTTTTGCGAATTTCGCCTTCTGTTCTTATAAGTTCATCCCACGCACCTTTACCTCGGCTAAACATAATAATATTTTTTAATTGTTCACGCATATCTTCAGCCTTTTTCTTGGCCATAAGAGATTGTAGTGCTTCTTCTTCGACTGAACCTGCGGCAAATAACTTTTTAAATAGCGGTGGCTTTTTAGCCATTTCTTCTGATTTTTTAATATCAGAGCATGCTCCCATCCATCGACCTAGATCCGCTCCCATAGATTCGATGTCCCTTCCAGCCTGAAATCCTTTTTTAATCAGGTTAAAAGCGGTTGATGCTGTAGCTAGCGCAGTAACTGGATCTATCATGAGATCTCCGTAAAAAATAAGTTCTCATGTTATGATTCAAAAATGTATGCTATAACTCACTCGTAACTATTTATATTTTTTTGTTTACAAATCGGTATAAGTATGGTAGAATATAAATATCAAATGAAGATGTTAGAGGGTATACAGGACGTGGGGGCAGTGCCCACCGCCTCCACCATAAGCACATGCGATGATCCACACGATGATTGTACTCATTGGATTCTACATGTATCACGTCATTGGATACATGTGTCTGATATACGACACAGTATCTTATGTGCTTATGATGGGGGCGAAACAGGATCGACTGGTGCTTGAGTCTTCGAAAAGTAACTGCAAACGATAATTTTGCACCTTCAGGTTACGCCTTAGCGGCATAACGCTGTTGGGTTGGTCACTTACCTAGAAACAGAAAAGTGACACCAACAGAAACTTTAATAAAAAGGAAACACTAATGAAGAAAATTTTAGCTAGTTTTGCTATATGTTTCGGTATAGTATATGGCGCATCTGCATCTGCTGCAGATATAGGTTATGGTCTTGATCTAGGTGCAGACCTCGATGTTAATTATACAACAAGTACTGACGCTTGGGCAACCGGCGCTGACGCTTGGGCATATAAATTAACACCAGCAATGAGTTATTCATTGCCATGGGGTATTGGACTAAGTGCAGATACTTCAATAATGATTGATGACCCTGAATTCACGGGTATCAATTGGGGAGTTTCTATGATGGCTATCGATAATATCGAAGTTTATGGTAAGATCAAATCTGATGCAGATCATGGTTTTGGAGATGTTACAATGGGAATTACATTGTCATTCTAATCCGTTGCTAGTAAACTAGTTTCACTCAATCCAATTAATGGAGGAATAATGGAAGTATTATCATCAATTAGAAGTTGGGCCTCAGCATTGGCAGAAGTCGGTGTTAGTTTGGCTGCGCTTGTTATCATAGCAGAAGTTTTAGGGTTAGGCAATATGCCTTTTATGCCTTCAGGCTTAAGCGTAGTTGATAACGTTTCAGAAATGATCGCTGGACTAGGATCACAAGGAGTAATTGGTTTAATTGCTGTTTGGGTACTATGGGCTATCTGGCAACGAAAGGATGTCGCCTAATAACTAATCATGTATGAATAATGTGTGGGGTTTGGTGGAGCCTCTGAATAAAATCCACCATTTCAAATTAAAAAAAAATGAAAAAAAATGCATTTAAAGTAAAATAATGGTTTACTTTCTCTGAAAACTGTGGTAGAATATATCTATCAAATGAAAAAAAGAGGAGAAAATATGTCTTTAAATACTAAACAAATGCAGCAAATTCAAGTACTTTTTGCTCAAGCAGATACCAACGATTTTCAAAGAATCGCTGATATGTTTAACACAACTCGTAGAATGCAAGAACGTTCTATGAAATCAAATTTCAATATAGGTCAGCGAGTTCAATGGTTTGGAAAGCGTGGTAAGATGGCTGGAACAATTACAAAAATCAATCGCAAAAACATTGTAGTTAATGCCGGAGTTGAAGGCATGTGGAATGTTACACCTTCACTTTTAAAAGCAGCCTAAGGAGAGATATATTATGGCACATCAAGTAGAAACAATGGCTTACGCAGGAGAAGTTCCATGGCATGGTCTTGGAGTTCCGGTAAGAAATGATATGACACCAGCTCAAATGATGAAAAAAGCTGGTCTAGATTGGAGAGTTCATGAATGTCAATCATTTGTTGAATTCGATGGAAAGAAAATTCCAACTGGACAAAAATCATTAGTTCGTGAGACTGATGGTAAAATTTTAACAAATGTTGGTGCAGACTGGAATCCAGTTCAGAATGAAACAGCATTTGAATTTTTTAACGAATATGTAATGGCAGGTGATATGGAAATGAACACTGCTGGTTCGTTAAAAGAAGGTCAAATGGTTTGGGCTCTTGCAAAAGTTGGAGAATCATTTGAACTTTTTGGTGATGATAAGATAGACTCTTATTTGCTCTTTTCTAATCCTCATCAGTATGGTAAAGCAATTGATGTTCGCTTTACTCCTATTCGTGTAGTATGTAATAATACTCTTACATTCTCACTACAAAGCAATAGTGATAACTCAGTAAAAGTTGGTCATCGTGTACAGTTTAATGCTGAAGAAGTTAAAGCCGCACTTGGTATGGCGAAGAATCAGCTTAACACATACAAAGATATGGCAGCGTTTCTCGGTAGTAAACGTTTTACTGCAGACGCTTATATTGAGTATCTTAACGAAGTATTTCCTCGTACTGCAGATAAGCGTGTACAAGGTAAAGTACTTTCTGTTGACACACTTTCACGTAATGCAAAGTTGTCATATGATGCTCTTGATCAACAGCCTGGTGCTCAATACGCTGAAGGTTCTTGGTGGCAGGCATTCAACTCTGTGACATATATTACTGATCATGTACAGGGACGTAATGCTGACAATCGTCTATATTCATCTTGGTTTGGTGGAAACCAGACTCGTAAAACTAATGCTTTGAAAAAGGCAGTAGAATATGCGGAGGTTGCGTAATGAAATTAGAGAAAGTTAAAACTGTTATTACTAGAGAGGTAGTTCGACTACCTCTCACAGATATTCCTTCTGGACGATCATTTACTGATAAAAAGAATGAAGAAAAATATCTTACTACAAAACCTGTAGACATGTCTTTTAAATCACGTACACCTAATAAGGCAAGTCAGCTTTCTTTCTATTATAGACTTCTTAATCTACTTGGATCAGAAATAAAAGGATCAATTAAACATACAAAAGATCCTGGTCAGTCAATTCCAGTACATGGATGTCCTGAACAAATTAGAGAAAGTTGTTATAAAAAATATTTAAATCTTTCGAAAAAGAAACATGATAGAAAAAATTGGTATGTAGAATTGGAGGCTGCGTAATGGATGGACCATTCCAGGCAGCTCTGGATCAACTACCAACTCAAGGGGTGTATAAGCACTCCTTGGTAACCTATAAATATTTAAATGGTGTACTTGTAAGAACTGTCACAACACGTAGATATACTAATGACGGTGATTACACTGATACCTTTGAAAGTGAACCAATTGGAAGAGGAAGTTCGGTATGAAAAAACACAGCGTTGAACAAACTGCTGCATGGGCAAAAGAATATGGGATAAGAGGTTATGAACATCTTGATCCTCAGCATCGTGAAAGACATCGTCAGATTTCTCTTAAACGAGCTAATGAAAAACCTTATGAAGGTCGTAACCATTATCAAGGTAAAAAGCGTGGAGATCAAAACTTTCGCAGGAGATAAAAGTTCAATTTATAATAATTTGAAGAAGCGTCTTTTAGGCGCTTTTTTTGTTTACAAAATGCTATAAATAGTGTATACTAGTAATAATTTGGAGATACAAATGCAACGACTTAAATATTATCTAAAGGAGATGGCAGCCGTGAGTATAAACGATTTAGACATGACTTTTATAAAAAGAGCAGAAAGAGTCACTTCTTTTAATATAAGTGCAAAAGATTTTCAAAGTATAAACAATAAAGCCGAAATACAGCATCTTATTAAGAAACATTTCTTTCCAAATTTTAATCTAGACAGAACGATTAAGAATCAACCTACTGCCGCTCAGCTTAACGAACTAATAGAAGACTTACAGAGTGAAAACTTTTCTATGTATAATAAATTACACAATTATCCTTTAAGTGGTATCGGTCCATCTGAAGCCACACTATATTTTTTATGTGATAAGTCGCATTTAGGAGGTGGATCATCAGCAGGAGTTGATTTAAAAATCGGATCTAAAGAATATGAAATAAAAGCAGCATTAATTAATGCGCAAAAAACACATGTAAGTGGATTTAAACTTGGTGCCGGCACAGATTTTAAACGTATCGTGAGAGAATTATTAAAAATGAAAGAACTGTATGGTGTCAAAACTACTGGTAAAGGTAAAGAAGAGATACCTTCGAAATCTGGTATAGAAGTTTTTAGACAAAAAGATCCTAAAAGAATGGCAGAATTAGATAAAATGTTTCAAAAAGAATGTAGAGATTATTTTGGAAATAAGCAAGTGATATTCATGTCAAATAATGCTAGTCAAAAAATTGACCCTGAATTTCCAGATGCTGGAAAACAAAAAGTGTTATCGAAAGGATCAGGAAAATGCATATCGATACAAAAAGTAAATGCAGCAAAATGTAAAATACAAGTTGTTACTCAAGGCATAATTAAGCCAATCATATCGTTGAGATAAAATGAACTTTCAAGAATTTATAACCGAACAAAAAAATACTCACATGACTCATATAGAGGACAAGGTTCTCTATGGTGGAGTTAAAGGAACGAGAGAAGCAATATTAGCATTGCGTTCTCTAAGGGATACCTTAGGAGGTGTTCATGGTGGAAAAGTCTCGGTTAAGTGGGATGGAGCGCCAGCTGTATTTGCAGGTATGGATCCAAGAGACAATAAATTTTTTGTTGCTAAAAAAGGAATTTTTAATAAATCACCAGTCATCTATAAGACTAACGCTGATATTGATAATGACACTTCTGGCGATCTTAATGCAAAGTTAAAGCTAGCACTTAAACATTTTCCTGATTTAGGAATTAGGGGTGTTATACAAGGTGACTTTTTATTTGGACCAGGAGATGTTGAAAAAAAGAAAATAAAGGGAAAACACTACGTTACGTTTCATCCCAATACTATTGTTTATGCAATCCCTGCAAACACAGAGATGGCACGAGAAATTCTATCAGCAAAAGTCGGTGTGGTTTGGCATACAACTTACACCGGAAAAACGTTTGAAACAATGAAAGCATCATACGGTGTTAATGTTTTACGTTTAAAAAAATCGAATAAAGTATGGTCACAAGATGCAATGTTACGTGATATGACTAGATTTAGTATGTCAGCTAAAGATACGGAGGAGATAAATGGCTATCTTTCAGAAGCTGGTCGGATCTTTAATCAAATTTCTTCAACGACTCTTAAACATCTTGAAGAAAACCGCAAACTTGCTGAAACCATTGAACAGTTTAATAACACTTATGTCAGATCTGGTACTGTGGTTTTGGACACACGCGGTCACGTTGAAAAACTCATGGGTTTCATTCGTCAAAAGTTTCAAAAGGAAATCGATAAAAGATCAACCGAAAAAGGAAAAATGACACAGAAAGGGAAGCTAGATGAATTTTTAGCTTTCTTTTCCCCACAAAATAAAAAGTCTTTGAAGAAAATATTTGATCTTCAAAAAATGTTAATTCTTGCAAAATTAAAAATTATAAATACTCTTAACAAACTAAACAAGACACAAACTTTTTTAAAAACAAGAAAAGGATATCGTACAACAGGCCAGGAAGGCTATGTAGCAATCGATAAACTTGGTGGTGATGCAGTGAAAATTATTGACCGAATGGAATTCTCATTCGCCAACTTTTCACCTACTATATTAAAAGGATGGGATAAACCAGGGAGAAAATGATGTCAAATATCTACGACCATCAAAAGCCAGTAGGTGGCTTACTTTCATTCAGACATTTTTATACTGCTGAGTATCGTCCAGGAGAGGACGAACTTACAAATTATCGTGCAATGAAACGTAAGAAACATATGTTCGAAGCAACTCAAATGATTTGTAAAGATTGTGGTTGCGAACAAAATAATCCAACACCTGGTTGTGATTGTCCTAATGATAATTCGGGTGGAGCACATATGGCCCCCCAAAATGATGATGGAAAATCTACGGTTGAAGCATTAACTCTTCAACAAAGAATCAAGCGCGGAAGATTAATGAAGAGAATGAAATCTCGTATCAAGATTGGCCGCGAACGTGCTAAGCGTAAAATGGCACCGGTTGCAAAACTAAGAAGACGTGCAAATCGTAAAGCCAGAGATTTAATTGTACGTAAAATTACAAAGGGTATTCCTAAGAAAGAACTAACTTATGCTAGGAAACAAGAGATTGAAAAGCGTTTAGATAAACCCGCATTTAAAGCTCGTATTGCTCGTCTTGCAAAAAGAATGTTTCCTAAAATTCGTAAAGCTGAAGTGGCGAGGAAAAAA
>Ga0115012_10002556_pt1 | contig 10656 bp, 15 predicted proteins | sample TroAtlMetagenome_FD_88706 | JGI IMG/M metagenome (GOLD analysis project Ga0115012, IMG submission 88706) | Marine eukaryotic phytoplankton communities from Atlantic Ocean - Tropical Atlantic ANT10 Metagenome | ecosystem: Environmental > Aquatic > Marine > Oceanic | place: Tropical Atlantic...
ATAGAAACGTAAGAAGTCTTGAAGTATGGCACAGTTAAATCTGGGAGCTATTAAAGATGTAGGTGGTATTGGAGGTTTTACCTTCACATCCAGTGGTATTACTGCGAACGGCACATTAACTGTCAATGATATAGAAATTGATGGTACCCTTGCTGGATCTTCTGCATATATTCTTCCCAACCCATCAGGTCACACTGATGAATACATATCAACCAATGGGTCAGCATTAACTTGGGGCACACTTTCATCTGCTAGTGGTGTCAGATCCATGCAGGTTTGGACTAACAACGGCACATGGTATAAACCATCAGGTGTCGGTACTATAATGATAACTGTAACAGGTGCAGGTGGTGGAGGATCAGGATTCTGTGAATCTGCTGGTGCTGGAGGCACAGCACAGAGACAGTTAGATGTAACTAATATATCTTCAGTATCAGTAACAGTAGGTAACCCAGGTGGTGGTACTAACTACTCAGGTTGTGGTGGAAATGGTAACACTTCTAGTTTTGGATCTTACTGCTCTGCATCAGGTGGATATGGTGCCAACTGTAGGCAACAGCACTCAGGTGGTATCGGAGGTAACGGTTCTGGAGGAGCGTTAAACATTTATGGTGGAGGTGGTAATGGTCATGGATCGTATTATTCCTATGGTAACCATTCTGCTGGTGCTAGCTATTGGGGAGGTACTCAACCCTCGTCTCACCAGCAAGATAACTACGCACATAGACACCAGTCCCATTGTGCATGGGGTGCTGGAGGAAATGGTGCTAGACACGGCAACAGAGGTGCCAGAGGTCGTGAAGGAGTAGTCGTAATTCACGAGTTCTACGGATAAATAAAGCATGTCAAAACTAAAAGTATCAGCATTAAAAGATTTAACTGGAGCACAAGGGTTCATGCTTGCTGGTGGTGGTATCACTGCGACAACTACCCTAACTGTTTCAAATATAGTCATTAATGGTGAGATCCGTGGAGGATCAACATACGTTGTACCACCTCAAGGTGGTAATGAAGGAAAAGCATTGAGATCCACAGGTAGTGGATACGTTTGGTCAGAGATCTCTGCTGGTTCAGGTATGAGATCTATGCAGGTCTGGACATCCAATGGTACTTGGACTAGACCAAGTGATGTTACCACTATCATAGTTACGGTAGTAGGTGCTGGTGGCGGGGGATCTGGTGAGTGTGAGTCTGGTGGTGCTGGCGGTATGTCAGAGAGAGTTATTGATGTAACTAACACCAGTTCAGTATCAGTCACAGTAGGTAATCCAGGTGGTGGTACAGGATACTCAGGATGCGGAGGTAATGGTAATACATCCTCATTCGGTAGTTATTGCAGTGCTTCTGGAGGATACGGTGCCAACTGTCGTCAGCAACATGCTGGTGGTATTGGTGGTAATGGTTCTGGTGGTAACCTAAATGTATATGGTGGTGGCGGTAATGGTCACGGATCATATTGGTCATTTGGTAACCATACTGCTGGAGCATCATTTATTGGTGGTACTCAACCTTCGAGTCACCAACAAAATAACTATGCACACAGGCATCAATCACATGCTGCTTGGGGTGCTGGAGGCAACGGTGCTGGATACAGTAACCGAGGTGCTAGAGGTCGTGAAGGTGTTGTTATCGTACAGGAGTTCTTCGGATGAGTGTTCTTAAAGTTACAGGAGTTACAGACCTTGCTGGATTGGGTGGATTTTCCCTATCGAGTGGATCTATTGTTGCTAACGGCACTCTGAAGGTTAATAATATTAATATTAACGGATCCATAAGTGGTAGTTCAAAATATAATGTACCTAGTTTTTCAGGTCAGTCAGGTCAATTCTTAAGTACTAATGGTACAGATCTGGTATGGTCCAGTGACATCTCTTCAGGTGGAGGAGGTGGTGCAGGTCTAAGATCTATGCAAGTTTTTACATCTAATGGTACTTGGTCTAGACCTAGTAACGTTGGAAGTATTCAGGTAGTAGTTGTTGGTGCTGGTGGTGGAGGATCTGGAAACGGTGAGTCTGCTGGTGCTGGTGGTTGCTCAAGAAGAATACTTGATGTGCAAAATACATCATCTGTATCGGTTACAGTAGGTAATCCAGGTGGTGGTACAGGATATTCAGGATGTGGTGGTAGTGGTAACACGTCATCATTTGGATCATACTGTAGTGCATCAGGTGGATATGGTGCTAACTGTCGTCAGCAACATGCTGGTGGTATAGGAGGCAATGGATCTGGAGGCAATATGAATGCCTACGGTGGTGGTGGAAATGGTTATGGAGACTGGTCTACATATGGTAACCACAATGCTGGTACATCATATATGGGTGGTTCACAACCATCTGGACACTCTCAGGACAACTATGCTCATAGACACCAATCTCACTGTGCGTGGGGTGCTGGAGGTAATGGAGCACGATTTAGTAACCGAGGTGCTAGAGGTCGTGAAGGTGTGGTCGTAGTTTACGAATACTACGGTTAATAAATACTATCGAAGGAGTTTTAAACAATCATGGCTAAATGGGCTATCGTTAACAAAGAGAATGGAACTCTTACTGACATCTGCGATGCAGCAGATAAGTTTGAGATCTATGAAGGTGCTGATGCATCCTTTAAGTGGATTGAAGTGCCAGATGATACTACTTACGATCATTCAATGATCAATGGAGTAGTAGTACATAAGAGTGACAATGAGGATCTTAGAGAACTTGCTGTTGTTGAAAGGATGATTGCCTATGGTGCAGTGGGTGATGAACTAGATATGCTTTACAGAGACCAAAAGAATGGTACTACTGAGTTTAAAGATCATATCGATAATGTAAAGGCAACTACTACTAAACCAGGTACTATTGCAGCATTTGTCCAAGATCCTAAGAAGATCCAACTAGAGGGACGTAACGCATGGGATCCCTGGGTTGACAACTGGACACCACCATAGTAATATAATCACATAAGAATTTTGTTATGAAGATTGTTATTGTTGGCGGTGGAACCGCTGGTTGGATGACAGCAAGTACCCTAGTTAAGGCATACCCTGACTGGGATATTTCTTTGTACGAAGATAGTAAGACACCCAGTGTAGGTGTAGGTGAATCCACCACACAATATTTTAGGATGTGGACCCATTACCTTGGATTAAAGGATGAGGAGTGGATGCCAGCGTGTGAAGCGACATATAAGTGTAGTGTAAGATTTCATGACTTTCATAAGAAAGGAGATACACCTTGGCAATACCCATTTGGTCCACCTAGATTAGACATACATGATGTAGACTACTGGTTCTACTATGCTAAGACATTCGGTTGGGGTAGAGATAAGTTCGCAAAGGATTATAGTTATGCAGCAACATGCGTAGATATTAATAAGATACCAAAGGATAATAAGTATTGGGATAATAAGAGATATGCTGGATTCCATTTCGATGCAGTTAAATTTGCTGAATGGTTGAGAGATAATTATGCTATGCCTCGTGGTGTTAAGCATATTAAAAGGAATTTAAAGAAGAAACCAAAGGCAGATCTAGTATTTGATTGCACAGGGTTCAAATCACAGTTTAACGATTCACCTTGGGTGAGTATGAGTGATTACCTACCAAATAATAGTGCAGTAGTAACTAGGATAGGGTATCAGGATAAAGAGAATCAATTAAAACCAACCACTGATTGCACAGCATTAGATAATGGTTGGGTATGGAATGTACCAACCTATGATAGGATAGGTACTGGATATGTGTATTGTGATAAGTTCTGCACAGATGATGAAGCAAGAGATGAGTTTAGGAATCACCTAGCAGATAAGGTAGAACCTGATGTTGGAGTATATTCTGACAAGATGTTCCGCACTATAAAATGGGACACAGGAAGAAGATCAGAAGCATGGAAGGATAATGTTATCTCTATTGGATTGTCTGCTGGTTTCATTGAACCATTAGAATCTAATGGTGTGTTATCAATACACAATGATCTATTAACATTTCTACGTGTGATGGATAAGAGGACACATGTCACACAGTTCATGAGAGATGCTTATAATAGTGAGGTTATCCATAAGTATGATGACTTCGCAGCATTTATTGCTATTCACTATTCAATGACACAACGTGATGACACACCATACTGGAGACATGTATCTAATATACGTTATCCACAAACAAGGTTGATGAAGAAATTACCAGAGAATTTTCTGGCATCATCACATAAGTTTCCTAACTTATTTAATTGGGCAGATCATACTACTGAGGGTGTATTCTATGTCATGGCAGGTCATGGGTGGAATCCATTCAGTGATGCAGTTATTAATGAGATGGATTTTTGGGATGCTACAGTTGAGGATTTGGAAGAGAAACCTTTCGACCTAGATAATTTACAATCACCGTGGGAATATTATAAGGAGACAATCTATGCAAATTGAATCAATATGTATCGTTGGTGGTGGATCCTCTGGATGGATGTCTGCTGCATTACTATCTAAAGAGCATCCAGACATGGAGATATGTCTGATTGAATCTGAGAATGTGAAACCTATAGGTGTAGGTGAATCAACTCTTGCACACTTTAACAGGTACCTAAAGAGATTAGATCTTAAGGATAAGGACTGGATGCCAGCATGTAACGCAACATATAAAGCAGGTATTGCATTTACAAATTTCACAGAGGGTAAGGGAGAAAGGTTTGACTATCCATTTGGAGCATTTGTAAAGAGTGGTGGTAGTGATTTCCACCAAAATTTAGATAATCCTGAAGAGACAGGACCACATATAATGAGGTTCTTTGAGTTGCAAGCAATGTATGGTAAGGATAAGTATCCATCATCAGAGTTTGCTAAGTTTGTTAATAGACAGACCTATATCTGTGAGAATAATATAATGACGGATAGTATACCAAATGCAGATGGAGGTCCATATCATTATACTATTGATCATGATACCTCATATCATATGAATGCTGATCTGTTTGGTATATATTTGAGAGATAAAATTGCAGTACCAAATGGTGTCCATCATCTTAAAGGTGATGTAAATAATGTTATTAAGACACCAGATGGTGATATATCTGCTATTACTACAGAGGATGGTCAATGTATTAGTGCTGATCTCTTTATTGATTGCACTGGGTTTAGATCACTGCTATTAGAGCAGCACATGGGTGTTAAGTTTAAACCATTCAGTGATATGTTGTTTAATGATAGAGCATTAGCAACACACATTGAATATGATGATAAAGAGACACAGATGGAGTGTTCAACCAACTGTATTGCATTAAAGAATGGATGGGTGTATAATATACCAATGTGGAATAATATAGGTACTGGATACATATATTCTAGTAAGTATATTAGTGATGATGAAGCAGAGGAAGAGTTCAGATCATATCTGCCCGAATCTGCCCATAATTGCCAGTTACATCCTATAAAGATTAAACATGGTAAGCATCTTAAAGGATGGGTAAAGAATGTTGTTGGTATTGGTCTAGCATATGGATTTCTAGAACCACTAGAATCCACAGGGTTGATGACAACACATGAGAATCTCATAATATTAACTGACCTATTACATGGACGTGAGGGTAGAGTTACTAACCATGAGAGAGAAATCTTTAACTATACCACTGAGAGAATGTTAGAGGCAATGAAGAACTTCGTTACTCTACACTATACTATGAGTCTAAGGGATGATTCTAAATACTGGAGAGATGCCACTGAGTCAGTTTCATTCTGGCAGACATGGCATGAGGACACTACTGAAGCAGCATTTGCAGGTCTTGGTGACTATAGATCATTAATGGACTATAATCATAAGAAGATGTTTAACCATTTGGTAATGGGTGAAGGCATGATATATGTTGCAGCAGGTCAAGGTATACGACCATTTACTGAGAACTTATTCTATGAAAGAGCAGATGATGATAGAATACAAGACGTGAGAGATTATCATGTTGAATATCAACGAGATAAGGATAGAATGAATGACTGGGTTACTAAACAACCATCACATTATCAGTACCTAAAGGATAACATTTATGTTTAATTTATTTAAAAAGAAGAAGAAGTGGATTAGGTTCTATAGCATACAACCTGGAGTTGAAGCACTACAACCTTGGATACCTGCTGGTAAACTTAAGAGGAAGTGGAAGACCGATGCTCTTAAGAAATATTATAGTAAGGATAGTACATGTCCTGTGATGAAGGTCAAAAGACTCTGGGAAAATAAACAAGCAGTATTAAATGGATTCACAGGAGAAGAGAATCACGAAGATCTTACTGGTTTATATCAACATGCAGTAACATGTCCAGCATTAAGTACATTATTTGAGACTGGTTATGTAATGGTAGCACCAGCAGATTTTGTTATTAAACAGAATGGTGATGGTAAAGATTTTGCTTGGGTATCTCAAGTAATGTTTAACGATGATAACCCAACATATGTTAAAGGTCATATTGCTTATCAAACTGAGGGTATGAGAGAATTGGTTAATCCACATGCACCAGTTAATGAGACAGTTGTTAAATTAGAACTACCTTGGAGGATACAAGCACATGATGATATAGTATTCTTACAGATACCTATTCCTTACTGGGATGAGAAGAGATTTAGCATACCAACTGGTATTGTAGATCCTAGGTATTCTTTTGAAGTTAATCTACAACTATTCTGGCACTCTATTGAGGAGGGTGAGTACCTTGTTAAGGCAGGTACACCACTCGCTCAATGGATACCTATTGAGAGAAAGTACTTGAATAATAAGGAGTATGATGTTATCATAGAGACTGCCAATGAAGAAGATCTTAAGAATAATAAGATCATGGAGTTTAACAGATCAATGCACTTCACTGAGACTACAACACTAGCAAATAGGATTAAGACTCAGGAGAAGATTTTATCCCTAAATAAAAACAAAGAGAGGTTTGAGTAATGCCACAAGATGTTAAAGTAGTTGACCTGAAGACTGAAGCAGGTATCAATGATGAAGAAGCAGTAGAAATTCAAGAGGGTAAACTAATTACCTTTGATGAACTAGTAATGAACTTCTTACAGCAGCATGACAATGTTAAGACAGAGTATAAGAAACTCCAGGAAGCATTGGATAACATGCACTATACTAGTACGATCACTAAGATATCACTAGAAGAATTACAAGATAAGAAAGATATACTGAACAAACTCAGTGGTGCAGTTGAAGCACTAGCATTATATAAGAAGCACGTTGATCCCAATGTGACTGATAAAGAGTTTGTATTCAATGAAGAAGACTGAGTTATTATTTCCAACACCTATTTGGACTGATGATGATGTAGGTCTTGACCTCAAACCTATTCAAGACTTCTCATACGAGGTGAGAGACCATGATCCACAAGGTCGTCAAGCGACTAATGATGGTGGTTGGCAATCTAATGAGTTCAAGTTTGATGTGTTACCTGAAACACCATTCAAATACCTATACTATAGTATAATGGACCATGCTTATGAAGCATGTGACCAATGGGGGTTTATGAATTATACCCTTAAGTTATCTAATTTATGGATTAATATTAATGGTAAAGGTCATTCAAACTTAGTACATACACATGCTGGATGTATAATGTCAGGAGTATATTATGCTAAGATACCTGAATGTTGTTGTGGTGAGTTAAAGTTCCATAGATCATTTGAAGAACAGTGTCTTAAAGAATACTGGGGATGTAATGAGAATTTTGATAGATGGGATTCATCCATGAATCACATGGAACATTATATACAACCAAAAGAGAACACCATGATATTATTCCCATCATGGTTATTACATAGTGTAGACAGAAGTGCAAGTGATGAGGATAGAATATCCCTGTCATTTAACATTTTAATATTTTCTGATTTCTATAGAGACAATGAAGTATATCCAAAAGGAAAACCTAATAACTCCAAGTTACCTCTCTCGCTTAAATGATTTGGTGTCAGGGATGAATGGATTCCCATGGTACTTCTTATCAGAAGATGTAAGTTATACACCTAGTAAAGATTATAATTTTGGTGATGTAAATCTCATGGACATTCCTGATAAGGAAAAGACTGTGGGATTTGTTCATGTACTCATGGATAGAGAAGGTGTTGAAAGTCCTTGGTTAACTCACTTCATGCCATTATGTGATGCTATTAATGATGCTATGCCACACCGTATAGTGTATAGTAGGATTAGATTAGCATTATTATTACAACAGGGTGATAATCAACCACAGCATAATGCACCACACACAGACCATGAGGAAGACCACTATGCAGGTTTATTCTATCTGGATGACTATACTGGTGATACAGTATTCTTTGACCAGTATGACGACCCACGTGGGGGTGATGTAGAGCATAGATGGTGGAGGGCAATGCAACAAGAATATACTATTGCACATAGGAATACACCTAAAAGAAATAGTTTATTTGTATTTGATGGACATCAGTTCCACGCATCATCTAACCCATATGGAGACTGTAAGTTTAGGGTCTCATTAAATCTTAATTTCACATCAGAACATGATCTCTTCGCTGATACCTAGATTAAATAAAAACTGGTACATTGATGACACTGCACAAGTGTTCAAGGGTGTCATTGATGATCCCTCTGAGTTTGCAACTTGGAAGGATGTAGAGTATTGTATGAACAACCCACAGTTCTATAATATTAAATGCATAAACAAGGACACTGGTGATTATATTGGTGTACAAAAGTACCCTCATGTATGGAGACATGACCATGAGGATGTACCTGAGTTGATGGAGATATTCAAGGCAGGTCATTGTATGATTATTAATAACTTTGACTCTGGTCTACCTAAACAACAAGAGATACTAGGACATTTTGAGAAACATTTCACTGCTAAGATGGCAATGCATTTATATGCAGGACTAGGTGATTGTAGATCATTTAATATACATGAGGACACGGCAAGTAATTTTATTATACAAGTAGAAGGAGAGACACAGTGGACAGTCTATAAGAATAAGTGTAGTAATATAATAGACAGGACAGCATCATATCCTGAAAAGGAATTAACATATCATGGTATTGAGGATATGATACCATTCTTAGAGGTACAGGTATCGACATTATTAGTACCAGGTGATATACTATACATACCAGCAAGATGTTATCATCAAGCACATCCACATGGTAAGAGATTATCTGTTAGTATACCTATGCAGCACATGATACCTCATATTAAACCAATAGATAGAAAATATTATGAAATTCCCCATTGAGGTATTTGATACTAAACTAGCATCAGAGGAGATATATCATAGAGCAATGTATCTACCCTATATGTTTACACGTACTGATGATCCACCATGTGAAGCAAGACCAGAGGTAGATGAGAGAAATAATTATTGGACACATCAGTTATATAATTTCGTACCAGTAGATAATCCTACATACTTTCAGAACTCAGGATTAGATGCAAGTAATGATCCACTATACCTAGAGGTGTTGACATATTTGGAAGCAATTTGCCCACAAATGCCCCAACGTGAGTGGTTATACAGCAGTTATATTAATGTGTTGAGACATGGTAATACACCTGGTATACATGTAGATGCACCACATGACGTGCCTGATAATAAGACAGTTATATTATATTTGAACCATGAGTGGCATCCTAACTGGGGTGGTGAGACTATATTTTATGACCATAACCTAGATGCTCAGAGGATAGTCACACCTAAACCTGGACGTATAGTTATGTTTGATGGTAGGATACCACACACAGGCAGACCACCCACACCACGTTATCTAATGAATAGGTATATAATGACGTTCAAGTATATGGATCCCGTTGTACGACAGGGATTATTCACTAAGTATGACGTGGATAATACTAAACCAATAGAGGATCAGGGCATCTTAGGTTTTGATCCCCTGACAGTTAAGGATATACTATTGACATGAGTGATAGACTGGATATACTAATAAATAGTTCAGCACAGGACCATATGGGGGAAGGTTCTACCATGTTTTTATCAACTGCTATTTTAAATCACGATCAGAAGGATTTACTTAAGAAGGCACTATTCTTTTATCAGAAGGATGCTTGCGAACACAATGGCAACATATCTGATGAAGATAAAGGGTTAATTGAATCAATTATTGATACATTGCATATGAAACACATATGACAATTCCTATATTCCTTGCGGAGGCAGTACCATTGGAAATTAGAAACATTCTTAAATCATTAGAGAGAGGACAGAAGGTTAGGTTGAAGAGTGGTGAAGAGGGTATCATAGATTTTGTTTGCGATCAGTATATTACTGTTAGCACAAATCGTTGGGAAGATGCTAACTCAATGCATGGATATAGAGAGACAAAGGTACTAGTATATCCCCATGAGTGGGATGATATGTATATTGAAGCAGAGCATTTTTATAATCATAAGAATTATAAGGGTGTGATCAGGGATCATCCTGGAAATGAAGACCTACCTAATGATATAACAAATAAATCATGAGATTAACTGAAGAAGTAATCAATAAGATTGCAGTACTGATGCAACACACCAAAATGAATGGTGATGTTAACTGGAAGGATGGTGATGAGATAGATGTATGTCTAGGTGGACATTTTGCTGGTGATAAGTTCATCAGTATTATTAATCGTACACGTAGTAATACTACAAAGAAATGAGATTCAAAGCACTAGTACA
>Ga0115012_10002558_pt1 | contig 10654 bp, 11 predicted proteins | sample TroAtlMetagenome_FD_88706 | JGI IMG/M metagenome (GOLD analysis project Ga0115012, IMG submission 88706) | Marine eukaryotic phytoplankton communities from Atlantic Ocean - Tropical Atlantic ANT10 Metagenome | ecosystem: Environmental > Aquatic > Marine > Oceanic | place: Tropical Atlantic...
CAAAAGTATTTATTTTTGTTGACCAAAATACCAAGAATTATTGCTTGCCAATCTTAATGGAGCACACTACGTCTTTACAAGGATCTATAATTATAGAAGTCGATAAATTTGATGATTTTAAAAATTCAGAATTGTTGAAGTCGATGAATATCGTCACCGAGATATCTAAGTATTTATTAAGTAAAAATATTGATAAGAATAGCTTGATAATTAATTTAGGAGGAGGTGTTATCTGTGATCTAGGCGGGTTTGTTTCTTCAATTATTAAGAGAGGTGTAAAATTCATTAATGTGCCTACCACATTGATGTCACAAATAGATGCATCTGTTGGTGGTAAAGTTGCTGTTAATCTAAATCATTTTAAAAATCAAATTGGGTTATTTAGTGATCCAGCATTAATAATAATTTACCCACCATATAATAGATCTTTAGATGATTTGGAATTTAAATTTTCATTGTCAGAAGTTTTGAAATATGGATTAATTTATGATAAAATATTTTGGAATAATATCCATATAGATGAAATTGGCAGCATGTTTTTTAAACATAAAATAATCACAAATAAATCTAATTTATTAGAACTGATATCTGAATGTATTAAAATGAAAATCCAAATTGTGCAATCAGATTATTATGATGAAGGTTATCGTAGAAAGTTAAATTTTGGTCATTCTATTTCACATGCAATTGAAAGTTGTTTTTTAGAAAAATCTATTTCATCCATTCATCACGGATCGGCTTTAGCACTTGGGATGATATGTGAAACATACTTGTCTTATAAAAAGTTTAAATTTTCAAAATCTAATTTGAATGCAATTGTCAAAAATATATCAAGATTATTTCCTGTGATAAAATATAAGGAACTAGGTTTTGAAGATTCGTTTGACAAGTATTTGAAATTAGATAAAAAGAATATAAATAGTATATACCAATTTACTTTAATTAAAGATATAGGAGATTCTGTCGTTAATGTTTCAGTGATAGATTCAGATGTGTTGGAGTCATTAAATTTTTATGATCAAATATATAGAGATGGATAATATTAATTTAATTTATAATCATTCTTTTTCATGTCCAGATCTTTTAGAATTTAATCTTTCAGGATCTAAAAGCATTAGTCAGCGTGTACTTATTATTAATTATTTAAATAATAATCATTCTAAAATTATAAATTTATCTAATTCTGAAGATGCATTTGTTTTAATAAATGCTTTAAACTCGGATGAAAGAGTTATAAATTTGAAACAGTCGGGTACTGCTTTAAGGTTTTTAATTACTTTATTTTCTTATGAAAAACGAAACGTAGTATTAGAAGGAGATTCTTCTCTTTTAAAGCGTCCAATTTCTCGCCTTATAAATGCTTTAAATCTTTTGGGCGCTAATATTGAAACGAATAATCATAAAATTATTATTCATGAATCAAATTTAATTGGTGGAAAAATATATTTAAACAAAATAAACACAAGTCAATTTATATCATCTTTATTATTAGTGTCACCGTATATTAAAAATGGCATTCATTTAATTTTTGATCAAAATATTTGTTCCAAGCCATATATTCAGATGACTACATCGATCATGAAATCTTGTGGTGCAAAATTGCAAATCAACAATAATCAAATTAAAGTGTTTCAATCTGAATATACTAATAGTCTAAATATTATTGAATCAGATTGGACTTCTGCTTCATATTTAATTTTAGCATTTTCATTTAGTAAATTGGATAAAATTAAAGTTAAATTTTTAAATCAGAATAGTCTTCAAGGTGATAGTGTAATTGTAGAATTTTTCGCACTCCTTGGCATCTTTTTTAAATTTGATAATGAGGGTGTATTACTAGAAAAAAAAGAATCATATTCAAAGCCAAAAAAAATAGAATGGAATTTTAATGACCACCCAGATTTATTTCCTACTATTTTAATTGCTTGTTTTGGTTTTGGAATTGAATTGTTGGCAAATGGCGTATCAAAACTCATTCATAAAGAAAGTAATAGAATATTATCTATGAAAAATGAATTATCAAAATTTAATGTAGTATTAGAAATTAATAATAAGGATAGTGTTTATCTTCCTTATAATGTCAGAAAATTAAATAATCAAATTATCTCTATCAATAGCCATAAAGACCATCGTATTGCTTTGTCTTTTGCCCCTTTGTCTTTACTAGGATTTGAGCTCAAAATTGATAACAAAAATGTTATTAACAAATCATATCCTAATTTTTTCAATGATTTAACTAAATTTGGCGTATTAATTAAATAATATTTAAGGATATGAGTATTAATGATATTTTAACAATTACTTTAACTTTATTTGCAGTTGTAGATATTCTAGGTAATATTCCATTAATTATTAATATAAGACAGAAGACTGGTCATATTAACTCTGTAAAAGCAACTATTGTTTCATTTTTTTTAATGATGGCTTTTTTATTTATTGGCGAAAATTTATTACACTTAATAGGTATAGATGTTCAGTCTTTTTCTATGGCTGGTGCAATTGTAATATTTCTTTTGGCATTGGAAATGATACTCAACATAGAGCTTTTTAAAGCTAATGCAGAGGATCAGTCTGCAGCATCTATTGTTCCAATTGCATTCCCGTTAATTGCGGGAGCTGGAACTTTAACAACAATTTTATCGTTACGTGCAATAGAATATTTTTCATACGCCGAAATTACCATCGGCATTATATTGAACCTCCTGTTTGTTTTTGTTGTTTTGAAAAAAACAGACATTATAGAGCAGATACTCGGATCAGGTGGTGTAAATGTACTGAGGCGAGTTTTCGGTATAATTTTATTAGCTCTCGCAATTAAACTATTTAAAGCAGGTTTAAATTAATTTGTTCTATATTTAAATTTCTCTTGTTGTAAATCCTGATTAGCTTTCACAATTTTGCCTTTCAAGTTTTCTTTGTAATTTATAGTTTTATTAAGCATGTCTGCATTATTTGTTGATAGCATTTGCGCTGCTAATATACCTGCATTTAAGGATCCATTAATTGCCACAGTTGCTACTGGAATACCAGGAGGCATTTGTACAATCGCTAGTAATGAATCTAATCCATCTAGTGAAGCTTTAATTGGAACCCCGATTACTGGTATTGGTGTCATGGCTGCAATTACTCCAGGTAAATGTGCGGCCATACCTGCGCCTGCAATTACTACTTTAATTCCATTTTTAGAAGCATTTTTTGCAAAAAATTCTACTTCTTCTGGAGTTCTATGAGCTGATAAAGCATTGACTTCAAATGGGATTTCCATTTCTTCAAAAAATATAGCAGCTTTTTTCATTACAGGCCAATCAGATGTGCTTCCCATAATAATGCTTACAAGTGGTTTCATAATACTATTTTAGATTAAAATTAATTTTAACTCAAATTTAATATTTTGTCTTAATAATTATGTTAATCTAACTTTATTTATTTTGTAATTTAGAATATCATTATGAAAAATATAGAAATAGAGGGACTTAATTTCGAAATTTTATTATCATCAAACAACATTCTTAATAGAGTTAATGTTCTCGCCGCTCAAATAATAAAGCAATATCAATCTGAATGGCCTTTGTTTTTAATAGTACTTAATGGAGCTTCAGTTTTTGCAAGTGCTTTATTAAAGCGTATTGATGAATCAGTACCTACAGCTTTAGTGAAGGTGTCTTCATATTCTGGTACAGAATCTACAAATAATATTTTAGTTGATTATTTTCCCTATGAATTGGTCAGGGGGAGAAATATATTATTGATAGAAGATATTGTAGATACTGGGTTAACATTAAGTTTTTTAAAAAAAGAATTAAAAAAAAATGGTGCGAACAACATAGAGTGTGTAACTTTGTTGTTTAAGCCTAGTAAGTATAATTATTCTACTAGTCCTCAATATGTAGGATTTGATATTGGAGAAGAGTTTGTTGTTGGTTATGGAATGGATTATAATCAAAAAGGTCGAAATTTACCTCATGTATATAAAAAAACTATTCATCAAAATTGATTACTTATGATAAACTTAATTTTATTTGGTCCTCCAGGTTCTGGTAAAGGTACACAAGCAGATTTAATTGTTGAAAAAAACAACTTTGTACATATTTCGACAGGTGATATATTTCGAAAAAACATTTCACAACAGACAGATCTTGGCAAACTTGCTAGTTCATACATGAAAAAAGGTGAATACGTGCCGGATGAATTAACAATTAATTTATTAGCTAATGAATTAGAATCATTTAGTTCCTCAAATGGTTTTATTTTTGATGGTTTTCCTAGAACTTTGCCACAAGCAAATGCTTTTAAAGAATTACTAGAAAATAAAAAAATGCCATTGTCGTTAGTTATTTCATTACATGTATCAGAGAATGAGTTAGTTAAAAGATTACTGAATAGAGGTCTTGATAGTGGCAGAGAAGATGATAAAAATGAAGATATTATTCGTAATAGAATTCAAGTTTATCAAAATCAAACTTCGATATTAACCGAATATTATGTAGATTATTTAAAAGACTCTTTTTTTTCTATTAATGGAGAAAATAGTATTGAAGAAATATCAAAAGAAATAGATTCTATTATAACAGGATATTTAAATTAATGACTTTTTTATATTATGAATAACTCTAAAAATAATTTTATTGATTATGTTAAGATTTATTCTAAATCTGGTAATGGTGGTAAGGGTTCTGCTCATTTTTTTAGATCAAGAATACAGCCAAAGGGAGGTCCTGATGGTGGTGATGGCGGCAGAGGTGGACATGTCATTCTTAGAGGTAATCGAAACCTGTGGACCCTACTTCATTTAAAATACACGAAACATATTAAAGCTGGGCATGGAGGTGATGGTAGTAAAAACACTAGTACGGGTTCTAATGGAAAAGATATGATTGTAGATGTGCCTTTAGGAACTATTATTAAAGATGCGGAATCGAAGGAATTCTTATTTGAAATTACAGATCACCATGAGGAAATAATTTTATTACATGGTGGATCTGGAGGAAAAGGAAATGTTCATTTTAAAAATTCTGTAAGACAAAGTCCCCGTTATGCTCAGCCAGGTAAAATGGGTAGTGAATCTGCTACTATATTAGAGTTAAAAGTGTTAGCAGATGTTGGGTTGGTAGGGTTGCCGAATGCGGGAAAATCTACACTATTATCTAGATTGACAGCCGCTAAGCCAAAGATTGCAGATTATGAATTTACAACTTTAACCCCTAATCTAGGAATAGTAGATTATAGAGATGCAAAATCATTTATTATGGCTGATATTCCTGGGATAATAGATGGAGCGAGTGAAGGGAGGGGGTTAGGGCATAGATTTTTAAGACATATAGAACGCAATACCTGCTTGTTGTTTTTAGTATCTGTAGATAGTAATGATATAGTAAAAGAATATCAAACTTTATTAATAGAATTAAAAAAGTATAATCCTGACTTATTAGATAAGGATAAGTTATTAGTTTTAACAAAATCTGATATGATTGATAATGAATTAGAGCAAGAAATATCCGCTATGATTGATGTAGATCATCTATTTATATCTTCAATCAGTAATCAAGGATTAGATAATTTGAAAGATGCTATTTGGACTTTATTAACATCTAAAAATGATTGATAGTATAATTAATATTGACAAGAAGTTATTTGTTTTTTTGCATAATTTAGGTTCAGAAAAATGGGATTTTTTATTCTTATTTTTTTCTAATAAAATTTCTATGTTTCTGATTATTCTTTTTTTTATTATTATTCATTGTTATAAAATGGATATTAAACAATCAATGTATTTTATTTTATTTTTGGTTATTTGTTTAGCCTTAACAGATTTTCTTCACGTTAGATTATTTAAAAATTTATTTATGAGGCTAAGGCCATGTTGGGAAGATAATATACTTTCTCAGATTCGTCCATTAATAGTAGATTGTGGTGGGAGATATGGTTTTATTTCTGGCCATGCTGCAAATTCAGCTGCTATGGTTACATTTTTAATTTACTCTTTTAATAAAAAAAATACTATCGTTAAATATACTTTATTCATTTGGATGTTAACCGTTTCTTATAGTAGAATTTATTTAGCAAAGCATTACTTCCTGGATGTCTTGTTTGGAATATTTTTTGGCTTTTTTGTAAGTGTTATTGTTTTTAATACTTATAAAATATATATCAATAAAAATCTCATAAAATGATCAATTTTTTTTATGTTTTTTTAGGTGGTGGATTAGGTAGCTTACTTCGTTATTGTATTTCTCTTTTATTTCTAAAATCACATTTTCCATTAGCTACCTTATTTGCTAATATTCTTAGTTGTCTTATAGTAGGATTGTTTTTGTTTTTAGTTCAAAAATTTTATTCTTATAATGATTTAAGATTATTTCTAATTATTGGCTTCTGTGGTGGGTTGAGCACTTTTTCAACTTTTAGCCATGAAACTGTTAATTTGATAAAGGAGGGATATATTAACTATGCAATTGCAAATATTGTCATTAGTATTGTAGTCTGCTTTTCTATCTTATATTTTTTAGTTAGGAAATTATAATAATTGACATATCATAATACCATCTCGTAACGGAAGAATCATATTTTTAACTCTTTTGTCTTCTAAAATAATTTGATTCAATTTTTTAATTTCTTTAGTTTCAAGATCGTTGTGTTTAGGTGTGTTTAAAACTTTACCACTCCATAGTACATTATCAATTAGTATCAGTCCGCCCTTCTTTACTTTTTTTATTGCTAGTTCATAATAATTACAGTAATTTTTTTTATCTGCATCAATAAAAACAATATCAAATAAATAATTAAGTTTAGGTATAATATCTAGTGCATGACCAATATGTGTAATTATTTTTTTGTCTAGATTTAATTTTTTAAAGTATTTGTGAGCTATATCTTCTAGTTCAGGATTTATTTCAATGGTGTGTAATTGTCCATTTTTATTGAGTCCGTTTGCTAGGCATATAGCTGAATATCCCGTGTAGGTACCGATTTCTAATATATATTTTGGTTGAATTATACCACTTATCAATTCTAGGAAAGAGCCCATTAATTGATCTGACATCATTCTGGGCATTAAAACTTTGTATTGTGTTTCCCTTTCTAATTCTTGAATTATTTTATTAGGTTGTTGAGAAAATTTTTCACAGTAATCTAATATGTCTTGCTTGAGAAATTCCATATTCTATCTAAATAGAAAAGCTATATTTTCCGTCTTTTTGTAATTTTTCAGAAATACTTCTTCGTATTTTTTTGATATTAATTTGTAAGGGGTAAGTTAATTTTTTAGAGATTGATATCAATAATTTTCTTTTAAGACCAACTGATGTGGCCATGATAATTTCTTCGGATGAAATTTTAGCAATATTTAGCGATTCTTGTAAGCCATTTTGTGTCATATTAATTTCGTTTATACAATTTTCAAATCCATGTTTTTTAATTAATTTTTCTGTTTTTAAAAGAGATGATTCAGCTATATAGCTTTCAATAATTATGTCTGCTATTCTCATAAGAATTTCTTGTTCTTTAACTAATTTTACTTTGTATTTAGAGACAGCTATTCCAAGCATTAGAAGAGCAAGTTTTTTTAATTTACATACAGCCTGTTTTTCATTTTTAAGTTTGGATTTTGGAACATTAATATTGATTCCCATCAAAATTAATGCTAGTTCCTTTCTTAATTTTTTAATTGAGTTAAATATTTTTAATTCTTTCTTAATAGCTTTTTTTAACATCATTTCTACAATTAGCATTCTGTTAATTTCATTTGTGCCTTCATAGATTCTTGATATCCTAGCATCTCTATATGCTGGTTCAACTAAAGTGTCTGCGGAATAACCCATTCCTCCATGTACTTGAATCGATTCATCGGAGACAAATTTTATCACTTCTGATCCATTTACTTTCATAATCGCACATTCTATTGCATAACTTAACAATGATTGTAGTTTTGCATTAGTTTTATCGACCCCTTGTTTAACTAGTTGATTGATTTTATTCTCAATATCATTCCCTGCTCTGTATAATGCTGCATTAGAACAATATATTTTAGTTGCCATATTAGCTAATTTTTCTTTTATAGCACCGTAATTAATAATTGTATTTTGAAACTGTTTTCTTTGACTTGCATATTCAATAGTTATGTTTAATACTTGTTCTGCTGCTGCTGTAGTAGCTGCACATAGTTTAATCCTGCCAACATTTAATGAATTCATGGCTATTTTAAAACCCCCATTTCTTTCCCCAAGCATGTTTTCGACAGGGACTAATGTTTTATCGTAGAATACTTGTCTAGTTGAAGACGAATGTAGTCCTAGTTTTTTTTCTTCATCGCCTAATGTTATCCCTTTAGCATTTGATTTTTCAATAACAAATCCAGTAATATTTTTATCATCTTCTATGCGTGCAAATACAATAAATACTTCAGAAAAACCCGCATTACTAATCCATATTTTTTGGCCTGTTATTTCGTAATATTTTTTATCATGAGATAAGATAGCTTTGGTAGTTCCTGCATTTGCATCAGAGCCAGCATTAGGTTCGGTTAGATTATAACATGAAATCCATTCTCCGGAGGCAATTTTAGGTAAGAATTTTTGTTTAATAGCTTCGTTCCCATAATATAGTATAGGGTAGGTTCCTATTCCTGTATGTGCACCATATGCGGTGGCAACCGATCCAGAGTATGAGCTCATTTCACCACAGATTAACATTGATAAATTAAATCCCATTCCAAACCCTCCATATTCTTCTGGTATATTAAGTCCCAGTAGGCCTAATGCTCCTGCTTTTTTCATAATCTTTTCAACTAATTGATAATTATGATTTTCAAATTCTCTAATATTTGGATAAATTTCTTTTTCCACAAATTCTCTTGTAGCGTATAGCATTTCTTTTGATGTTTCATCAAAATCTGCTGTAATAAAAATGTCTTGAAAATTTGTTTCGTTTATTAGGAACGAACCGCCTATATTTTCATTATCCATGATTCTGTGTTTAATTTATTAATTCAAAAATACCAGCAGCCCCTTGTCCTGTACCTACACACATTGTAACCATGCCGTATTTCTGTTTTCTTCTTCTCATCTCATTTAGTAACTGCACAGTTAATTTTGCTCCAGTGCAACCAAGTGGATGTCCTAGTGCAATTGCACCACCATTTACATTAGTAATTTCAGGATTTAAATTTAATTCTCTAATTACTGCTAACGATTGACAGGCAAATGCTTCATTTAATTCAATAAGTTGAATATCTTCAATTGACATATTAGCCTGTTTTAATGCTAAGGGGATTGCATCAACAGGTCCAATTCCCATATGTTTAGGTTCAACTCCACATACAGCATAACTTTTAAGTTTTGCTATTGGTTGTAAATTACATCTTTTCATCATACTTTCAGACATTAGCATTACAAATGCAGCTCCATTTGATGTCTGAGAAGAATTTCCTGCAGTCACTGTGCCATCTTGAGCAAAAACTGGTTTCAGCTTAGCAAGTTTATTAATAGTTGTATCAGATCTAGGTCCTTCATCTTGTTCAAAAGTAAATGTTCTCTCTTCTCTTTCCTCATCACTATTTAAAAAAGTTTGCTTAAAACTACACGATATAATATCATCTTTAAATAAATTTTTCTCAATAGCATTAATTGCTTTCATATGTGAATAATAGGCAAATTCATCTTGATCAGTTCTACTAATATTATATTTCTTTACAATTGCTTCTGCGGTTGTTCCCATACCCCAGTACCAGTCTGGGTTTGTTAGTGCTATTTTTTGATTTGGTATAATTTTCCATCCACCCATAGGGATTGTTGACATTGTTTCTACTCCCCCTGCTAATATGCAATTTCCCATATTAGATTTTATCTTACTATTTCCTATTGCAATTGTTTCTAGACCTGATGAACAATATCTATTTACGGTCATTCCAGGTACTTTTACAGAGTTTAAGCCCATTAGTGAAATCATTCGTCCCATATTGAGACCTTGTTCTGCTTCAGGAGTGGCGTTACCAACAATTATGTCATTAATTTGTTCTTTGTCAAAATTTGGTATTTTATCAACCATTTTTTTAATTAATTGAGCACCTAAATCATCAGGTCGCACAAATGTAATTTGTCCCTTTTTAGCTTTTCCTACTGCGGTTCTGTAGGCTTGTACAATATATACTTCTTCCATATCTAATTTCTTAATGGTTTCCCTTTTTCTAACATATACTTTATTCTGTCTAATGTTTTTGCCTCTCCACACAAGGATAAGAATGCTTCTCTTTCAAGATCTAATAAATACTGCTCAGATACCTTTGTAGAAGATGATAGGTCTCCTCCACATAAAACATATGCTAATTTTTCACACATTAATTGCTCATGCTCAGTAATGTAATTACCTTCTTTAAAAGAATTTGCACCTACCATAAACATTCCCATGCCCTGTTTCCCAAGTACTTTTATATCATTCCTTTGTATTGGTTGTGTGTAACCTAAGTCATGTAATAGCACAACTTTATTCTTAGCATCTTCAATGAGCTTATCAGAGTTGACTGTAACATTATCCTTTCCTTTTTGCAGATAGCCTAATTCAAATCCTTCGTGAGCAGATGTTGCGACTTTTGCTTGTCCAATATTTAAAAAATAGTTCTTTAGTCGTGGTAATTCAATATCTCCTTCATAATATAAGTCAG
>Ga0115012_10002561_pt1 | contig 10648 bp, 8 predicted proteins | sample TroAtlMetagenome_FD_88706 | JGI IMG/M metagenome (GOLD analysis project Ga0115012, IMG submission 88706) | Marine eukaryotic phytoplankton communities from Atlantic Ocean - Tropical Atlantic ANT10 Metagenome | ecosystem: Environmental > Aquatic > Marine > Oceanic | place: Tropical Atlantic Ocean...
CTACTCCTTCAGCAATAAAGTCAGCAGGAAAAAAAGAACCAGAATCAATAAGGTCTTTGTTTTCAAAAGGATAGTGCCACTGAGCATAAGGCATAGACCCAGAATCAAACCACACATCAATAACATCAGACTCTCTATACATGGGTTCTCCGTTTTTTCCAGTTAAAACAATTTGGTCAACATGGTTTTTATGCAAGTCAATTAAATCATAATTTTTATCACACATGTCACCAGGAACAAAATCCTTCAGTGGATTTTTTTTCATATTACCACTTGACACAGATTTTTCACACAGGGACCTTAATTCTTCAACAGAACCAACACAAATAGTACTAGCACCATCTTCAGACCTCCAAATAGGCAAAGGGATTCCCCAAAATCTAGATCGAGACAGGTTCCAATCATTAATATTTTCTAACCAATTTTGAAAGCGCCCCAAACCCGTACTGCTGGGCTTCCAATTGATTTCACCGTTTTTCTTAATTAAGAGCTCCTTATATTTAGTTGTTTTTATAAACCAAGAATCTAAGGGGTAGTACAAAATTGGTTTATCTGTTCTCCAGCAATGGGGGTAACTGTGCTCATGTTTTTCAGACTTAAAAAGAAGACCGTCTTTTTTTAACTTAACAACAACATCAATATCAACAGAGGGTGTTTTGTCGTCACAAAAATCTTCTTTTACAAATCTTCCAGAAAACTCTCCTAATCCATCCACAAACTTACCACTTAAATCAACAATAGGCACAGGGTCACCACTGGAATTATTTATTAACATTAAGGGTAGATTGTTCTTTTTTGCCACAGCAAAGTCATCCGCACCAAAGGTTGGCGCCAAATGAACAACACCAGTTCCGTCACTAGTGTTCACAAAGTCAGCACCTACGACACTAAAAATTTTATTGGTTGACTCTTCAGGAAGACAATACTTTAATAGTTGATCATATTTTAATCCAACCAAATTTATCCCATCAATCTGCGCAATAACAACATGTGAAGCATCATTTTTAGGCCGGTCTTTTAAAATAGACTTTTCGGTTTTACCATCAAAAACTCTACCCAAACAGTCTTTAGCACAAATAATAACAATTTCCTCTTGGCTATATGGATTAAGGGTTTCAACAGCGACATATGTTATTTTGGAATTAATAGCAAGACCGGTGTTTGCAAATAGCGTCCAGGGAGTAGTTGTCCAAGCAATAAAAAAAACAGGCTTACTTGTTGTAATAATTTTCTCAGAATTTATAACTCGAAATAGAACATATGCACTTAAATCTTTAACAGACCGATAGCAACCAGGCTGATTTAATTCATGTGAACTTAACCCTGTTCCAGCCGCAGGAGAATAAGGTTGAATTGTGTAACCCTTATAAACCACCTCTTGATCAAACAACCGCTTAATCAAAAACCAAACAGTTTCAATATATTTGCTTTTATAGGTAATATAAGGGTTTTCTAAATCAACCCAGTAGCCCATTTCATTAGTGAGCTTATTCCAAACCTCAGTGTATCTCATTACGGTTTTTTTACAAGCCTCATTGTATTCACCTATAGATATTTTCACACCAATATCTTCTTTGGTTATGCCGAGTTCTTTTTCTACACTTAATTCAACAGGCAGCCCATGGGTGTCCCAACCAGCCCTTCTCTCAACACGGCGACCACAAAGTGTTTGGTATCTACAAAAAACATCTTTTACAAGCCTAGCCATCACATGGTGTATGCCTGGCATTCCATTAGCTGATGGGGGGCCCTCATAAAAAACAAAACGATTATTTTTATTTTTTGACTCAACGCTTTTTTGAAAAATTTGATTTTTTTCCCAAAAACTATGTGTTTCAGAACAAATTTTAGACAGATTAAGTTTTTTATACTCAGAAAACATATTATTTAAACGATTTATATGGTTGCAATAACCTTTAACTCAATAGCAATAGGGGTGGGCAAAGACAATACCTCAACAGTTGTTCGTGTTGGAAATGGACCAGAAAAATACTCCCCATAAAGCTTATTATATGTTTTAAAGTCACCTTTCATATTGGTTAAAAAAACAGTTACATCAACAATATTGTCCCAACTAGAGCCAGCCTCTTCCAAGATTAATTTAATATTTTCAAAAACAGAGACACATTGTTTAGCAATATCATAACTTATAATGTCTCCACTCTTTGACAAAGAAACCCCGGGGATAATTTTAGAGTCTCTTTTTCTGGGACCAACCCCAGAAAGAAACAATAAGTTTCCCAGTTTTTTTGCATGAGGATAGTGGCCAACGGGCTCAGGAGCACTACAAGAATTTATAAATTCAGACATAATATAGATTTATATCGAAATAAAGATATTATTTATTTTAACCCTTTTCAATCTTAATGCAAACATTTTTAGTTTCAGTAAAAAACTCTAAAGAACCAAACCCCCCTTCTCGACCAACTCCTGAACTTTTCATCCCACCAAACGGAATTCTTAAATCTCTAACCAACCAAGAATTAACCCAAACAACACCAGCTTCAAGCTTGGCAGAAACTCTGTGAGCTCGAGATATGTTTTGGGTAAAAACAGAAGCAGAAAGACCATACTTTGTGCCATTACACAATTCAATAGCTTCTTTTTCTGTTTTAAACGGCATAATAGTTACAACAGGACCAAAAACCTCTTCTTGATTAATAGTGTCGGAGCCTTTCGCCCCCTCAATTACTGTTGGGGCAAGATAATATCCATTAGAAAGCTCACCAGCAAGAAACACCCGATTACCACCACACAAAATAACACCACCCTCTTTTTTTGCGAGGTCTATTTTTGACAAAATACTATTTAAATGTTCTTTAGAAACAATTGCCCCCAGATTACTTTTTGAATCTTTCGGGTTTCCCACAATCAAATCACAGGCCCTTTTAATAAAAACAGACTTGAATGTTTCATATATAGACTCTTCTATAAGAATTCTAGAGCCACATAAACAAATTTGACCCTGATTTAAAAAAGCAGAACGAATGCAGTTTTCAATAGCTAAATCAAAATCAGCGTCTTTAAATACAATAGCAGGGTTTTTGCCCCCCATTTCAAGAGCGTATTTTTTAAAACTAACAGCAGCTCTAGCAGCAATTAAGGCGCCTGTTTTGGTGCCACCAGTAAAAGAAACAACATCACAGTTTTCTACAACCCCTTCCCCAACAGGACTTCCATAACCATGGACAATATTTATAACCCCTTTAGGAAATCCAATCTCTTGACAAATTTTACCAAATAAATAAGCAGTATATGGAGTAACCTCAGAAGGTTTAGCAACCACAGTGTTTCCTGCAGCAAGAGCGGGAGCAATTTTCCAGGTCAACAAATACAAAGGAAGATTCCAAGGAGAAATACAACCAGCAACTCCTATCGGTTGTTTCAATGTGTAATTTAGCGCACCACCATCCATTTCGTGAGCTTTTGTATTAAAATGCGTTATAGCGCTGGCAAAAAATCGAATATTAGCGGAACACCGAGGAATATCCATAGACTCTGCAAGCCAAACAGGCTTACCATTATCAAAACTTTCTGCTACAGCCAATTCTTTAAGCTGACCATCAATAGCATTAGCCAACTTCATTAACCAACGACACCTAAACTCTTTTGTTGAGCTCCCCCAAGAAGAAAACGCCCTTTTTGCTGCGGAAACAGCCAGCAAAACATCTTCACGAGAACTATTGGGCGTCAAAGAATAAACCTCACCATTTATTGGGCTAGTATTATCAATATAATTACCATCAACAGGGGGGGCCTGTTCACCATTAATATAATTAGAAATTTTAAACATATATAAAAAACAATATATTTACACAAAGCAACACCCAACAATCACAACGACCTTGTTCTTCCCCCATCTACAGGCAGATTAATTCCGGTAATATAGTTTGCATAGTCAGAACACAAAAAAACCGCCAAGTGTGCTATTTCATTTGGCTCAGCAAATCTTCCAAGAGGAATTGATTTTTGCATCGCCCTAACCACCTCCTCTTTTGAAGAGTTATTTTTTTTAGAGATATTTTCAATTAAACCATCAAGTCTCTCTGTATTAGTTGCTCCGGGCAAAATATTATTTACAGTAACACCAAACTGACCAACTTCTGAGGCCAGTGTTTTGCTCCAATTTGCCATTGCGCCACGAACAGTATTAGAGACCCCAAGACCTCCAATCGGCTGCTTAACAGATGTTGATATAATATTTATAACTCTACCAAAACCCTTTCTTTTCATGGGTTGAAGCGCAATTTGAGCAACAGCCTGTGCCGCCAAAACATGCTGATTAAATGCGCTTGAATATTCAGATATGTCAGCTGTATGGGCGGCCCCACCGGCCGGCCCACCGGAATTATTTATCACAATATCAACACTGTGATTGTTTCGGTAGTTTTTTAAAGTTCGCGTTAGTGTGTCAACCTGATTCATATCAATAGACAAGTAATCGTGCTCTTGATGTTTTTTTACACAGAGCTCTTTTAGGGTTTTTTGTAGAGTAGTCTTTTTTCGCGCAATTAATAAAATACTTGCGCCAGCTTTTGACAACTGTATTGCTATAGATCGACCAATTCCCTTTGATCCACCAAAAACCCAAGCGGTTTTATTTTGCAGATTTATTTCCATATTGTTCCAAATATAAGTAATTTACAATTACCTTATTAATTTGAAATAGTTTTAGTGTATGGAAAAAATAAAAGCACCATTCAACCTTAATAAATGGATTGAAAACAACAAAAACCTTCTAAAACCACCCGTGGGGAATAAAAACCTATATATAGATTCAGAAGATTTTATTGTTATGATTGTGGGCGGACCAAATGCAAGAAAAGATTACCACTACAATGAAACAGAAGAACTTTTCTATCAAATAGAGGGAGACATTATAGTTAAAACACAACAGAACGGAAAAATGGTGGAGGTTAAAATTAGAGAGGGAGAGATGTTTTTATTGCCCCCAAAAATACCTCATTCACCAATCAGGCCAGAGGGCTCAATTGGGCTTGTCATTGAGAGGAAAAGACAAAAAAACGATAAAGATGGCTTAATGTGGTTTTCAGATAAAGAAAATGCTCTTTTGTACGAAGAGTATTTTCACCTAACAAATATAGAAAAGGATTTTTTACCCGTTTTTAAAAGGTTTTATACAAGTGAAAAACTAAGAACGTGCCCTGTTTCTGGAGAGATTATGGAGGCAGATAAAAGGTATGTTTAAGAAGAAAGACGGCTGCCGACAATTAAATTATGATATCTAAAAAAATTAATTTAAAAAAGAAAACAGAGCCTTTAACAAAAGATTTTAATTAAATTAATATAGTAAACTTAAAATTATAGCATGCGAATAAATGGACATGGCCACATCCTTCCAGAGCCTTTTCAGATTCCAAATTTTATGAAAGAGAAGAAGCTTTTTTGGATTGATAAAGACAAGAAGTTTATGAGACAAGGAGACTGGTATAGGCCAATAACAGGACCAGGCTTTTTCATTAAAGACAAAATAGCATGGATGAATAAACACAATATTAACCACGGAGTTATGCTGTGTCTTTCACAACTATATTGTAATGGGTGGGAAAAACAAGACTGCGTTGATGCAATTCGTTTTCAAAATGACTTTAACGCCTCTATTCAAAAAGATTACCCAGAAAAGTTTACCTGTGGATTTGTTGTTCAGCCATTATATATGGATCACGCCCTTAAAGAGATTGATAGGTGTGTAAATGTGCTTGGATTAAAGATAATGTGTTTGCCCACACATTTTTTAAACAAAAAAGGAGAGTGGCTATCTATTGCAGAACGAGATGTAGACCCTATATTTGAACTAGCCAATCAACACGGGCTGGCCGTCCAAATTCACCCTTATGATGGCGAAAAAATGGTTGCTTTAAAAAATCAATATTGGAGATTTCACTTGATTTGGATGATGGCACAATGCGCAGACACACTACATCTTTTTACCCTCAGAGATCTACCAAATAAATATCCAAATTTAAGAACTAGTTTTGCCCACGGAGGAATGCTAGGAATCGCTAACTACGGAAGAAGGGTTCAAGGATTTGATGGTCGACCAGATATTTTTGAAAAACTTCAAGACCCAAGAAAAACACTAGGGCATAAAAACTTGTATTTTGACACACTGGTACACGACTCACATACTTTAGAATTATTAAAGAAACGCGTTGGAGCGAGTCAAATAATAATGGGACTAGACGACCCCTTTCCACTAGGAGAAATAGACGACATAGGAACCTCATACCCTGGCAGAGCTTTAGACTATGCGATAAAAACAGGTGCCTTAACTAAAGACGAAGGAAAAGACATATGGCACAAAAATGTACTAGAATGGTTGGGGGGTTAAAAAACAATACTTTGATTAAAAAAACATACTTTTATAGTATAGAAAAAAATGAGCGATTCAATTAAACATGAGTGTGGCATAGCACTACTTAGGCTGTTAAAACCGCTAAGATATTATCAAGATAAATACGGCACCTCCTTATATGGTTTAAATAAGATGTACCTATTAATGCAAAAGCAAGTTAATAGGGGCCAAGATGGTGCAGGACTTGTTAATATTAAATTAGACACCCACCCAGGAAAACCATATATTAGTCGTAGAAGATCGGCCCAACAAAACTCCATAGAAGATGTTTTTTCTACAATTAGCGAGAACTTCAAACAAATAAAAAAGCATTATCCAAAAGAATTCGATAATCCTGAATGGCTAAAAGAAAATTGCTCGTTTATGGGAGAGCTCTTTTTGGGCCATTTACGCTATGGGACATATGGTAAAAACAGCATTACACAGTGTCATCCTTTTTTGAGACAAAATAATTGGAAATCAAGAAACTTGGTTTTGGCAGGAAACTTTAACATGACAAATGTAGAAGAGTTATTAAATCAATTAATAGAACTAGGGCAACATCCAAAAGAAAAATCGGACACTGTGACGATATTAGAAAAAATCGGACATTTTCTAGACGAAGAAAACGCTAGGCTATATAACCAGCATAAGCCTCATAAAAAATCTAATATTGAAATATCAAAGTTGATAGAGGAAAACATAGATATTTCCAATATACTCAAAAATGCTTCTAAGAAATGGGATGGAGGCTATGTTTTAGGGGGTTTAATTGGCCACGGAGACGCATTTGTTTTTAGAGATCCACACGGGATAAGACCTGCATATTATTATGCCAATGAGGAAGTTGTGGTTGTTGCCTCTGAGAGACCAGTTATTCAAACAGCATTTAATGCTGAATCAAAAGACATTAAAGAACTTCCAAGAGGTGAGGCAATAACTATTAAAAAAAACGGAAACATGGAGTTTCATACAATAATAGCTCCAAAAGAAAGAACAGCATGCTCCTTTGAGAGAATTTATTTTTCTAGAGGAAATGATGCAGATATATATTCCGAAAGAAAAAAATTAGGAGCGATGCTCAAGCAATCAGTTTTAGAAAAAATCAGGCACGACTTAAAAAACACGATTTTTTCATATATCCCCAATACTGCAGAGACGGCCTTTTTAGGTTTAATTTCTGCACTTGAATTAGAATTAAATACTCAAAAAGAAAACCTGTTAAACCAGGGAAAATATACTAGGTTAAAAGAGATTATAAATCAAAAAATAAGAGTAGAAAAAATAGCAGTTAAAGACGCTAAATTAAGAACATTTATAACCTCAGATAATGATAGAGATGGCCTTGTCGGACATATATATGATGTAACATATGGTGTTTCAAAAAGTACAGATACGCTAGTTGTTTTGGATGATAGCATTGTTAGGGGTACAACTTTGAAAAAAAGTATTCTTCGTATTCTAGATAGATTAAAATTGCAAAAAATAATTATTGTGTCATCAGCGCCACAAATCAGGTATCCCGATTGCTACGGTATTGATATGGCAAAGTTAGGAGATTTTATTGCGTTTAAAGCAGCCATTTCACTATTAAATAAAACAGAAAACGGACAGCAAATTATTGAACAAACATATAAGAAATGTAAAGAAGCTATAAAACAACCAAAAGAATCACAAAAAAACCACCTAAAAGAACTATATGCGCCTTTTACTGAAGATGAAATTTCTAAAGAAATAGCAAATCTTTTAAAAACAGACAATATTGCTACAAATTTTGATGTTGTGTTTCAACGGGTTGAAGACTTGCACAACTCTTGTCCAAAACACACTGGGGACTGGTATTTTACAGGAAACTACCCTACTAGCGGAGGAAACATGGTTGCAAATAAATCTATGGTTTACTACATTGAAGGAAAAGACACCAGGGCATACTAAGAGACATGCGCTTAAACAATATAATTTCTAATATACTTTGCTAAACACCTAGCAGAATCAGGTTTTAATCTAAACCACATTTCGGGCTCGATAAGCTCTAGCTCAGAAAGAGCCAGATTGCCAGTATTATCCACAATAACATCCACCCTAGCATATGCAGGTTTTGATGGCAGTTTACTGATAGCATAAAGAGCAAAATCTATTTCCCGTTTTTCTGGCACATACACAGAAACAGTTCCACCAAAATCATCCTGAACCCTGAAGTCACCTTTTTTAGCCATTTTTAAAACAGCATGTGAAAAAGAGCCACCTATTATCATGAAAGAAACCTCGCCCCTAGACGTTATGTTTTTTTGAAAACTTTGAACCATCATATCATTAGATTTTGTTAAATCAGAAAACAAAGCCTCAACATTTTTTATATTATTATATTTAATATAATGAGTGTTCCAGGCTGCTGCAGACACACAGGGCTTAATCACAATGTCCCTCCAACCATACTGATCAACAACCTCTTGCAGACTAACCTTGGTTTTTTTATTAACAACATGTGTTTCAGGGATATTAACCCCCCGATCTCTCAATGAAAACAAATATCGTTTGTCTAAATTCCATAAAATTAGATCACGCGAATTAATTAAAGAAATACTGTTTTTACAGCTGTTTAAAAAAATCATGAAATTATTTATTTCATCAAAATAATTCCAAGTTGTTCTAAATAGTGCAAATTTAAAATCAGAAGGGATAAACTGCCCATCCCAAGCCACTCTTTTACAAGATATATTTAGTTTTTCTAATTCATCTTGAACCAGAGAGTCTTCTTTGATAATGTTTTGAATATACCAATCATTTGCACTGGTTATCAGGTAGCGTTTTTCTGTTAGGAGCGCAATATCTATCAAAACAGCCTATCTAGTCCTTAACGGCATACAACATGTCGTTCCACATGAAAAGAGCTAAGCCCTCTTTTTTTGCCTGATTAAACGCGTCAGTAAAACTTTTTATAAATGAAAAATCTTTATGTTTTTTAGAAAGCTCAATACTATAGTTCCGCTTATTATTTACACTATTGTTTTTAGGGCCCTTAATAAGTGTAAGCTCATCTATAATATTTGTTGCTCCTGCAAATTTATCAATGATAAATAAAATATATCTAGCATCAACAGATATTGTTCTTTGTAGCTGGTCTTCAAAAGCAATGTCGCCACTCATAGCCTCCCAGTTTCCATCAAAAGCACATCCAATCAAATGGCCCTTAGCATTTATTACCGGAGAACCTGAGTTGCCTCCAGTTATGTCATTATTAGAAATAAAACATACATTAAGGGTTCCGTCACTATTTCCATAATCACCGTAGTCTTTGTTGTTATATAGCTCTACAAGTTTTTCAGGAACTATAAATTCCGGGTTTGAGTTGTCCATTTTTTCAATTACACCGCCCAGTGTTGTTATAAAATCATATTGCATTGCATCGCCTGGTTGATATGAGCCAACTTGACCATATGTTAGTCTCATAGTAAAATTAGCATCTGGATAAAAAGATTTATTTGGTGACATTTTTCGCAAGCCATCAATAAACAATCTGTGGGCAATTTTTAATGCCCCATCAGCTTCTCTATTTTGCCCCATTAGTTCAAAATAATTATTTAATATAGATTTTTGTAGTTTAAATGCCGGGTCTTTTTCAATCTCTGAAATCATAAGCTCAGCAAAGTTTTTGTTAAAAGAAGCCATTAGGTTTCGCATTTTATCAGCGTCTACAAAAACAGATTTTTCATATAGATCATCTCCCCACTTTTGAAAGTCTCCTCGGTATTTTCTGCTTAAAGAGTCAATCGATCCAGGGAGTTGTTCCTTGGGAACACCCACTGAGTACATTTCCATCATTTTAACAAAGATTTCTTTATCAATGCTTTTGTTATATTCTTTAAAATTATCTTCAATAACGCTTTCAAACACTTCTTTAGCAGCATAAATGCCATCTATTTCGCCCGACCTAAGAGCCCTTAAGAATCTTTCAGATCGTCGTGCTAATTTTACAAAACTTGGCCCAGACCATGCTGCCTCATTCAAATAAACCCTAGAAAGCGTTGTTTCAGATAGCTTTTCGTGTGCTGCCTTCATGTCACTTAACACAGATCCAAAATTTTCTTTATTAAAATCAGTTAAGTTGATAAATTCTTCAAATCTTTTTTCTAAAGCCAGTTTTTTGTCATAAACATTTAGTCTTTTCAAACCTCTAGTTTGACCGATATAATACTTCCAATAATTAGAAATCTGAGCTTTTTTGCTAGCATACATAATATTAATGTCTCTATCTGCCCGCATATGTTTATTAAGAATATTTAATTTTTCTTC
>Ga0115012_10002564_pt1 | contig 10641 bp, 20 predicted proteins | sample TroAtlMetagenome_FD_88706 | JGI IMG/M metagenome (GOLD analysis project Ga0115012, IMG submission 88706) | Marine eukaryotic phytoplankton communities from Atlantic Ocean - Tropical Atlantic ANT10 Metagenome | ecosystem: Environmental > Aquatic > Marine > Oceanic | place: Tropical Atlantic...
AGCTGGTGCGTCTTCTTCTACTTCTTCTTTATTAGATTTAGCCCACTGCTTTTTGTACTTAGCAGTTTGCCTATCTGGATATTTTTTCTTTGTCCTAGGATCTACTTCATCAGGGTGACCCTTCTTAACAGAATATGCTATTCCAGTAGGACCATAAGCTTTACCTTCTTCAACATTTTCATTTGCCTTTTTCAAAGCGGCTGCAACTTCTGGATAATCTGATAATCCATCTCTGATTTTTTCAATCGCCTTTACAGCGCCTGTCATATTACCTTGTTTGTATCTGCGGTCATTTGCAATACCAATTGCCATTTTAACTTCTTTACTAGAAGGTCTTCTTGATTGAAACTTTCCTTCTCTTATTTCTTGAAATGTCTTCATCTTGTAATATCCTGAGTTGAAATATAAATTGATTGTTTAGTGGGTACATGATGTACTTTAAAAATAGGTTCTTCAAATATATGGCCAATTGGACCAAGACCTTCATTTACAATGATTTTAGTATTCATTTTAGCAATAGTTTCTCCAGTTAAAGGTGATGCCATATCTTGTGTAAGCTTATATTCACCAGGAACTAAATTACCATTTTTGTCTTGATACCATTGAGTGTCTTCTGGCAAAAATGAATCTGTATCTATTTCTAGTCGTTGAAGAACAGTCTTTAATTGTTCATCTGTTAGTTGCCCATTTTCTTTTAAAAGAAATAAAGCTGCAGCGTATGATGCTAATCTCGATTTTCCAAATGGAAGTTTTTCCAATATTCTTTTTAGATTAAAAATTAATCTATGGAAATAACTATATTCAGATTTTTCTTCTGATGTTTCTGGACTTTTTAATCGTTTTCCATTTGCATCAATTAAGCCTAATTCAAAGGCTTTCATCTTTTTCCATGGAGTAACAAGATGTTTGATAAAGCGATACGTGTAGTATGTATCTGCTGCTCTTGAAATTATCCCCATTAGATTCCTCTTAATATCCTTATAATGTTTATATCCAAAGGAACATCAACATAGAGTTCCTCTTTCAAATAATTCAAATATACAAGAAAGGTTTTTAGAGCTGGATAATGTTGTTCTTCAACTTTAAAGAATAACATTTTAGTCGCTGCTGGGATACCAAATACATTATTAATTATTATAATATGATTTAGTATCAACCGTTCTTGTAAATCACCAGCAACTGAATATCTTTTAAAGAGTCTTTTGAGATATTTAAAACGTTGTATATCATCTTTAAACTCCTCCATTGAGGTACACTGCTGGTTTGCATAATGTTTAGACGCATAAAGTAAAAAGTTTTTATTCGTTAACTCATCAAGTAATTTCATAATATCCTCAGGTAATTTTGTCTTACCTGATTATATATTACTCTTCCAAGTGTTCGTTTAATTCTTCAACCAAATCTGATTTACTCTTACGTCTGTCTAATTCAATACCATGTTGACGACCTAAGGCTTCTAATTCTTTTTTACTCATATCATCCATTGATTTAGATGAAGGAGCTTCATTTAACATTTCTACTTCTGGTTCTGGTGCAGGCGCTGGTGCGCTTGTTCCATTCCATTCTGCCATATGTTCTGCAGATAGATTTGCTCCTTTTAGCTTTTCACCATCTTCGGTGTAATAGCCATCAGGTCTCGCAATTGCTTCTTCAAGCCAACCCGGTTTACTTATCATTATTATCTCCTTATATCTTTCAAAGTTTTAGATCCCGGTTTAGGGGATTGTTTCATTTTTTCACCACCATGCTTGTTAGTATCAGCAGGGTAGTCTTTTTTATCAACTTTGTCACGGTGCATGTCTAATGTTTTTTTAGTATTAGTAGCCATGTCCTTTTGACTAGGTAAATTTGGATTTTGCTCGTCTTCAACTTCTGCTGCTTTTGGTGATGCATCATGAGTTGCTTTGGCCGGTTCTTCTTTTATCACTTCAATTACTTCCTTTTGTTCATTTTCTAAATTGGGATTTTGCATGCTCGTGTAAATTTGAGCGATGCTCTTCGTTAAGTTCTCTGTATACATGAGCGCTGCCTTTCCTACATTAATATTTGACTGGCAATAACTGTTGTTCCCGCAACAATTACTATCCAGAATAATCTATTTATAATCGAGATAGTTCTAGTGTTCTCGTTTACTGCTTTTTGAATGTTATCCAGTTTTTCGGAGAAATTATTCATCCGTTCTGACATATTTGTGTGATCATCTTGCAATGCGTGTATTTTCTCCTCTGCTCTTGCTAAAGAAACAAGGACCTCCGCTAGCTTATCAACCTTCTGTTCAATTCGGGTTAATCGATCTTCCCATTTATCTGCCATAAAATTAATCCTCTAATAATTGTACTGGATGCATCTTTCCGTTAAAATCTTTCATTTCAATTTTACCTTGTTTACACACCCACTGAGGTCCGCCAGTTCCTTGAGTTCTAAGTACTTTGCGTTTAGTGGCTAAACAATGAGAAAGTGAATCCCTAGGAGTAAACTCTGTAGGTTTATCTGCTGGGTCACCTCCCATAAACATCATCAAAATAAAACCTGAAAATATATCTATCATTACTCGTTACCGCCGTTTTTGAGTCGGTCGATTTTCTCTTCCAACTTTTTTATCCTAGTCTCATAAAACTCTAATGTCAACTTTTGTTGTTGATCATAAGGAGCTTTACCAGACTCTATGTTTTCTGCCAGCTTTTCTAGTTGAAGAGCTAAATGCTCAATAAGCATAAACTGTTCACTATCAGCTGGTAAAGAACCCATTTCACCCCTTGGCCATTTAATCCTGAATTCAGTATTCTTTTCAAGGTCACTAAGCATTAGGGTTTGCTGAGTTTCTATTTTATTTAATCTTTCTACTATACCAAAATATGCCCAAGTTGCTACCGCCACCGCAGCTATCATACTTATAATATTCCGCAGTGGCAGAGCGATTTCAGTATTATCATTCACCTTGTTAGCCATGTTGTTATTTATCAGAGAATACTGCTATTGTCAATATTTTGACAGTACTATTATTTGACAGTACTAATTGTCATTTTTTTGACAATTGCAAATCTACTTATCCTTTCCAAAAATGAATGACATAATATTATCCATAAATTAAGCGTCTTTCCTTTGCCATATTGCCCATAAGATCCAGACAGCAATTAAACCCATTACTCCCTGTGAACCTAAACTGGCTATCATTGCAGATACATTATCTACTACGCTTAAACCCTGAGGCATAAAAGGCATATTGCCTAACCCCAAAACTTCAGCTATAATGACAAGGGCAGCAAGACTTACACCAACTTCTGCAAGCGCCGATGCCCATTTTTTGACAGTTGTTAAAACTTCCATTAACTTCTCCTTAATTGTTTCAACGTATATTCCCTTTTACGGGAAACTCTTAATAGCTTTTTCCAGCCTTTAACCACGCAGGCATTTTAGCTAGAGAAACTTGACTTTTAGGCTTGGCCCTAGCTGCTGGTGATGCAAGCGCTTGTCTTTGTTTCTTAGTTAACTTACTCATTGGATTCATAGGCTTCTTGTTCTTCTTAGCCGCTTCAGTCCAATCAGCAATAAAATTTTTAAATGTTTGCATTATTATTTCCCTTTCGCATCTAAATAAGCGGCAATTGCCATTTTTTGTTTCTTCTTATCAGATTTACCTTTGAACTGTGGTGCATCTGATTTTTTAAAATCATCTACATAGTCACCGGCTGTAGAATTCTTTCCCAACTTTTCACTAATATATGATTTAAAAGTTTTCACTTATTAATATCCATTCTAGATCCAGCTCCTGTTTTAACATAATTACTTACTTTATAACCATGTTTCTTTGCAAAAGCCTGACCATCTTTTTCTTTATGATAACTCTTCATATGCAAATGTAGGTGTTTATCACCTTTCTTTGCAATCATACTTGGAATCTTTTTAACGCTCATAGCTCCATTTGAATATTGCTGTGCATCTGTATCTGCATCAGAAAGATTTATACCTTCGTCAATTCCTTCTTCTTCGTCATCAGAGACATGAGCCGCATCTAATGCCGCGTAACATGCTTTCTTCTCATCACCTTCTAATTCAGAACATGACTTAACACCATATTTATTCAAAACCTTAGAGCGAGCAGCTTGATATTTTTTCATATCACCTTGTGTTCCAGGCTCATCTTTATCTGTATCTTCTAGATCAAGAACTCTTATTTTTTTGTTTATTTTAGCGACTGCTAGATCACGTTTCTTTTGATCAACATCGACAGTACTTATTCTGTCAGTTTTTTCCAATAACGTTTTAAGACTTACCATCATACACTCCTTTATTTGTTACCGACATAGGCATTTTAAAACCATTGTCTTTAGCTTTTACTTGAGCCTCTATTTGACTCCTTGCATGTATGTTACCTTCTTTTTGCTTACAATCGCGTATATGGTATACAAACATTTGTTTATCTTCAGTTTTTACACCGGGTTTAGGCTTAGGACCTGGCGTACTTTTATTCCTAGGCTTTTTCTTTAATGCAGCTATTCCAGCTTTTGCTTTAGATAGTCGTGCACGGTCAGCAGCCTTTTTCTTTAACTTCGCTAGTTTAGCTTGAGCTGAATCTGCTCTACCTGCAGTGCTAAATCGAAAATTACCTTGTTTATTAACAACTGACTTTTTAGCTAGTTTACCGATTCCTGATCCAGTTTTCTTTACTGCAGTAGATGTTGCTACTTTCTTTACACCTGTGGCTACTGCTTTAGCTGCTTTATAAGGTATAGTCACTGGGGCTGTGAGTACCTTTTTAGCAGTTCTTGCAATACCACCAATAAATTCAGTAAGTTCTTCTAGCTCTTTATCACTTAACGTATCAATATACTTATCAAACTCTTCTTCACTGAGTTCAAGTACTTTTTCTTCGTTTAGATAAGACTTAAAAGTTTTCATTTTATTCCTCAATAGGTTGTGATGGCCATTGAATTGGTTTTTTCTTTTCCATTTTTAGTCCTCAGCATTTCCTAATTGAGCTTTTGGATCCGCTTTGAAAACGGTCTGTAAAGCTTTAATTAGCTTTGGAATATCTTTTAAAGGCAAATTAACATATGCATCTTTAAATCTCACTTTATCACCTGGCATAGGCTTATCTTGAGTTATTTGAATACCCATACCAACCTTTGCAGAATATCTAGTTAGACTGACATGTTTTGATCCACCTTTCCAATTTGTGGATTCATTTAATTCCATTTTAGGATCATATTCTAAATCTTCACCTATAATGTTAGGTATCATTTTAGCAGCTGTTCCTAACCCAGGACCTGCAAACCTTTTTAATATCTTTTCAGCACTTTTTACATCTCTTTTACTTACACGCAATTCACCACTTTTCCAAGTATGGTCGATTCCGGCTTTGTCTAATTTTTGAGATACTTTTGACTCATATCCTTCGTCAACAGATTGCTCGCTATATACTTCTTTAAAACTTTTCATTTTGTTGCCCCTTCGTATTCTTTAAAAGTTTTTGTTGCTCCTTCCAGCGGTTCTATTTGATCTAACCACTTTCTGAATTTACCTTTATCGGTTTCAATTAATACATAATTACTACCTAATTGTAAAACATTTCCAATTTCATGAGACTCTTTAATAACTATAAGTTGACCTTCTTCATATAAGCTTCCTTCAACATATAATTCTCTTTCATTTGATACTTTTTCAAGTTCAATATGTTGGCGATACTTGTATGATTCTTTAAGATTCATTCCTTTACGTACGTCATTAAAAAGCTTTTGAGCTTCTTTAAATCCAGAAGGTAATCCTTTACTAAAGGTTTGAAAATCGTTATCTGCTGCAGCAGCTCTCATTTTTGATGCTGACATACCAGATGCGCCCTCTGCATCTGGATCTCTTACTCCTGCAGAAACTATATTAATTCCTCCATCAAAATTATAAAAACCGTGACGACCCTTTACTTTATTATACTTATTTGCAAGAGTTTGATACTCAGTTACTCTATCGCTACCAGCTACTATTGTTACTTTATTAAAACCTTTACTATAGAGTGATGATAATAACTCCATAATAGTTCTAATCTTTTTGTCAATCATTATATTACGTGAATGCTTTGGAAACATTTTACGCATATATTTGATTTTGTCTTTATATTGAAGTGGATTCTTTTTAGGATCAGCTGATTGAGAAGCATATATTTTATATGCAGATCCTCTAGCTGTTTTAGCTACAGCGCCCAAAAGTTTTTCATGTCCTATTGTTGGAGGATTAAATCTACCCCAAGCAACTGTAACGTCTTTAGTGCCTTCGGTTACGTATTCGGTGAAACTTTTAAGATTTAGCATTTTGTCCACCTGAAGGTTTTCTCAACTTATTGCGATCCTTCTGGCGAACACTAGGAAGTAGTTTTTTAGCCAGTCTTGCAATTGCGCTGCCTTTGGATTTAAGTCTCTTTTCAAGTGCACCCCTAGCCGCATAGGATAGATCTGCTTTACTTTTATTTTTAAGAAACTTTTTAACAAAAACATTTTTAGCTTGTCTTACTGAACGCTTTCTTAATACGTCGAGACTAGCTATTCTTTTTCTTGCACGGGCAGCACCCAATTTAATCTTGGCTTTATTTCTACGAAGTGCTTGTTTTAATTTTACTCTTTGTTGTATGGTTAAAACTTCATTAAGCAGATTGTCCCACTGCTCTTCTGTCATGTCTTCGACAGCTACTCCATTAAAACCTTCTTCTAACTCGGTATAATTTTTAAACTTTAGCATATCTTACTTTCCGCGTTTTCCATTAGGATCGGGACGGTGTGTCCCAGCCTTTTATAACATCAGGGCTGAAGTTATTATATGAAAACTCCAACCTATCAACTAATTTATAAGCACCACCCTTAAGCTTATCAATGGCAACATAACCTTCTGAACCAGTTACTTTAAATCCATTTTTAGTCTTAATAAAGGTGTTCATATTAGATAGTTTATCTAGTTTATTTATAATCTTTTGCTTCCCATCAACAATGGCATTCATAAGATCAAATATAAGCTTTAAATTCTTTTTATTTTTTGTTGAGAAGAACGAAAGCATTTTATCTCGTTCACCTACTTGTTTTGATTTTCCAGCTGGAGTAGACCTTTTATCAATTTCTTTTTGAAATTTATCATTAATAAATTTAATTAAACTGTCTACATGTCTGGATGTATTAGTTATTCTTTGTCCAGCTCTCACATATTTGTTATTATGCGTTTCAATTGTCTGGGCAAAAACTGGATTTTTTTCAATTTCCCTAAGTGTCGTAGAAGCGATCGTTTTAAATATCTTGCCCGCAATTGACAACGATTTAGTAACGTCCTTCGTGTCTTTGGCGGTGAGTAACGCAGTTCCAGACACATCGCGAACACGTGCATCATCGGCCCATAGCCCTTTCTTGTTTTTTAAATAATCTACATTAATATCAAATGAAGCTTTCATTTCTTCAAAACTTCCACCTTTATATAAGGTATGAAATACTATACCAACTTTAGATGATAACATCTTTTTAGCTAAATCTGATTTTGCTGGTACAGCATAAACAATTGTGTTTGGGTGAAATGTTATATATGATTCACCACTAATAGTTTCTTTTTTAAGCTCTGGTTTTGTAAACATAATATCGCCTTGAATTACATTTTTAATACCAGCATCTTTTAATGCATCAAAGGCTGCTTTTAATTTATCAGATAAGTCACCACTTGTGTCAGCATCAATATCTGCATGACTTTTATAAACCTTTGGATCCTTATTAAATATTCCTTTTTTAGCAACAAAGAACTTACCGTCTCTTGGATCAGATCCAGCAAATACTGCCGGAGCTCCATCCCATTTAACTGTAACATCAACCGATTTTGAAGCATTGCCAGATAACATATCTCTAAGAGACCTTAATGCTAATATGGCATCACGCGCACCTTTTACACCGTCGTAAATTACACGGTCTTCAATATGAGTCATATGCGTGTTTTTAGACTCTTTAAGATATTGTTTTAAACTTAACATTACGATTGATTCACCCACAGTTTTAATTTTTCTCTATTTTTAAGATGCTCTTCTTGAATATCTTCTTTTGATTGTCCATGATACCTGACAGCATGATGATTGTCAACTAAATGTTGATTTACATTATGCTCTCCAGCATACCAGATTTCTCCAAGTATTCTACCAAATTTTCCTCTAGCATCATCTTTATGAGTCTTTATAGATAAATCGCCAGAGTTTGTCCATTTGATTAAAAAGTCTTTAGCAGCATTTCCATATACTTTTTCAACTTCATCAGAAGTTCTGGATTCAGGTGTATCTATACCATATAATCTAATTCTTTGGTTTCTCAACCAAACATCAAAGCCTAGATCAATATCAACATCTACTGTGTCTCCATCAATGACTTTAACTAGTTTACATCTATACTCGTGCATTTAACCTTCCTTTACTACTATGTGAATACTGGCATCTTCTGAAGTTGATGCAGCATAATTAACGATAGCATTTACAACGCTATCTGCTTTAGATCCTCTATTGGTTATAAGCGCATATGAAGCAAGTACTGCTGCATATTTTGCTACTATCCAAATTTTATCTTTCTTTGCTAATTCAGCTTCCCAATTCTTTGCTGCTGATGAATCACATTTAACAGCCATCTTTTTAAAATTAGCTGAAGCTGTTTTATCACCTTTTGCTATTTTAAGTCCTGCAGCTTTTACAGTAGTATATGGAGGAATGTTTTCTCTCATATATCTCTTTGCAAAATCCATAAACACTGTCCAACCTGCACCACCCGCTCTTGCAGCCTTTTGAACTATTTCAAATTTAGATGCTGCTAAAGGAGCGTTAGCTCTTATATCCATTTTTCCATCAGGTTTAAACAATATGGTTGCCATCTTATTTGACCAAAAATTACCTCTTCCACTTTGAAGAAGTATCTTATTCATTTTATAAGCAGGTGAATCCGATCTTGCTGGAGTCTGTATTACTATTTTTGCTTTCTTTTTTACTTTTTTCAAAGATATAGGTATTAACCTTCTTGAGTCTAAAAGAGTTTTAATTGAAAGATTCAATGCTGCAACCGAAGTAATATCTAATTCTTTCTTTAAATCTAATCCATCTTCAATAGCCCATATATCACCAGGGTTCCATTTGTCATCTTTTAATTTTCCCAATCCACTATTTTTAAAAGCAGTATCTTTTGCTTTATAGATGTATTGCATCTCTTTTGAATCTCTATGGAATGTATGCTTGCTATTAACATATCCTTGTCTTATTAATATATTGGCTGAATGATATGCTGAAACTCCCCAAGCTGCATCAAGCTTTTCAAAAGTATCTTCTAAAGTAGATTTACCAGTAAAACATCTGCCTTTTGTTTTTTCTAATACTTCGGGTGTAAAGAATTCAATAGGCTTTCCTTTATTTTTTAATATAGATGCTAACCAATAGCACTGCTGAGTTTCAGCATATGCTGTATTTTCTGTTCCTCCGCCTGATCCTTTACCTCCTCCAAAGACTGGTGATTTTGCAATCTTTGAGCTTGATATTTGATCACCATTAGTTTTATATAAAGTAAAAGCTTTTCCGGGATTGTCTTCAAAATCTTTTATCGAACCATAGTTCTTTTCATCATCAGCAAGCTTGATTGTTTCATTATCTATTGTGATTATATCTGCTTTTTGTTGAATAAGTCTCTTAAGAATAGTAAGGCGAGGTTCATTTGTCTGCGAATTAGGTTTATCCCATTCCGCAGGAGATAATGGTCTCATGCCTTCCTCCAAAAATGTTTTAAATGTTTCCATGGATATATTTATACTTTTCAAACATTGACTCTTGTAATTTATAGGCTTCAATTTCAAATGGTCTATCAAGATAATCTAAGTCAAAATCCATTTCTACACCACGTTCTGATTGTCGGACATGGACCATTTCATGGAATACTGCTGTAATCAAATCTGCTTGAGCCATACCTTTCTTTATTTCAATTTCGTGAAACGTTTTTTCGATCATGACCTGATTTCCCTCGCTACCTTCCATTTTTACTAATGAAAATAGAACATCAAGGTTCTTTTTACGTGGCATCAGTTCTTTCAACGCAAACCAGAAAGCAGCCTCAACGAGTTGCTTCTCTGATTTAGTTCCACCTATGATTTCAAAGTAAATCAATAAATTCTCTGATTTGATCTACGTCTGTAAACATAAGCGTCATATCTAACGGCATCAGGTAATCTAATAGAACCGTAATTAGAGCCAAATTCTCCACCATAAGTATACTTATGATAGTTAGGATTATTTTTACCTAAGCGTCCTTGGCATTTAACATAAAACTGATAGTCCATATTAGCTCGTCTTAAATCCTTATTTAGATTTGAAACCATTTTCCTAACGTTATCAAGAAGTTTCATATCTTCTGGATTGTCTTTGTAAAATGTTCCAAGTTTATTAGTATAGTTTTTATAGTCCATTAATGTTAGTGGCATTAAGCTTCTCCTTCAAATATATGCTCATTATAAAAATTCTTTGACACTATGCAGTCTAAACCATAGCACCAGTGTCCATTCTCAAAATCAAAGACACATCTGTCTTTGTCTGTTTCAAAGATTTCCTTTACAGGAATTCCTTCTTTTTGACCAATCTTTTCACAAAGTTCAATCTTCGTGATTTTAGAT
>Ga0115012_10002566_pt1 | contig 10636 bp, 11 predicted proteins | sample TroAtlMetagenome_FD_88706 | JGI IMG/M metagenome (GOLD analysis project Ga0115012, IMG submission 88706) | Marine eukaryotic phytoplankton communities from Atlantic Ocean - Tropical Atlantic ANT10 Metagenome | ecosystem: Environmental > Aquatic > Marine > Oceanic | place: Tropical Atlantic...
CCCGCGCAGTTTGTCGCCCTGCCGATGCGGTGGGCGCTGGCGGACCTCGGCCGCGCCGTCGAGCTCGTGGCGTCGCGCGCCGGCGTCCCGCTGCGCGCGCAGGCGCACATTCGGGGCCTGGGGGCGCGCAACAACGCCTCGGACGTGCTCAACCGCAACGCGCACGCCGCGGCGGAGACCGATTCCGTCGAGGCCGCGCACCACATGCAGTGGCTCGTCGACGCGTTCTTCGCGCCGGACACGGCCGAGCTGGCGCGCATGCTCGCGCGGGCCATACCCGACGGGCTCGTGCTCGGCGGCGGCGTCGCCGCCGACCGCGAGTCGGTGCACCAGCACCTGCAGCGGAGCTGGTGACGACGGGCGCCGACGCGGCTCGCTAGCACCCCGTTCGCCGCCGCGAGGAAGGCCGAGCGCGCGTCATGGAGTCCGACGGGAACAAGGCGCTCATCGACAAGAACCTCGGCGCGTCGGTGCACATTTACAACGTGCTTAACGCCGAGATTCAAAAGAACAAGACCAGCCCCACTATTACGCTCCCGCGCAAGGAGGTGCTCAAGCTGCGCCGCGCGGCCGTCGTGTGCAACCAGTCGCTCGGCACCATCGTCAAGTCGGCGCGCGCGCGCGAGGACCGCCTGATCGTGGAGCAGCACCTCATGCGCCAGACGGCCCAGCGCGACCGCACCGACTTCCAGGCGCACCGCGCGCGCGTCCTCGACCGGATGCGCGAGCAGCACACCTGCGACAAGAGCGCGGCGCCGGTCGAGCGCGCGCTCAAGGTCGTCGGCCAGATCGAGCGCGCGCTCGCCTCGCTCTCGCCGACGGGCATGCAAAACGCGCACGGCGCGCCGATGCTCGCCGTCCGAGACCTCTGCGCCGCCGCGCCCGCCGCGCCCGCCGCTCAGCCCATCGGGTCCCCATTGGAAAAGTAGCCGCGGCCGGTGGCCTGCGCCTCCGAGGCCTGGAAGAGGCACATGGTCACGCGTTCGAGCTGCGCCTCGTAGTGCTTGTAGAAGAGCGCGCGCTGTTTGCCCTCGTCGAAGTCGTCGTTCGATAGTCTGTTAATGATCCGCTGCGTCAGCGCAAACGTGCACGACGGGTCCGTGATCGCGTGCGCCTTTGTGTTTCGAAACGCCTCGACCGCGTCGTCCACGCTCATGGTCTTGAGCGCCTCCATGAGCTGCACCGCCGGCTGAATCCAGACGTCGCAGCTCTCGCGATCGTACCCGCGGTGCGGGCGCACCGGGAAGCCCATCAGCTCCGCGAGCGTGTCGGGCGACTCGCCGGGGTGCTCCTCGTCGATCCACTGCCGGAAAAAGGGAAAGTAGCTCACCACGACCCGCTCCTGCGAGACGCAGTCCTCGGGCGTGGCGCCGATGATGCTCGGCCGCCGCCCGCACAGACGGAGGTGGCCGATCATCGCGTCGCGGTAGTTGGGACTGTCGCCGTGGAGCACGACGCCCGTTTCGTGCCGCTCGGACAGGATATCCTCGTCGGTCAGCTCCGCGTGCCCTCGCGACGAGGGCACGAAGACGAACTGCACCGGCGTCCCGTCCTGCGGCGGGAAGTCCGGACACAGCTCCGACGAGCCGCGCAGGCCGGTGACGAAGCTCGGGTACCTCGACGGGCACTCGTACCGCACGTCCAGCCCGATGCTCAGCCGCAGCGCAACGCCGCCGCCGGGCCGCGCTTTGGTCCTTGCGCGCACCGAGTAGCCCACCGGGTGGCCGACGACGCACTCGAAGACGGCCTTCCACAGAAACGAGCCGTGCACGGTCGACTGGTAAAGGCGGAAGCCGCGCACGAGGCGCGACCGCAGCACCTCCACCGCGTCCCCGCTTCCGAGCACGAGCCGCGGCGCGCTCGCCAGCGAGTCGCGGAGGTTCTTCACCCACTCCCTCGTTTCGCCGCTTCCGAAGCAGAGCAGCCGCGCCGCGGGGTCGCCCGGCGCGGCGAGCGTGTGCACAATCGACCGCCGCCGCCGGCTGAAGACCTCCGCCGACATCAGGTGGTCGGGCCTGTGCTCCGCCGCGTCGGTGATCCCGACGCGCGCGCCGCCGCCGCCCTTGGCGGCGGCGGCGCGCTCCTTCTGCGCCTTGGTCCCGTTGCGCCCCTTTTGGCCCATGGCAGTCGCGCGCGCGCGCGCGCGCGAAAACCGGGAGGAGAGCTAGCGCCGACGAGAAATCAGTGCTTTTTTTAACCGGAAACCCACGCCGCGGCGGCCCCCTCAAACCCTCGCGCCTTGAGCATCGCCGCCTGCCAGCGCGTCTTCTTGACGTCGCCCAGCGTCGCAAAGCGCGCGAGCGGCTTGTACAGCATGCGCTCGACTTGGTGCTTGAGCTCTTGGTACGGGTGCGTCAGGTCGCCGACGGGCTTCACCCAGTAGCCCTCGGAGATCGGCACGAGCGCGAGCATGACGGGGTGCACGCCCTTGTGGTGGTACATGTGCTGAGGCCCGGTCCGCGCCACCACAAAGTAGTGCGGCACATTTGTCGACACCGGGCGGCCGCGGCGTTCCCTAATCGCGCGCAGCGTCGGGTCGTCCATGCGCGAGATCCAGACTTCCTGCACGGGCACGCCGTCGAGGACGCACGCATACGGAAAGGTGACGATCATCGTGTCGACGCCCACGCCGCTGGTGTGGCGCGACGAGACGACGACCTCTCGTGTGTGTTTGGACCATTCGATGTCCTCAAAGGCGTCGCGCCTTGGAGCGCTCTGGGACTGGCCCATTGTGTTTTAATACTAGCACACACGCGCGGGTTATGGCTGTCCCTCGCTACTCGTTTGCGATTCTAGCGACTCCTCGTCGTCGCTCGGTATCATCGACTCGTTCGGCGGCGCTTGAGGCCGCGGCGCCAGCCCGAGGAAGGCGTGCAGATCCGTCTGTCGCCTGCGGTCGCGGACCTGCAGCGGCGCGCGGGGCGGCTCGTGGTGCTCGTTTCTCTCGAGCAGCACGTCGAAGAGGCTGAGCTGCTCCATTGACTTCTGTTCGCCGACGCTCGTGGCGCAGCCGCTGAAGATGAAGAGCGACGACGACTGGGGCGGCATGCTCGCGGGCGCCCGTCCGTCGCAAGCGCTCAGCGCGCGGTCGCGTTAGCGACGAGCGAAGCCGCGTGCGAGATGACCATCTTGGCGCCGAAGACCGAGGCCTGCCCGTTGAGCGCCGGCAAGAAGTTGGGCCCGTTTATTGCGTCGACGATCCAGTCGGCCTCGCCGTCGATGTCGATCTCGAAGAAGGAGTCGCCGGAGGAGCTCACGCGAATGCGCCCCTCTTCGACGCTCAGCGCCATGCTCAGCGCCACGAGCAGCTGCAGCGGCGACACGGAAAGGTGCTCGTCCCACATGCCAAAGTGCGCCGTGCCCTTGCGCTGCGCGCCGACGTCGGCGCCGGCGCGTAGGGCGTTCACGCGGCGCTGCTGGAGCATCGACGAGGTCTCGTAGGCCACGTAGGGAAGCTCGGTGAGGACCATCGCGCCAAAGCTGAGCACGCCGCAGCAGAAGAGGCACGCCAGCGAGCACGCGCACGCCGTCGGCCCGCGGCGCCGGGGCAGCGCGGGCGGCGCTTGGGACACGGGGAGGTGCGGCTGCGGCACGCGCGCGTGCGGCTCGTAGTACTGCTCCGGGCAATGGACCACCGGCGCGCCCTGCGCGACGTGGGCGCGTCGCTGCGCCGCGTGCTGTGTCGCTTGCTGCTGCTGCACGAGCTGCTGTCCGTGGGCGTAGGCGTCGTCGCAGTCCAGGACGTGGCCGGCGTTCATCACACGGCGCGCGCATTCGCGCTCGGAGTGGCGGCGGGGATAGCGCTAGCCGGCGCGGCGGGCGGGAGCGGCGCCGCCCGCCGCGCGACGCGCAACATGACGGACGGCGCCGCGCCCGAGGCCGCGCCGCCGCCCAAGGCCGACGACCCGTGGCGCCGCTTCGCCGCCCGGCTGCGGCGCCAGGCGCTCGCGCAGCGCGCCGTGGCGCAGATTGCGGCCAACTACGAAAACGAGAGCGACGGCGAAGACGCGGAGGAGCAGACGGACGACGACGCGCTCTTCGCCAGCCGGCCGCAGATTTCCGTCGTGGCCTTCAACATCCGGAAGCTGCAAAACAACATCGAGGGCACGGCGCCGATGTTCCAGGCGCTGATGAAGGAGATGTCCGAGCACGACGTGATCATGCTGACTGAGGTCCCCGCTTCGGACAAGGCCTACAGGGAGCGCGTGCTGTGGTTCTTGTCGGTGCTGAACACGCTTTCGGGCGCGAGCGAAAAGCCGCCGTGGACCCTCGCCGTCTCCGACCCGTCGAACGCGGTCTCGTTGACGGAGGAGCGGCTCAAGGCCGACGCGCCCGTCTCGCCGCGCTCGGGCGGCAACAAAGAGGTGCACGTCTGCTTTGTGAAGGCGCCGATTGTGATCAGGCGCAGCTGGACGTGGACGACGACGGCTTCGGCGGGCGCGTCGTCCGGACTGGACTGGGCGCCGCTCACCGTCGCGCTCGACGTTTCGCACGTCAGGTCGATGCCCGAGAAGACGCTGCTGCTCACGATGGTTCACATGCCGCCCGCCAGCCGCGAGCGCCAGCGCGACGCGCAGCTGAAGGCGGTGCTCGGCGGGTACGCGGAGCGCGCGCGGTCGGAGTACGGCTACCCGATGACCGTCCAGGGCGCCAAGGACGCGCGCAAGGAGCGCGCCGTGCACATTCTCGCGGGCGACTTCAACGTGCACCCCGGCGTCACGGAGGACGGCACCGAGGACGGCAAGGAAAAGTACGGGCTCCGAGCCGGCGGATGGGCGCCGGCGCTCTTTGGCCCGCTGACGGCGACCTCGTCCGGCGGTCAGGCGTACGACAACATCCTCGTCGACAGGGAGTCCTGGGAGATTCTCGAGAATGAGGCGCACGAAGGCAAGTGCGAGCTGCAGCGCAACGTGCACAGCCTCGCATTCCCGACCAAGCGCGGTGTCAAGGGCGTCAGCGACCACGTGCCGGTCAGCCTCACCGTCCGCGATCGGATTCTGGTGGAGGCGCCCAAGAAGGGCGCGGCGGCGGCCTCGGCTGGCGCTCGCGCGCGCGGAGGCAAGTAGAGGACACGTCGGTAGACGCGTCGGTGGGATAGTGCAACCCCGATGCTCAATCAGCCACGGCCGTATAGTGTCCCCAAAATAATCGTCCACGAACGGACGGCCGTCTCGCCAAAGACGACCTTTGCGGTTGTCGTGCCGTATCACCGCTTTGATTACAATGGCATGGACGTGGAGACTGCGGCGACGAAGATTCCCGTTCTCAAGAAGCCCTTTCTATTCGACCTGGACGTGCTTCGCGCAATCTTCAAACGGGTCCAGGAGCCGGACGAGCGGTTGATGAACTTTTTGCTTCCGACGACGCGGCCGACGCGTCTAGTCGCCGCCCGGACGTGGAGCGACGTGACGTGGGTTCACGTTGAGTTGGACGCGGAGCTCGGTATGGGGCCAAACGGTCCTCGCATAACCGACACGCAAACGCTCCACTTTGAATTCTTCGGCCGCGGCGATACGCCCTACACGATTGGCAACTGGCCCATTGTCGACACGACGCTCCGCGTCGACGACATGAGCAGGCTCCGAGAGGGGTCGAGGGAGCCGTTTGTGCGCCCGGCCCGCATCAAGCTGCAAACGGTGCTGCGGTGGGTGCTGAAGGTGCGGCCCTTTGCGCTGCACTGGCTGGAGACGTACCAGCGGGGCGCCTGCGCCCCTGGCGGAAAGGGTCGGAAGCGCGACCTCGAGGCGTTTGAAGACGACTTTGGCGCGTGAGTAGCGAGTGCGTGTGATACACTTGTTTTTCAACACAAACGCACGCACGCACACGCCGGTACGCTAACGCGCAAGGACCGTTTTGCAAAAAAGGAATTGAAGGCGCGCCGACACTCCACGCACTAACGCGACGCAATAATCCATCCATCCATCTCACCGCACATGCAACGATCGACCGCCACCGTTTTGTCTCCGGTGGCGCTCGAGCCACCGCCCCGCGCTGCGCGCCAATCGACGCCGCGGCCGGGAACAGTAGAGGCCCTCCAGGCAAAGCTCGACGCTTCGATGCGCAAGACGTTGGCGGTGCGCGCGAGGTGCATCGCCGTCTTGATCCAGGCGCACCCTACGCCGCCGACGTCGTGGCGCGCGCTTGCATCACCGTCGCCGTCGACCGATCCGCCGCCGAGTAATTCGGCACCGGCGCCAGCGGCAGATCGGCATCCTGTTTCAGAACGAGCTTCGGCGCTGCGACGATCGGCTTCGGCGCCGGCGCGGCTTTGCGACGCGCCCAGAAGTCCGTGATCTTGCCGGCGAGGACGGGAGTGGCCGGAGCCTGCGGACCGCGGCCGCGCGGGGCGTCCCGCCGGACCTCGCGGCGCTTCCAGTCGGCGTAGGTGAACGAGAGGTTCCGACCTCCGAGGCTGCCCAAGGTCATCGACACGGCCGCGCGCAAGACGGGCCCGTCGGCCAAATCGGCGGCCGACGACGCGTCGGCGATGCGGACCGTAAAGGACCCCTTCGACGACGGCATTTGGAAGTCGTCGTCGATGGACTCGTTCGACTCTAGGGCCTTTTCGCCGTAGTGCAGATCGAATTCCTGCAGCAGCTCGTGGTCCGTGAGCACCCGCATGGCGTGCTCCGACTGCGGCAGCTTCATGCTCTCAATGTCAAAGTCGAGCAGGAAGGTGTCGTCGCTCGGCAACGTCTCGGGCGCCACGCGCTTAAACGGACGGCGCGGCGGCAGGGTTCCCCCCGACACGGCCTCGCGAATGTGGCGGCGGGACGCGCGCGAGTTGCACATGGACGCGTTGCGCGTGCCGACAATCTGCGCGACCTGGTCCCAGGTCAGCGCCGGCTCCACGACCAGCGCCATCTTGAGGCGCGCGTCTTCGTCGTCGCTCCACCGGTTGCAGCGGCGCGCCGCCAACGAGCGCTTGCACGCGCCGCCCTTGACGTCGCTTCGCGGCCGGCGCTTGCCAATCGGAGCGCCGACGGTCATATTGCGCGGCGGGGCCGTGCAGCGTAGTGCAGTGCGGCCAGTGCGGCCAGTGTCTAGCGCGCGCGCGCGAGCGGCAGCCGCGCGGCTCGCGGCTCGCGGCTCGCGGCTCGCGGCTGCGGCTCGCGGCCGCGCCGTGCGCAAAGGCGAATCATGTCCGACGACGACGCGTCCCAGGCGTCGTCCCATGCGTCCCAGTCGTCCAAGCGCCAACGCACGGGTCCGTCGACAATGGCCCTCGTTCTCAACGAGGCCCTCGAGGTAGTCGAAACCCTGGTCGAGGAGGGGCACGTGAACGCGCACGCGCACAATCAAATTGCACAGGCGCTGAAGCGCGTCAACGACGTCGACTCGAGCGACAGGACCAAAGCGGTCCGCGATGCGGTCCTCAAGGTCGTGGCCGAGTGCGGGTTCACCCTGAGCCCCATCATGTGCGCCGACGTCGGCGAAATCGGCGTCTTCGAGACCAAGTTTATCCGCAAGCTATTCCGCCAGCGCTTGAGCGCGGAACCGAAGCCGTGCACGATGTTCACATCCGACTGGATCGAGGAGATTCTCGAATTCTACGTGCCGTCGCCATCGGACGGCGAAACGCGCGACGAACTCTACATGCAGCGCGACATGATTCTGTCGCTGCTCCACGCCGCGCCACAAGGGGTGAACGTCGTCAAAGACCTGCTGAAGCACCTCAACAAGCAAAAGATCACGCCGAGAATGCTCGTCGCCGACGACTTTGACGAGGGCAATTCTTGGGCGTACTGGGAGACCAACGGATGGCTCGAGGACGTCCTCGACTGCGCGCCGGAGATGGCCCAATGGGCGGCGCCCGAATCGGACACCTCAAAGTGGGCAAAGGGGGTGCGGTCCTATGCGGCCATCACTTTTTTTTCTTAGAAAGCATTCTTTCCCACACAAACCGACGCGAACACACGCCCTCGCCCGTCTCGCTACATCGGGTAGATTTGCTTCACCGGCCACTTCTTCCCCTCCTTTTTCAGCTCCTTGCCCTGCACGCCGCTCGGCTCGCCCCAGCGCTTTGCGTCGTGGCCCGCGGCGTGCCGCCACGTCTGCACATTCGACTGCTTAAAGTCGCCCCCATTCGCCTTTCCGCACATAAAGTACAGCGAGCCGCGCTCCAGCGCCAGCACGCCCATCTTGCCGAGCGCCCGCTTCTTGTGGTAGCCCAAGAAGCGCAGCGGCATGCCCTCCGCGCCGGGGCCGATCCGCATGCCCACGGTCATGCCGCCGCCGTACTCGTCGCCCTTTTTAGGGTCCTTGGAGATTGCGCGCTCCGCGTCGCCGTGAAACCCGATGCCGCGGGTCTTGTCGTAGTAGTGGTTCATCTCGCCGATCAAGGTCTTCTTGGCGGGGTCGTCGCCAACGCACTCGGCGACCACGCCGCGCAGCGCGTCGAACGCGGGAAAGTTCTCAAAGTTGTTCACCGTCCCCTTGCCCTCCTCGTACACCGGCTCCTGGTCAAAGTCGGCCATGGTCGTGCAGAAGCGCGCGTGCTTGTTGACGACGCGGCCGCGCGACAGCACCTTCCTGTCAAACTTCATGCGACGCGCCTCGCGGTAGAGGTCAATCTCGGAAAGCCTGTTCTTCAGCAGCTTCTTCACGCCCTTTGGCGACACCACCAGCACCCGCGCCTTTGGCCAGGGCGCCTTCTTCGCCGCCGCCGGCAGCAGCGCGGTTTCGAGCTCGATCAGCGCGCTGTCCACGCCCTCGTCGTGGAACCGCGCGTGCAGCGCCTCCACGTCGTCCGCGCTCAGGTTGCGCGGCTCCGCACTCCCGATGATCTGGTTGCCCACATGGTTCTCCCCACGGTACCCAAAGGTGAACGTAAAGGCCTGCTCGCTCTCGATCACGCTCATCTCTACTTCAACGACATAGAGCGCGCGAGCGCCAGCCGGCGGCCGCAACGCCGCCGCGCGGGCGGGCCGCGGCCGCCCGCGCGCGCAAGACCCCCCGCGCGCAACCGCCGAGTGGATAACCGCGCGCGCGCGGCGGGTTGAGCAAAGGCGGCGCGCCGATGCTGCCCAACCTCGCCGGGCTGCGGCTCGAGCCGCGCGACGAGTGCGCGCCGACGGGCCCCTTTTACAAGCTCACCAAAAAGGACGGGCCGCAAATCGACCCGATCTCGTTGGAGCCGCTCCCGAGGAACAAAAAGCGAGGGGATGAAGGCGCCACGTTTGCGCTCAAGACGCCGAACAACGCCGACGGAAGCCGCCCCGAAAGAGAATACAACTTCTACGACGCCAAGAAACTCGCCGAGCACGTGCACACGAAGCTGAAGGAGCGGCGGGCGCCAAAGGACCCGCTGAACAACCAAGAGATGCCACGAACGGACATTGACCTCCTCGTGAATGCCTACCCGCCGCCGCAGGAAGACGCCGACGCCGATCGCGTCGAGCCGCTGGACGAGGACGAACCGGAGCAGCCGGACTGGGCGCAGGGGTGGCTGGCCGAGCACGGCCGGCGGCCGGGCCAGTACTGGTTCGTCCACCCGTTCGACGAGGATGTGGTCTTCTCCTGGAGGACGACGTACGAACGCTCCTTCTCGCGCGTCGCTTCGAACTCCCTGGCGCGCGCCGCGGGCCTATCGGCGGTCCCGCCGCTGCAAACCAGCAGCTACTTTGAAGTGAAAATATGCGTCGACGAGCGCCGCTCGCCCGCGTTCGTGGACTACTTTCTAGCGACGGCGATCTTCAGCGGGAGGGTCGATCGCTTGTACCTTGACGAAGCCGCGAGAAGCGCACGGCACCACAACCCCTTCCTTCCGGAGGGCTACCCCGACGACGCCTACGCGCTCCTCAACAAGGCATACGGCGACAACGCGGGGTGGCTCGGGACTGTCCCAACGTGGGTCCGTGAGCCTCCTGATCGTCTGAACCTGATCGAAGTTGACATCATGACGATCCCGCCGGACCTGACCGACTTGGTCATCACGTACAAGGTCGCGCCGCAGCTCGTCCGGCTGCTCGTCCTGCGGAGGCTCGCGCTGGCCGCGGGAGAGTCCGACCCGCTGCTCGCGCTTGTCGACGCCATCCGCGTGATGCTCGGACGAGCGGACGCGGGATTGCGCCCGCTCCGCGGACAGGTGCCGGCCATGGAGGAGATCCAGGCGCGCCCGGAGGCGGCGCAACCCCCGCTCCACGACACCGGGATCACACACTACCTCTTCTGGCACGGGCACCCGGACGACGACGGCCGGCCGGACGACTTCACGTGGAAGCACTCGCTCGTCGTGCTCATCGAAGGCCATGCGCGCCTCGTACAGTGGGCCGAGCGTTTTGGCGGGCCCGTCGGGAGCGCGGACCCGTCGGAGTTCCTGCTGGCCTCCGAGCCCCAGGATTACCTCTTCGACGATCGGTGGACGCTCGGCGTCGAGGCGGAGACCGCCGCCGAGCGACTCGCCGTCTCGGGCCGCTTCCACGGCGGGGTGCGCACGACCTCGGCGTGGCGCTCAGTGCCGACTACGCAGACGTTCGACTACACGTGCTTTGCCGCGGTGCCGATCCTCTACTGGCGCGCGCGCGAGCACGCGCCGGAGATTGTGCGTCAGCGTCTCACGCGGCACCCCGGCGCGGGGCGGTCTTAGAGTTGCTAGAAAACGACGCACACGACGCACACGACGCACACGACGCAC
>Ga0115012_10002567_pt1 | contig 10635 bp, 18 predicted proteins | sample TroAtlMetagenome_FD_88706 | JGI IMG/M metagenome (GOLD analysis project Ga0115012, IMG submission 88706) | Marine eukaryotic phytoplankton communities from Atlantic Ocean - Tropical Atlantic ANT10 Metagenome | ecosystem: Environmental > Aquatic > Marine > Oceanic | place: Tropical Atlantic...
TTATATGACAAATGCTTCATCTATATTAATGTATAAAATAAATAGCATTCATTATGTGATTTTTCAAGAACAAGAAGATTTTACTTGAGGCAATTTTTGGTGTCTGTTTGATGTTTGTAAAAACGCAGACAGTATAATTCTTATTCCGTCATTTGTTGACGCAGACCTTGTAATTGCAATGGTTTGAGAGGCAGGTAAGGGGTTAGACTGAATAGTAGGGGGTTCAATCCCCCTCGTCTCCACCTCGCACTGAATATAGGCAATAATTAACTGATATTATAAATTATTATAATATTGACTATTTCTTTACTGGGCCAGGTTTGTTCAATCTAATACATCCATAACTAATAGGATTTTTTCAAAATTAGCATATCCATGCATCCACAAAGCAAATTTTATTTCCAAAAAACCAACTATCATGCATCCTTGAGATTTCTATTTGTTATTTCATTGATTCTATTCAACGGATATCTGATAAACTTGGGGAAAACCTATCAAAGCTTTTTCATTTCGACACAGAGCCTCTTGCTGATGTCTTTATTTGCCCCATTACATGAATGTTCGCATTCAACAGCATTTAAATCTAAATTCTTAAATCGATTGGTTATGTTTTGTTGTGGGATGATTCATTTGATGCCGTCGATCTGGTTTAGAGAATTCCACATGCAACATCACCGACACACTCAGGATGTCACAAAGGATCCTGAACTTGGAACAGAATACCCTAGGACGATTGGTGATTATATTTTTTTAATTACAGGGATCAAAATCTGGATCTACCTTGTTAAAAATTTCTTCAGGTTATTATCAGGAAATGCAAATGAGTCCTATATTAACAAGCATAACACCAAAAAGGTGGTTATTGAGGCTCGCATCATTTTTATAGTTTACCTTTTGTTTTTATTCGTCTCTTTAAATCTTAACAACGGGATTCTTTTGTATGCGTGGATTATTCCGATGATCATCGGTCAGCCTTTTTTAAGATTATTTCTTCTTGCAGAGCATGTCTTATGTGACTTAACAACTGACATGGCAAAAAACAGCAGGACCACAAAAACGAATTTCTTGGTACGTTTTTTCATGTGGAACATGAATTACCATACCGAGCATCATACTACCCCGGGGATTCCTTTTCACAAACTGCAAGAATATCAAAAAATTATTAAACATAAGTTTAAGTATCAAGAATTAGGCTACTTAAATTTTCATAAAAAATACTTGATGCACCTTTTGAATCAAAAAGCTTTCGCTGGGTTTGATTCGATGTATCAATGACCAATAGGAATTTTTTAAAAATTAGCATATCCACTTAGCCCTCCTTTTAGTTTATAAACACAGAAATGCCAGGTATTTCAATTACTAACCAAGAAGAATTCAAAAAGAATAAATTAATTCTTCTAACCGGCCCGACTGGATATGTTGGAGGTAGGCTATTGAAAATTTTGGAGGAAAATCAATTCCGTTTAAGGTGTTTAGCCAGGCGCCCAGAGTTACTGCTGCCAAAAGTTGATTCAAAAACTGAAGTTGTCAAAGGTGATGTGCTGGATCGCAGGAGTCTTTTTTCAGCAATGAACGGAGTTAAGATAGCTATCTACCTAGTTCATTCAATGGGTTCAGCAGGGTCATTTGAAGAAAATGACCGGATTGCTGCTCATAACTTCGGTGAAATTGCCAAAGAAGCCGGAGTGGAACGTATAATTTATCTGGGTGGTTTAGGAAATGAGAAAGATGTTTTATCCTCTCATCTTCGTAGTCGTCAGGAAGTGGGGCATATTTTAAGGGCTTCAAATGTACCTTTTATTGAGTTCAGGGCTTCAATAGTTATTGGTTCAGGAAGTCTTTCTTTTGAAATGATCAAATCTCTTGTTGAGAGATTGCCAATTATGCTGATACCGAAATGGGCCCTTATGTTTGCTCAGCCAATTGCTATAGATGATTTGATATTATATATAGTGGAGGCTCTTTTTAAGACTGATAATGCAAACTATCTATTTGAAATAGGTGGGTTAGATCAGGTATCTTATTTAGATATTATGCGTATTTACGCAAAAAGTATTAATAAAAGAGTGCTGATGATTCCAGTTCCAGTGCTTACTCCTTATCTATCGAGTTTATGGCTTGGATTAATAACTCCTTTATATGCACGTATTGGCAGGAAACTTGTTGAAAGTATAGTTCATTCAACTGTGGTTCGCGATGATACGGCACTGCGTAATTTTAAAATTAAGCCAATTGGTATTGAAGAAGCAATTCAGCGTGCTATTAAATTTGAGAACAGTGAATCAGCAGCATCTTTTTGGTATGACTCAATCTCATCTTCGGGAGAAAAAAATCATGATAAAGGATATAAATTTGGTGAGAGACTGATAGACGCCAGAACCATAAATATAAATGTTCCTCCAGAGATAGCTTTTAATCCAATTAAACATATTGGTGGCGAAAAAGGCTGGTATGCATGGAATATCCTCTGGCAGTTAAGAGGGTTAATAGATCTTTTGCTAGGTGGAGTGGGAATGAGACGCGGTAGGTCTCATAAAGACAAATTGATAGTTGGAGGGACAATAGATTTTTGGCGTATAGAAAAAACTATTACTAATAATTTTTTGAGTCTGTCAGCAGAAATGAAATTGCCGGGAAGGGCATGGTTGGAATTTGAAGTAATAGGAACAGAAAATTCTTCAGCAATAAAGCAAACCGCAATTTTCGAGCCTATTGGTTTTTTTGGGAAAATCTACTGGTATTCCTTATACCCGCTTCACCAACTAATTTTTGCGGGCATGTTAAAAGCGATTGCTAAAAAGGCAATTGCACTAAATAAAAAATCTGGGACAGCTTAAAGGATTTAGAGTTTCACTAAAATGTGTAATCAAATCTCGTTCAATTAAAACCAGTAAAATGCTTGAAATTAAAGTCTCAAAAATCTTTGATAAAATATGACAAGGTATGAAATCTCTGGACATTGATGACATAAAAGGAATCCTTAGAGTAGAGATTAGGAAACAAATTCTACACACACATCATTTGTTTGAAGGTACAAATAAATGGAGTGAATCTGGTGTTGAAAATAGTCTCAAATCTGTACAACTTAAGGAATCAAATCTCAAAGAAACTTTAGACTCTAATTTGAAAAATTATCAAGGTGAGGTTGATTCTAAATTAGAAGGAATTCTTACATCATTGGATATTGAAGTTGATAGAGATTCAATTAATTTTAAGAAGTTAAGGAACAAATTTATTGATTTATATTTACTAAGATATGATTGGATCAAGGAACTACTAAATGAGTCAGGGAAAACAGATACGGACTTCAGACTTCATGCACAAGAAAAACTTAGAATTGGTCTATTTCCAGAATTAGTAAATCCTTCTGGAATAGGAAAGAATGACGCATTTGCAAGGGGGACACATCTACAACCAATAATTGAGAATATTCAATCACCAGAACCTATTGAACCATATCTTGTCCAAACATCAGAACTAGATTTACAAGCAAAATTGCAGAACTCTGAATCCATATTAGGTAGTAGAATTCTTCGTTCAGAGTTGGATAAAGAGAAACAGACTAAAAGTTGATCGAATTAAATTGAAAGTGCAGTTGTAAAAGAATGATACAGTCTTTAAAAGAATGGTTTAAAAAACCCTATGATGAAAATGCAAAGAATATAGTAAGAGATTATACAAAACGGAGATTTAGAGTTGTATTTTGGATGTTTATTTTAGTTGTTTTACTAATTATTGCTGCGGAATTAGATAAAAGATTTAATATTTCTGAGTTTTTGGGGATACCTTGTGAATCCATCTATACTGAAGATAAATGTAATAAATGAAAGAATTCTACAAAATGAAATGGAAACTTTTTCTAATCACAATATTAGTTCTTGAAGCGATATCAAAAGTGTCCCATCCAAATATAAAATGGAAAAGGTTGAAGGTGGATTGGAAGAAATTGATTGATGGATAAATAACAAATAATACAAGGTGGGAAAATTGAAAATGAGAAATAGAAAAACTGTCATCATCATTGGTTCTATTCTTTTAATAATGTATTTACTTTCTCATCTTTATTATTATCTATGATGGATTTAATAGTAGACGTTCTTTTAGAGGTAGGTTCAATTGTTCTCATGGGATTTATTTGTTTTACAATATATGTAAATGGGAAAATATTTCTAATTAAAATTGGTCTAATTGATAAAGAACAAGATGATGAATCAATTAAAGATTAAATGTTGAAAGAAATTTTTTATAAGAATGAGAGTTAAAATCTAAATATGACAACTAAAGTAAATATTAAACTTACCCAAAAAGGATCAAATTTTCGTGAGGTTTCATTTTCAACTAATCACCCTATTAACTTAGTTGAAATGTGGATGAAAACAAGGGTTTGGGATGACAAAGACAATGAAGGAAGTTGGGATATAGAAGATTTTACATTTAATAATGATGGTAACTCTGAAAATTGTGTTTGGGATGGAATTATCAATAAATGGATGTTAGAAAGAAACACTTGAAAGAACTCTACTTTACATCACCTTATTATAATTCTTTCATCATGAAGATCATTGAATTCAACAAACCTTTTGGAATAACACTTTCGGTATAAGCAGTTGTTTCTTTAAATCCATATTTTTTGTAAAGAGAGATTGCTGAAGACATGAAATGTGCTGTATCCAGATAAAGTTTTGAAAACTTATTTCCTTGTGAAATCCCAATCACCTCTTCTATCAAAAGATTCCCTAATTTCTTACCTCTGAACTTTGGGTTTACATACATTCTCTTTATTTCTCCTGCATCTTCTCTGATTTTTCTCAAACTGATTGTTCCAGCAATTTCACCATCAACTTCAACTAACAATAACCTTCCATCTGGTTCAGAAAATTTATCTAAATTATTCATAGTGAAATTTACTTCATGTTCTACATCCAGATTAAAATTCCATGGTGGTCTGCTTAATTCTTTTGCTATAAATGACAAGTATTCATTCAAGATGATTCTTATTTCCCCTAAATGAGATTCCTTGTATTGAAATATTTGTATATCCATTTTTTCAATTTTCCTTCATAGAAAAGATTTGGATTTTATAATTCTTAATTTAAACATACCATCTAATCATCCCTATAATTCCTGCAGTTGCATAGAATAATTGAAGGAACAATATTCCTTTGTGTTTTCCAAAATATGCCCAACTCCCGATTAAAACTGATGAAATAACTAGTAATGTGAAACCTATAAATTCAGCACCTATATTCATAGCAACAATCAATGAATATAAGATAGCAGTTGCAACTCCACTCCACTCTAGAATTTTTTTCTTATTTAACATTGTCTTTTTTATATAATCTCCCATGGTGTTTTATATTAACTTACCTTACTTTCTTACTGAGAACGACACTAAGTGCTTATGTATCAACTGGAATACTGTATGGGTTTACTTTTTGGGGAATACTTTCAGAATAATCAGTCAAATTCAATTACCAATTGCATATAATATCCTATAAGTGGTTTAGGGGAACCAAATATATAACATCAATCGGTTTGTATTACAAGAATAGGGAGAGTTACTACAAGGGTCTCTGACTCTGTGAAGAATTAAGTGGGGTTATTGTTTTATCTTTTCCCCATTCACTACCTTGTAGTCTATGGTTCCGTCTTTTCCTTTCATTGTTCCGTTCCATAGTGAACCAATCCTGTACTCACCAACATAACTGTATCCATCACTAGCAGTAGTATATATTCCTTGACCATGAAATAACCCATTCATCCACTCACCAACATACTTATTTCCATCAGGGTAAACCACAGTACCAATACCATGAGGTTTCCCAATCATGACATCACCTATATATTTTGCATGGAAATCTTTATCACCAATCTCTATCCACTTAATTCCAGATGCAGTTTTCCACTCATAAAGGGTTTCACCTTTTTGATTATCTCCAATCACAGGAGAAGAAAGAAGAAGTATTGAGATGAGGATGAATAGATGTTTCACTTGGTTTCCTATAAGTGTTTTAGGTTAACCAAAGATGCGAGTAAGACTAAAAAAAGGAATTAGTATTATTTGAGGTAGTGCAGGCTATGCTTGTTATAATAATAATATTTATAAATACTATTATAGCAGTTAATTTACAATAAATAAAATTAGATGACATGTTTTGACTATAGTCAATGCTGTTCATGTTGATTGTCTGAATACGAATAAATAGTGATTAACACTTTTGAATTCATTTTGATGGAATCTCCCGATAATCTATTTTTAATTGTGGAAAAGAAAATGAGATTTATTCTTTTTTTGATTATTCTTTTACTTCTTTCTAATTGTGTTAAAGATATTTGGAATGAATCTAGTAATAGAGACCCTATCACCGGTGAATGGGAGAGATGGTGTCCTCCGATCAAGATAAATATTGATGGAAGTTGTAGAGAAAAATTATAATCAAAATTTGACGTATAACTTAAATTACTAATAATACCAAAGAAATCATGTCATATAACGAAACAGTTATGAAAAACCTTTTAAGGAGCATTCCTCAAAAAGGTAAGGTTGAGTGGATTGGAATTAGGTCCAAGAAAAAAGAAGAGTTATCGGTTATTGAATATGTAAAAGTGGAAAAGGGAACTGGTCTCGAAGGTGATCATTTCAAAGGTAGTTCCTCTGGTAAAAGACAAGTGACTCTCATCCAACAAGAGCATCTCAATGTGGTTTCAAGCATTTTGGGGAAAAAGAGAATTGATCCCAAACTGGCTCGTAGAAACATTGTAGTTTCAGGCATCAATCTTCTTTCTTTGAAACACCATCAGTTTCGGATTGGTGATGTGACTTTGGAGACAACGGGGATTTGTGCGCCCTGCAGTCGAATGGAAGAAAATCTCGGGGCAGGAGGTTATAACGCAATGAGAGGACATGGGGGTATCACGGCGACAGTCATTGAAGGAGGTAAGATCAAATTAGGTGATACGATAGAACTTATTTAGTAGAATAATATTTATCTTCGGATACATTTAAAATAACAATTTAATTTTTGCTTGATTCGATTAATACTCTTAATTTATAATAAGTCCTTCAACTTTTAACTTAAAGGGAAGATATGAAAAAACTAATACTTACTTCGTTTGTATTATTTGCAGGTATGGGGATTTTATTTGCAAGTGATTGTGACAGTAAAGATTATGCAAATGTTAAAAAATCGACACCAGAAATTGTTTTAACATCAAACAATCTACAACTACTAAAATATTCTGACCTTGAGGGGACTACCAGATTTATCATTCAAAAAATAGATGGAACCGTTTTAGCAGAAAATATGAGTAGATTAGAATTAAGAATTGATTTTCCAGAAATAGAAAAAAAATTCGAAAGTTAATATTATAAAATTCCATCAAGTTTTAAAGAGGATCAACAAATAATTTGATGGAATTATCCCTTGGGCAATCTTTCATTTTTTAATTCCTTGTTTCATTGGAAGAATTCTCACTCACTTCCACCAACAACACTACTCATCCCACCAACTTCTAATCCCTGACCCGAACAACAAGGTTCTATATTCGTTTTACAAACTACACATTGTTCGTGACCATGAACAAAAACAGTCTGAGATGATTGGCCACAATAAGGACAAATCTTACTTTTTGACTGTTTTTTGGAAAGTGCTTGATTTGATTCCTTTATTTTCAAAATTAAATAAAATGAATTTATTGATAGTAGAAACTAAATTACATATTTAAAGTAATCTTCGTAGAAGTTTCATTAACAAACGAAAGATAATGTAAGGTGAAATAAAACGTGGTAGTACTTGGAACAATCTTAAAAAAATTTGGCGAAACTCAATCTTAACATTATTTTTGTCTCTCCAAGGTTTTGTCACAAACCAAACTATCAATAAAATAAAACAAATATACAAAAATGTCTTCACAATATTTCCTAATACATATGAATATTAGAGGAAGGGAGCGAATATTCTTCCAATGAAACGAGGTTACAATTCCCCTTATGGTCTAACTCCCTTCCGAATACTAAGTTAAATCGGGGAGAAACTATAAAAAATACTCTTTAACAAAAAATAAAATCAACAATCCCAATACAAACGAAATTATATATCTGTAAAACATTTTCTTACCATTCAGGAAAATAATCAAATAATCCATCAATTACTTTATAATACCAAAATACAAATATTATAGTCAGACACCATACAAGTAAAATCAAATATTTTATTACTTTAAGAGAACCTACGATAAGTCTGTTTTTAATATTTTTCATTTTTATAAGCCGTAAAGAAATTCAAGAGGGGGTTTAGATCCTTAGCCACTATATATAAAAGGCTCTCAGATTTTTTTTAAATCAGCTAAACTTCCACCTTATATTCTTGTACCGTATTTCCACCATCAACAACAATTAGTTGGCCGCTCACATAACTTGCCTCATCACTAGCAAGAAAGACTGCAACATGACCAACCTCATTTGGTGTACCTGCGCGACCAACAGGTGTAAATTTTCCAGCAGTAATCTCTCTTTCACTGCTTGATGATGTCTTAATCCAACCTGGACCAACACAATTTACTGTAATGTTGTGTTTGCCAGTTTCAATTGCAAGTGATCGAGCCATTCCAAGCATACCTGCCTTTGCTGTACCATAGACGGAGCTTCCAGGAATACCAACAAGAGGCCCAGTTACAGATGATACATGTACAATACGACCATAATTACGCTCCATCATGCCAGGAATAACACTTCTAGTAACAAGAAATGAGCTTGTTAGATTGATATCGATTCCGAATCGCCAGCTTTCATCACTTGTTTCGTGGAACAAAACGCTTGGTTCTTCCCTTCCAGTTTGAACCATACCAGCATTATTGATTACAATATCAATAGCCCCCAAAGCCCCTTCTACATTTTCAATTAATGATTTTACTGACTTTGTGTCTGTGAGATCAGCAGTTTTTGCGTAGGTGTCTTCAGCTGTCCCATCCATTTCTTCTAACCTTTGAAATATTCTTTCCGTAGTTGATGTAATTGCTACTTTAGCACCAGCAGCTCTTAGCAAATTAGCTGTGGCATACCCGATACCATTCGCACTACCAGCGCCTGTTACTAAAGCAACTCGGTTTTTAACTCCTGACATCAATACCTCTGCTATGTGATTTATGATATTTTTTGTTACTCATGTATACCTCTGTACCACAGGATATAGCAATAAATATCTGATAATACTAGTTATCATAAATTTTTCTTATACCAAAGATATTTGCTATTTTTCCTGCAAAGGGCAATGTCATCAACATTCCTGCTGGTGTTCCCATCAGCCCTAATGAAATTGGATAAAAAATCTGCCCATTATCTGGAAGGTCGGATTCCAAGAGTATGATTTGACCTTTTAGATTATTTAACATCAATTATTGTTGTATGATATTTATTGCTACTTTGTATTAGAGATTGCAAAGAACATTAAAATTTAATTAGAGGAAACATGATATTCAAAATAGTACTTAATTATTTTAAACAAAGTTATAAACAAAGCAAAGTTGCATTTTATTGTGAACTTTGTGAAGCAGTATTAGTCGGAGGAGCAAGTGCTACTTTAACTTTTACTGTTTTAGATCCAGCAACTAAAGTTTTTGTTCCTATGTATTTTATAGGTAGTATAATGGGGATAATAAGTACAACTATACGCAAGGCAGCATTTGCAACGATACTAACAAGTTGGTTTACAATAATGAATGCTATTGCCTTGGTAAAATTATTTCTATGAAAAAAAGCAAATGATTAAAGTTATTTGAAATATTTATAAAAAAATTACAAGAAACCTGACTGCTAATTAAATCACTGATAAGTTAGGGGAAAAATGTTTAGTCAGGGCACATTATTGAGTCAACTAAGAAACCAATGTTAACTAATTAACCATTTTATTAAATGTAGCTAATTTCAAGGATGTATTTTTTGTATTAGTTGTCAAAACTACTAACTGAGAGTGTGACTTTTTTAGTTTTTATTAAGTATTGACTCAATTTTTTAATAGTTTTTCTCCCCCCATCGTTTACACTACCATCTTCTTTAATCCCTTGCAAATACAGTGGTTGCAAATTTAATACTGTAAAAAATCTCCCTATTTCAATCAAGAAAAGACTTAGTTTGGTCTCTTATATGCAAATCTCTGCGAATAGTATAATTCTATTCCCTTAATGTGGAGGAGAAATCTATGGAACAGATAATCCCTGAGAATGAAAACACTGAAGATTACTTTGGTGGTTTTATGACAAAGACATATAAGGAACTGATAGAGGAAATATCTACAGATGAAATAGATGAACTCTATTTTTACTTGGAAGAACTGACAGGAAAAAATATTTCAAAAAGTGTGGAAAGATAATTATTAAATTTTCTCTTTCCCCCTTTTGGTGAATGTCAAATGACTTTTCAAAGAGGAGTATATTTATTTGAAGAGTTTATTGACGAACATCACATCGAGTTGTACTTTACCAGGAAGATATCATTTTTCCCAGAATTGGTGTTCCCGTCGAGTCCACCGTCGGTGTTTCCCGTCACATAGATGTTTCCCGAGGAGTCCACCGCCACTCCAATGCCTTTGTCTGTTGAAGTGGTCATCTGGCTAGATGAATTGTACTGGGATTTTTCAA
>Ga0115012_10002570_pt1 | contig 10631 bp, 7 predicted proteins | sample TroAtlMetagenome_FD_88706 | JGI IMG/M metagenome (GOLD analysis project Ga0115012, IMG submission 88706) | Marine eukaryotic phytoplankton communities from Atlantic Ocean - Tropical Atlantic ANT10 Metagenome | ecosystem: Environmental > Aquatic > Marine > Oceanic | place: Tropical Atlantic Ocean...
AAGACTTTTTAGTTTTTTCTTTATCAATTCATTGTCTTCATTAAATATATCTCTTCTTTCTGAATGGCCAATAATTGCAAATTCACACCCTGATTCACAAACCATATCTACTGATATCGCCCCTGTTCTTGATCCATATGAGTGATCTACATCTTGTACACCGCACAATGGTGAATCATTAAAACCAAGCTCGCGTGCATCAATATCAAATACAAGAGTGTTAGTGTTAGTTATCATACTTTGCACTTTTTCAATATATATTGATGGTGGGGCTATTCCAAAAATAGTACATTTAGATTCTTCATCAACTGCACTAAGTATATACACGTCATAAAAATCATTACTCCATTGAAATATATCAACCATATTTGATTTCCAATTAGCAATTATCATGACTTTGACCTAATAATTTTTTCAATATCTTTAGCATACTTCTCTGCAACTTTTTTCTCAGGCGCTTCTACCATAATCCTTATTTTAGATTCAGTTCCAGAAGGTCTTATTAATACTCTTTCAACAGTTATATCTGATTCAACTTCCTTTAAGAATGATTTTAGATCTTTGTCATTAACAATATCTTTATTTGTAACTTTTACTGCGATATTTACTTGAGGAATTTTTGCAAAATTGGCTAAGACTTCACTTGGTTTCTTTTCTAATAACAATAATGATGATATTACTTTTAAAGCTGCAATGGTTCCATCACCTGTGCTAACCAAATCTTTACAAATAATATGGCCTGATGACTCTCCACCAAGCATCCACCCTTTATCTGTAAGCATTTTGCTTACATGCTTATCGCCGACATCTGCTCTCTTAAACTTATATCCAAGTTTCTTTATTCCGTCTTCGAGACCATGATTACTCATTAGTGTTCCAACAACACCTGACCACATGCCGGTTCGGTTGGGGTTTGAGAAAGCTAAAATATACAAAAGATCATCTCCATCTAAGATTCTTCCCTTTTCATCTACCAAAATTACTCTATCTCCATCACCATCTAGTGATACACCGTAATCAGCCCTATGTTTAATTACAGCTTCTTTTACAATTTCTGGGTGTGTTGAGCCACATCCTTCATTAATGTTATATCCATCAGGATCATTTCCAATTGTAATTACCTCAGCTCCCAATTCTTCAAATATCTCTGGACTAACCTTATAACAAGCCCCATTTGCACAATCAATGACAATTCTTAAAGAAGAAAAAGATATATTTGAAGGAATGGTGGATTTACAGAACTCTATATATCTTGGTCCTGACTCATCAAACCTATAAGCCTTTCCTATTTTAGAAGTTTCAACAGGCATTAAATCAGAAGCTATATATTTCTCGATTCTTTTTTCGATATCTCTAGAGATTTTTTCACCATCTTCATTAAAAATTTTAATTCCGTTATCTAAGAAATCATTATGGGATGCACTAATGACTACCCCAAATCTATTTCTTAAAGTTTTAGAAAGATAGGCCACACCTGGGGTTGGTAATGGTCCTAAAAGATTGACATTTACTCCAGCTGCAATAAAACCAGCTTGAAGAGCAGATTCAAGCATATATCCAGATATTCTTGTGTCTTTACCAATTAGGACTGTATTCCATCCCAGTTCTTTCATAACAATGCCAGTAGCATGGCCGATTTTTAAACATGCCTCAGGTGTTATAACATTTTCGACAGGTCCTCTTATCCCATCGGTGCCGAATTTTAGATCCATGGAAAAAGATTATAACTCTTCTGCAGCGCCTTTGATTGAAGTTTTTTTTGAAGATTTATCTGATGAAGTGTCATCAGACCATCCCTTAGGCTCTCTTGGAGTCGCTCCAGCCATAATATCATCTATCTGATCTGCATCAATGGTTTCATATTTTAAGAGTGCGTCAGCCATAACATTAAGCTTATCTAAGTTTTCTTTTAAAATATTTTCAGCTTTTGAGTAACATGTATCAATTATTGATTTTACTTCTTTATCTATATTTTTAGCAGTTTCATTGCTCATATTTTGAGCTGGTGCTGTTGCTGACCTTCCTAAAAAAGGACTTCCTTCATCTTCACCATATTTTAACGGGCCAATAGTTTTTGAAAGGCCCCATTTTGTAACCATATTGGTTGCGATATTTGTTGCTACTTCAATATCATTTGAAGCGCCAGTAGTAATTCCTTTATCACCGTTAATTATGCTCTCAGCAATTCTACCTCCAAATAATGCTGCGATTCTTCCTTCTAAATACTCTTTGCTTTGCATATAAGTATCTTCTTCAGGCAAGAACATTGTCACACCTAAAGCTCTTCCTCTTGGAATGATAGTAACTTTGTAAACAGGATCATGTTTAGGAGAAAGTTTACCTACAATTGCATGGCCAGCTTCATGGTAAGCAGTAATCCTCTTTTGCTCCTCGCTAAGAATCATAGATTTACGTTCTGCTCCCATCATAATTTTATCTTTAGCTAAATCAAGATGAGATTGGTCAATTTTTTTGTCAGAGTATCTTGCAGCAAATAATGCAGCCTCATTGATTAAATTTGCTAAATCAGCACCTGAAAAACCAGGAGTGCCTCTAGCAATTACTAATGGATCAACATCAGCATCCAAAGGCACCTTCCTCATATGAACCTTTAGGATAGCCTCTCGCCCTCTTATGTCAGGCAAGTCAACTACGACCTGTCTATCAAATCTACCTGGTCTTAACAACGCAGGATCTAGCACATCTGGTCTATTAGTAGCTGCAATAACAATTACGCCATCATTTCCTTCAAATCCATCCATTTCTACAAGTAATTGGTTTAAAGTTTGCTCTCTTTCATCATGCCCACCACCTAGACCTGCTCCTCTGTGTCTTCCTACAGCATCAATCTCATCAATAAAAACAATACACGGTGATTGTTTTTTTGCTTGTTCAAACATATCTCTTACTCTAGAAGCTCCAACCCCTACAAACATTTCTACAAAGTCAGATCCAGAAATTGTAAAAAATGGCACTTTAGCTTCACCAGCTACCGCTCTTGCAATTAAAGTCTTACCAGTACCAGGAGGTCCTACCATTAAAACTCCTCTTGGTATTTTTCCACCTAATTTTTGAAATTTACTTGGATCTTTTAAAAAGTCTACTAACTCTTGTACATCCTGTTTTGCTTCTTCACATCCTGCTACATCTTTGAAGGTCGTTTTTACTTGACCACCTTCCATTAATTTGGCCTTACTTCTACCAAATGACATAGGACCGCCCTTACCAGACATGCCGCCTTGCATTTGTCTCATAAAAAAGAAAAATATAGCTAATAATAATATTATCGGGAAAGCGCCAATTAGTAATTGAGAAAATATTGATGGGGTCTCTTGCTGTTCATAATCATAAATGACGCCTTTTTCTTTTATGATTGCTTCAAACTCATCAAAGCTTTTGCTTTTATGATAATAAGTAATAAATTTAGTTTCTGGAGTTCTTAAAGTACCTACAATGGTTTCACGATCACCTTTAAATATAATTTCTTGAATATTATCTGCAGATGCTTCTTTTCTTAATTCACTAAAAGGTATTTCCTTAGATGGCGAACCATTTTCAAGAAAATTAAATACATATATAATGAGTGATCCAAGGACAACCCAAACTACTAAATTTCTCATAAAACTACTCATTAAATTACTTCACTCCAAATAAATATATCTCACCAGACTGTTTTTTTGATGCAGCAGGCTTATAAGTTTGAACTAATTTAAAAGATAATTCCATTTCTTTTCTTAAAATTTTCAACATATTATTTTGAAAAGTCTTCATTATTAAGATTCCGTTATTAACTAAATAATCTTTTGCAACTTTTGCAGTCAATTGATTTAATTCAAAAATGTTTTCATTATCAATTGTGCTTATGCCACTTAAGTTTGGGGCTATATCAGAAATTACAAGATTAAATTTACCTTTTAATTTATTTATTTCATCAATATTGTTTATGTTTTCAACGCTTTCTTGATAGAAATTTACTCCTTCTATTGGATCCATTTCTAAAACATCTAAGGCATATACCCTAGCTTTTTTATATCTTTTAATAATATATTGAGACCATCCTCCTGGAGCGCTCCCTATATCGAGAACATTTTTCAATTTATTGTTTAAAACAACTTTATTTAAAATTTCTTCGAGTTTAAAAACTGCTCTAGACCTATAACCCATTTGTTTAGCTTTATTTGCCCAATTATCTGCATGCATTACTTAAATGTGCTTAACTTCTAAAATTTCAAAATTTAAATTTCCAGAAGGAGTTTCTATTTTTATTTCATCTTCAACAAATTTACCCACCAAACCCCTTGCAATTGGGGTATCAATTGATATTTCGCCCTTGTCAGGATCAGACTCTAAATTTCCAACTATCTTGTAAGCTATCTCTTTATCGTTATCACAATCATAAACTTTTACTGTCGAGCCAAATACAACCCTTCCAGTTTCAGGTATTTCCTTAACATCAATAACTTGAGCATTTGCTAAGGCGCTTTCTATTTCGTTTATTTTGGCCTCGACCAGTCCCTGGAGCTCTTTAGCGGCATGATATTCTGCATTTTCTTTAAGATCGCCATGCGCCCTTGCCTCAGCAATGGCTTCAGAAATCTTTGGCCTTTCAATAAATTTTAAATTAGATAATTTTTCTTTAATTAAAATTTCACCTTCCTTAGTAAGTGGTATTCTGCTCATATAGAGATTATAACAACTAGATAAATTATTTATTGATTTCTTGAAGTGTTTTATAAGACCATTTATCTTCAATGCTTTTAAGAGCATCGATTATTGCAAAGGCTCCAAACATAGTTGTTGTACAGAAAATCTTATTTCTTAATGCGCTTTGTCTAATTGAGGCTGAATCTTTTATTGATGGCGCCCCTTCTGTTGTGTTAATAACTAAATCAATTTCATTATTTAGCAAGCTATCAACAACATGAGGTCTGCCTTCCATAACCTTGTTAATTGTTTTAACTGAATGGCCAAGATTTTTAATATAATTTGCTGTTCCTGATGTTGCAACAATTTCAAAACCTGCTTTTATAATGGATGGTGCAAATTTATCTAAATATTTTTTATCTGATTCCTTCACACTAATAAAAACCACTCCAGATCTTCTTAAAATTTTATTTGCACCCTTTTGTGCTTTTGCATAAGCTTCACCAAAATTCGGTCCAACACCCATTACTTCACCTGTGGATTTCATTTCAGGACCAAGAATCGGATCTACATGAGGAAATTTATCAAATGGCATAACTGCTTCTTTTACAAAAGAAAGTCCTTTAGGAAGTTTAGATGAAAAATTTTGATCATCCAAAGTCTTACCAATCATTGCTTTTGATGCAACTTTTGCCAAAGAGCTTCCAATAGCTTTTGATATAAAAGGTACAGTCCTTGAGGCTCTTGGATTAACTTCAATTATATATACATCATTATCTTTAACTGCATATTGGATATTCATCAACCCAATAATATTAAGCTCTTTTGCAATATTTCTTGCTTGTTCTTTCATCACATCTTGAATTTTATCTGACAAGCTATAAGGTGGAAGAGAGCATGCTGAATCTCCAGAATGAATTCCAGCCTGCTCAATATGCTGCAATATCCCTCCTATTTGAATATTTTCTCCATCAGAAACAACATCTACATCAACCTCAATTGCATCAGTAAGATAACTATCTAATAAAATTGGTTTACTGTTTGAAACTTCAACAGCTTCATTTAAATATTTTTCAAGCTCTTTAGTATTATTAACTAACTGCATGGCCCTTCCACCAAGAACATAAGAAGGCCTTACTACGATAGGGAAACCGATCTTTTCAGCCTTCTCTAAAGCTTCTTTTAAATTTTTTGCAGTAGCATTTGATGGTTGCTTTAAACTTAATTTATTTACTAATTCTTGGAACCTTTCTCTGTCTTCTGACCTATCAATTGCATCAACGTCTGTGCCCAATATTTTTACACCTTTATCATATAAGATATCTGCAAGTTTAAGAGGCGTCTGACCCCCAAATTGAATAATTACCCCTTCTGGATTTTCATTATCTATAATATCAAGAATCTTTTCTGATGTTATTGGTTCAAAATATAGCCTATTAGAAACATCATAATCAGTTGAAACAGTTTCAGGATTACAGTTAACCATGATTGATTCATATCCCTCTTCTTGCATTGCTAAAGATGCGTGAACACAACAATAATCAAATTCAATACCTTGACCAATTCTATTTGGACCACTTCCTAGAACTAAAATTTTATTATTAGTTGTTGGATTACTTTCGCACTTTCCACTATATGAAGAATACATGTAACATGTAGATGTCGCGAATTCAGCTGCGCAAGTATCTACTCTTCTGAATATAGGCTTAACATTTAAACTCTTTCTGTGTTCTCTGATTGAATTTTCATCTGAGCCTAACAGTTCTGCAATCCTGCTATCTGAAAATCCTCTTTCTTTAATGTGCCATAATAAATCTTCTGTAAGTTCATTTTTATTAAGATCAAGTAATTTATTCTCAATCTCTAATATTTCATAGATTTGGTCTAAAAACCAATAATCAATCTTTGTTAAAGAATGAATTTTTTCTAGTGTCCAGCCGTTACGAATTGCATCAGCAACATAAAAGATTCTTTTCGGTCCTGGTATGGTAAGTTCATTAAGAATTTCTTCTTTAGGAATATTCTTGTTGTTTGATTTAACAGAATTGAGTCCGTTTAGCCCCTCTTCCATACTGCAAAGTGCTTTCTGGAAAGATTCTTGGAAATTAGAGCCAATTGACATGACCTCGCCAACAGATTTCATTTGAGTGGTAAGTTTAGGGCTTGCCTGAGGAAACTTTTCAAATGCAAACTTCGGTATTTTTGTAACAATATAATCAATGCTGGGTTCAAATGATGCAGGAGTGAGTCCTCCAGTTATATCGTTTTTTAATTCATCAAGCGTAAATCCAACTGATAATAGTGCAGCAACCTTTGCTATTGGGAATCCAGTAGCCTTTGAAGCTAATGCTGAAGATCTGCTTACTCTAGGATTCATCTCTATAACAACCATTTTTCCATTTTCAGGATTAACAGCAAATTGAACATTTGATCCACCAGTATCTACACCGATTTCTCTTAGTATTTTAAATGAAGCATTTCTCATTACTTGGAATTCTTTATCTGTAAGGGTTTGTGCTGGAGCAATTGTTATTGAGTCTCCTGTATGAATTCCCATAGGATCTAGGTTTTCGATAGAACATATAATTATGCAATTATCTTCACTATCTCTAACAACTTCCATTTCATATTCTTTCCATCCAATAAGCGATTCATCAATTAATAGTTCATTTGTTGGAGATAATTCAAGCCCCTTCTCACAAATTGTTTTAAATTCCGATATGTTATATGCAATTCCACCACCTGTTCCTCCCATAGTGAAAGACGGTCTAATAATACAAGGAAAGCCTATTTTTTTTTGGACATCCAAAGCATCGATCATTGAATGTGCGATTCCTGATGCAGGAGTCTCTAGATTAATAGCTTTCATAGTCTCATCAAAAAGCTGTCTGTCCTCAGCTTTATCAATTGCTGTTCTGTTAGCACCAATTAAAACAACATTATGTTTTTCTAGAATTCCTTTTTTATCTAAAGTTAATGCAGTATTTAAAGCTGTTTGTCCTCCCATAGTAGGCAAGATGGCATCTGGCTTTTCTTTTTCTATTATTTTTTCTACTGATTGCCAATGAATTGGCTCTATATATGTTGCGTCAGCAAGCAAGGGATCTGTCATAATAGTGGCAGGATTTGAGTTAACTAGTATTACTCTAAAACCTTCTTCTTTAAGAGCTTTGCATGCCTGAGCGCCTGAATAATCGAATTCACATGCCTGTCCAATAATTATTGGTCCTGCTCCAATAATAAGTATTGAAGAAATATCCTTACGTCTTGGCATATTCTTTTACCATTAAGCTAAATTTTTTAAATAGCTTCTGAATTTCTTGAGGTCCTGGGCTAGCTTCCGGATGACCTTGAAAGCTAAATGCGGGTGTATCAGTAAACTCTATACCTTGAAGAGATTTATCAAATAAAGAAATATGGGTAACTTCAATGTTTGAAGGAAGCGTATCAACATCAACTGCAAAGCCATGATTTTGACTCGTTATATAAACTTCTTTAGTTTTTATATCTTGGACCGGATGATTGGCGCCATGATGACCAAATTTCATTTTATAAGTATCTGCGCCACCAGCAAGAGCCAACAGCTGATGGCCTAGACAAATACCAAAAATAGGAATATTTTTATCTAAAAATTTCTTTATATTCTCAATAGCATATTCACATGGCTCTGGATCTCCAGGCCCATTAGAAAGAAAGATTCCTTTAGGAGACAATTTAATAATATCTTCATATGAGGTTTCAGCATTTACAACCTTTACTTCGCCAACATGCTCAGTAAGCAGTCTTAAAATATTTTCTTTAATTCCAAAGTCATAAGCTATCACTGGATAATTAGTGTTTGAAATATTATTTTCAGGCCAAATACCTTCATTCCAATTATAATCAGATTGGGTTGAGACAATTTTTGCTAAATCCATTCCCTTTAAGCCAGAAAAATCTTTTGCTGCTTCAATAGCTTTGTCTTCTGAAATAATAGATGAAGCTGCAATACAGCAATTCATTGCACCTTTCTCCCTCAAAATTGAAGTTATCTCTCTTGTATCAATATCTGAAATGGCGATTACATTATTTTTAATTAAAAATTCCTCAAGAGTATTTGATGATCTCCAATTGCTAGGTTTTTCGCAAAAGTTTTTGACAACAATTCCAGATGCATGAATCATCCTAGATTCATTATCTTCATCATTAATTCCAGTATTTCCAATATGAGGATGGGTGAATGTAATTATTTGTTTTTTATAGGAAGGATCCGTAACAATTTCTTGATATCCTGTCATTGACGTATTAAAAACTAATTCTCCTACTTCATATTTTTCTTCCCCAAAACCCTTACCATGGAATACAGTACCGTCTTCAAATGCTATCATTGCTTTAAATGACATTATGAAAAACACCTAGAAGTATTGGAATTTTTGAAGAAAAATTTAGGGAAACTATTTAAAGATTTTTTGAATTTTAATGGGCTAAAATTACATGCTGGCATTAAAATTGTACTTTATAGATTAAGTTATCTAATGTCTAGATATAAATTAAAAAAAATATGAAAATATCAATAAAATCATCAAAAGAAATTGAAAAAATGCGGATTGCAGGAAGGCTGGCTGCTGAGGTTCTTGAAATCATTACGCCTCATGTTGTTCCTGGGGTATCTACGGGTGAGCTTGATAGTATATGTCATGATCACATTATTAATAATCAAGATGCGATACCTGCAAATGTAGGTTATAAAGGATATGAGAAAACAATTTGCTCAAGCCTAAATCAAGTGATATGTCATGGCATTCCAAGTGATAAAAAAATATTGAAAAATGGAGACATTTTAAATATTGATGTAACAGTCATTAAAGATGGATGGCATGGAGATACTTCTAAGATGTTTTTGGTTGGAAAATGTGGTCCACATAACAAAAGATTAGTTAAAGTAACCCAAGAATGTCTATATGCAGGAATTAATGTTGTTAAGCCTGGTGCTTTTATAGGGGATATTGGTCATGCCATCCAAAAACATGCTGAAAATAACTACTATAGCGTTGTTGAAGACTATTGCGGTCATGGTATTGGTACTGTTTATCATGAAGAGCCACAGGTCCTCCATTATGGTAAATCTGGCAGTGGTATTCAGCTTAAAGAAGGTATGTGTTTCACAATTGAGCCTATGATCAATCAAGGCACAAAATATTGCAAAACCTTAAATGACGGCTGGACAGTTGAAACAAAGGATGGAAGAAACTCCGCTCAATGGGAACACACCATTGCTGTAACAAACAAAGGATATGAAATTCTTACAAAAAGAGATGACGAATTTATTTAAATGAAAGAAGAAATAATTTCAATTAAAAAAGACTTCATAAATGAATTTCCACAAATCTACACAAAACCATCAAGAATAAATAAGTATCTAAAGAAACAATCAAATAAAATTGAAAGGGACATCAAAAATAAGTTTAAAAAACTTGAACTTGATAAAAATTTTGCAATATATGCAAATGGTGGTTTTGGCAGAAAAGAAATGTTTCCATCTTCTGATGTTGATTTATCTATAATTGAATTAGACAAAGTTAAAGATTTTAGAAATTTAGAAAAATTTATATCTTTTATGTGGGATGAGGGATATAAAGTTGGTCATTCAGTAAGATCAATCAGTGATATAAAGAAAATATCTAAAAAAGACTTAAAAGAATTTACATCTTATCTCACAAGAAGAGCTATTATTTCAAATCAAGATATAGATAAGAAAATCACAAAAGCACTTAAAGGGTTATGGACTAGAAATAATTTTTATACTCAAAAATTTATAGAGCAACAAAGGCGTCACAGTGAATTCCATTCTTCTGCATATAATCTAGAGCCTGATTTAAAAGAATCGCCTGGCACCTTAAGAGATTTCCAATCAGCCCTATGGATACTTCAACATTGTTACAACTTAGATTCCCAAGAAGCTATTAATAAGTCTAATGTAATGGATGGGGAATATAAAAAAACATTAG
>Ga0115012_10002573_pt1 | contig 10629 bp, 2 predicted proteins | sample TroAtlMetagenome_FD_88706 | JGI IMG/M metagenome (GOLD analysis project Ga0115012, IMG submission 88706) | Marine eukaryotic phytoplankton communities from Atlantic Ocean - Tropical Atlantic ANT10 Metagenome | ecosystem: Environmental > Aquatic > Marine > Oceanic | place: Tropical Atlantic Ocean...
CCCCGCGCTGCCGTGGCGGCGGGGCGTTTACTCCCCCCGCCCGAGCTTTTCCGGCGGGGCAAACCGGGAATCCTGACCGCCGGCCACGTCCAAGAAAATCGCATCGCATTTTTCTTCTTCTTCATTTTTCTCCTCTAAAGTGAAGTTTTTTTTCTCTCTCTCTCTTTCTCTCGAAAAATTCCGAAAAAGGTCGACCTGGGTTTAGGGTGGGGTCGATTCTCTGAGCTGGCAGCCCCCCCCCGGTCTATCCGCAGCGGGAGGGCGGGGAGGGCTGAAGGGGGGGGGGGCATGGAGGAGGGCGTGGGGCCGGCCGCGGGGGGCGCCGCGGACGCCGCGGACGCCGCGAACGCCGAAGACGCCGTGGACGCAGCGGGCGGGGGGGCTGCAGAGGCCGCGGGGGGAAGGGCGCGCGGCCCAGGCGCGTTGGGGGCTGGGGGCCTCGGCCCCCAGCTCCCGGGGCTCTTCTCCCGAGGTCAGCCAAGGCTGACGCGGCCCTACCGGGCGCTCTCGCGGTTGGTTGGGCGGCTGGACGTGGTCATCTGGCACTTCAACCGCCTCCATTACCGGGTGTGGCTCATGGGGGGGGCGCCCCCGCTCTTCTTCTCCCGAGGCTGGGGGGACATCGAGCGGGTCATGCGCGAGGCCGACGCTATCGACGCCCGGGTGAGCGAACGGGGGGTCCCCGCTGCCGAGCACGACCCCCTCCACCTGGACCTGCGGGCGGCCGACCCGGGCCTCGTGGGGTCGTCCGGGCAGGGGTGCCCCGAGGGCTACTTCCTCTCCCCGGCGGCCGACCTCCTCCCCCCTGAGAGCAAGGTGGGCCGCTGCCTGCTGTGCGGGCCGCGGTGGGACTGCCTCGGGGGCGGGAGCTGGGAGGAGCGGCTGGCCCGGGCGCCGGCCCCCGCGGGAGTCGTCATCCTGCTCGGCGCCACCGGCGAGGTCGACTACTGCTACCGCGCCCAGCAGGCCGAGGAGCTGGCCCGCCACGGCCTGTACTGCATCCTCCTCATGTCCCCACACTACGGCCCGAGGAAGCCCCAGAAGCAGAGGGACTACTTCATAGACACAGTGGCAGACTATCACTTCCACACCATCGCGGGCATGTTCGAAGCGGCCGCCCTCGCCCAGTGGGCCCTCGCGCGATGGCCAGCGGCGCACCTCTGCATCTCGGGGTTCAGCTTTGGGGGGGTCCTGGCCGCCGGGGCCTCCATGTTCGTCGGCAACTCCCTGCAGCGTCCTGTCGCCTGCGTCCCATACGTTGGCTGCGAGTCCCCTGAGGTCCTGAAGACGGGCCTCATGAACGGCTACGTGGATTACAGCGGGCTGTTTACCGACGATCTGAAGACGCGTGAGGACGTGGACCGCCGGATGCTCGAAATCCACGCCAAATTCAACCACGCGCGGCTCATGAGGACATTCCTTGCACAGCGGGGGGTGGGGGAGGAGGCTCCTCTCATCGCTTCCACGCACGTTATCGGGACACGGGACGACCATTTCATCCATCCGATGCACTCGCGCGCCCTGAGCGATGTCCTCGAACCTCTCACCGCCGAGGGTCGCGCCTCCCACGAGTGGCAGCCCGGGGGGCACGTGGTCGCCCAGGCCTACCGCCTGCTCGGGCGCGGGCAGGTCCCGGGCATCCTCAAGGCCATGTCGCGCCTCTAGGGGGAGTGCGGGCGGGCGGGCGGGCGGGCGGGCGGGCGGGCGGCAGCACGGGCGGGCGACAGCGCAGGCGTGAATCCCGCACGGGGTGGGTCTAAATCACTATTAATACACACAAGAATGATGGGTCGTACAATTTACAAGGAAGAGGGGAGCCTTTTGCCCTAGTCCTTCCTCCTCCGGAAGGTGCCCTTCCCCGTGCCCGACTGGCTCGCAGCGATGTTGGACCGGATGTAGTTCACGGCATTCCGGGGCTTGGGGCCCTTGAGACCACTCTCGGCCTCTGGTCGCAGCTTGGTGGAGATCTTTGGCACGATGGTTGCCTTGTCGGGGGGCACATACTCAGGGTAGGTGCCGTTCACCAGGAACATCCACTGCATGTCACTCGTCTGGACCACAAGGGTGCCGCTTGGTTCCTTACCGTACTCGTTAGGGGAGAAGTCCACCTGTACCCCGGAAGAACCTGGGCCCAGGATGCCCCGGTAGGGCCGGGCCTCGAAGACAGCCGGAGAATCGGGGGTAAAGAAAGCAATGAACTCGGTCGGGCTGTCCAGCTCGGGCAGCGGCACGGAGATGGTGCCCGTCTGCATCACGTTGGCGTGCACGGTGAGCGTGCCATCAATGTCCGGCTCGGTGGCCTCCAGGACGATACGGTAGCGCCATCGCCCGCCCCCCTCGCACGTGACGAGGAGATCCGCGGCGGTCTGGAAAACGATCTGCGGCTCGAAGCGGACGTTGAAGATGATGTTACCCCCCGCCCCGACCCGCTGCTGCTCCGGCATCAGCTTCAGCGCTCGGCGCACGGCCGCGGCGTCGGAAGCCACGGGAACCTCCAGGGTGTAGGTGAAGGGTGAGCCGGCGAGCTGGGCGTCCACGGGAACCTCGAACACGGTAGCCTCCTCCGAGCGCACCTGGCAAGTGCACATGAAGGGGGTACCGGCGTGGAGTGCCTCGGTGACACCCACGAGCGGGTACTCCCACTTCAGGCCCTCGCCCGGGGCGCCTTCCTCCCCCGCCGCCGCGGCCTCGACGTAGAGGGAGGCTGAGGCGCAGTGCATGGACTGGGGCCGGAACGCGATGGGGATCTGCAGGGAACCAAAGCCCGCCACAGTCAGTGTCCTCTGGCGGCCGCTGCTCTCGGGCGCCTTCACATTCACGGCGTCGAGCATCGTGAACTGGGCCGTCCCGACGCCGCCCTCCTCGGCGCCCACGTCGGGCGCATCCAGAGCCATGGTCACCCGCTGTGGCTCCGAGAAGGGGTTCCTCCAGGTGACCGTCGCCGTGGTCTGCTGGCTCACCACGGAGGCGATGCGGACAGGCGCCATCACCGTAGGGGGCAGGCCGAGGCCCGAGCATGAGAAGTGCCACGCGCCCACCTCGTTGCTGAGGACCTCGATGTCGGTCGCCTGGGCCTCGTTGAGGGCGGAAGGCGTGAACTCCACCATCAGCTCGGCCGAGCCGAACGGCTTCACTACCACGGTGGCGGGCGTGACCCTGAAATTCTGCAGGTTGCTGCACTTGGCATGTAGAACCACGTCGCCCCCAGTGGGGTTGCTCATCCGGAGGGGGTGCTCCGCCGTCCGGCCGAGCTCGCAACGAAGCTCTCCGAGCTCCTCAACCAGCGGTCGCGTGCCCTCCAGGACAAGCTTGTACCAGAACTCCCCCAGCGAATCGCTCACGAAGTGGATGCTGCCCGTGCGCTGACCCGCGCGCAGAGGGGAGAAGATCAGCTCGTACGGCGCCGTCTCCTCTGGGCCAAGGTGCAGCAAGCCGTGCCCCATCAGGCCTTCCCCGCGGGTCTGAACGGAGAAGTCAACGGCCTTGGAGAGGGGGTTTGTCAGGGAGATCTCCACCGCTACTGCCTCGCGCACCGTAGAGGAGACGTCGATGACGCCGACCTCCGGGGGCCGCGCCACCTGGAGCTCAAGGGTGAACCAGACATAGTGCCCCGTGTCTGTCGTGAAGCTAATTGAGCCGTGTGCCACCCCCGATTTCGGGGCGTTGATGCCGATGGTGTAGGGGGCACTGCCTCCAGGGCCGATCTTCAGTGTTGGCTCCCCGCTGATGAAGGGCAGGTCGGAGTACACCTTGTAGGCGATGTCTGTACGGAGCAGGTTGGGTACGCTGATCTTGGCGTGCGTTACCTTCCGCGCCTGGCACTCGATCACGACGTGCTTCTCGGCCACGGGGTCGTCTGCCTTGCCCTTCAGGCGGTAGGTGATGGTCTCCCCGGTCGACTGGATGTTGAGTTCCAGCTGCCCTGTATACTCCCCGATCCAGGGGGCCTTGAAGCCAAGAGGGTAGTTCGCCGTCTGGTTGACCGGCACGACCAGCTCCCGCGGCCCGGAGAAGCACTCGCCGGTGCACACCGCCCGCACCGTCAGGGCTTTCTCCGAGTTGTTCACCAGGGGAACCTCCTGGACGATCTGCTGCCGCGCGGGGCACTCGAACTCCAGCTCGGCCTCCTGAGAGAGCTTCGCCGAGTGGAACTCCACATCCAGCACCCGAATGTCGTAGTCGGAGCTGAGCACGATCCGTGCGGGGTAGGTTCCCGGCCCACGGGGGTGCAACGTGAGCGGTAGGGCGTTGGTGGCCTTCTCCTTCTTGTCTGGGCTGTCCCCGTCCGGTGCCCCGGGCTTGGCCTTGGAGGCTGCCGCCGCCGTAGGGTTCCGCTGGCTCGTGAAGCTGTGGGGGAGTGAGATGTACTGACTGCTCTTCTCCACCTCGTACAGGATCTCCTTGGCGTCGACGGCCGCCCTCATCATCTGCGCGGCCGACTTGTCCTTAACCAGCGGGTGCTTGTCCAAGAACACCTTCTTCGCCGCTTCAACCTGGGGGTTGAGGAACGGGATGGCAATTTCCTTGGAGATGTCCTCCACACTGCAGGAGAATTTGTGGGCGGGGAAGGGGGACGGCAGCGCGGCGGTCCCTGTGAGGGAGTATGCGAACTGCCCGCACTCCTTGTCCTCGAAAAGGAGGAGGCAATGCCTCGTCCCGAACCGGAACGGGAGGTAGTGGACGGGTAGCAGGTAGCTCTCGCCCTTCTTGATGCGGACCATCTTCTTTTCGCTGCCAAAGGGGTCGGGGTACTTCCGTGCGCTCCCGTCTTCGGGCGGCTGCTCCTCGGCATCAAGGTACAGGATGGAGATGTGCAGCTCGCTGTCCTGCGGGAAAGGGTTGTCCACTTCGACCTCGATCGACTTGTGCTCGTACATCTTGGTCTCGAAGATGATGGACTTGAGGGGCTCCTTTGTCTGGACATCGCCCTCGAGCACGAAAACGAGTGAGGAAGCGAGGGCGGCTCCCCCATCCCCGCGGGAGGAGAAAACCAGGCGGGATTCGGAGGCCTTCGCGATCGTGGGCTTGTAGGCGACACCGAAGTTGGCGTTGGACCTTGGCTCCAGGCGGATGGCCGTCTGGTCAATCGTGAAGTCCCTGTGCCCCTCAAGGCGCGCTGAGTACACAATGGGCTTGTTTGTCGGGTTGGTCAGCTCGATGTGCTTCAGGACGTCGTTGCCCAACTTCGCCTGAAACTGCACGGCGGACTTGGGGATGAGCTGGGGTAGAGTCTGGAAGAGGTACACCATGTAGATCAGCATCTCCTTGGGGTCCGGGTTGAGGATGTCCTTCGACGTGATCTTGTAGGGCATCTCCATCATCGCCAGCATGCGGACGACAGTCTCCGCGTTTTCGACATAGTCGCTGTCCCGCTTGCAGGGCTTGCGCATCATCATGTAGTACGAGCTGAGGGAGGGCCAGTGGTTGACGAGAAGGCTGTAGAACACCAACCCGTCCCGCAGATCCTTGCTGAAATTCCGCACCCGGGACGCTACCGCCGGCAGCGCCTTCTGATAGTGCGCCGTGGCCCAGCTCAGGAGCACGCTCTCCGCTACTGAGTACATGTTGGAGCCCCCCAGCGCGCGGTCGGTGCGCCGCTTTCCCCGTCCCCCCCCCTCCAGCTCGAAGCCCGGAATCGACCGGAGGGCCTTAGGAGTCACGCGGGCGAGTATGAAGATCTTGAATGTCTGCAGGAGCACCGCGTTCCAAGACTGGACGCTGACTGTGTCGAACGCAGCCGCCATCTGCTGAAGTGGGGTCAGGTCTTCCTCTGGGACCATCAGGCTTTCCACGGGAATGTCGTTCACCCGCATGAAGTCTTCCGCGTCCAGGAGGAACTCGGGCTTGACAAAGTTCAGCAGCGCCCCATGGGTCTTCAGGAAGGTCAGCAGCTTCTCGTACTGCGAGCACAGCTGTCCTGCCGCCTCGCGCTTGTTGAAGCTATACTTGCTGACCTTACCAGGGACCTGCTTCCCGCTGAGGACCTCGATAAGCTCCATCAGGAGGCGACCCTTGGAGGCCACCATCTCATGGGGGATCTCACCAAACGGGCCCTTTGTGGTCGCGGCGTTCAGGAAGTGCAGCATGTGAGTGCTAGGCTCCACGGCACCGGGGGTTTGCACCTCCGCCACAGGGAGCTTGAAGCCGCATTCCTCGGTGTCGGCGTCGGGCAGCATGAGTCGGATCGGCGCGTTCTCATCCTCCGAGAGCTCCAGCGCAGGGTTGCACGCGAGGAATGTGTGGATGGACAGAATACAGTTGTCCGACACCCCTGAGACGGGGATCTTGTAGCGGTTCCCGTCCTCGTCCAGGAACTCGATGTTCGACGTGAAGGATATCGGTTTCGCGCTTGAGAATTTCACAATGATGGGGAGGCGCTCCCTTGCAATCCCGATCATCTTTCCCTCCGGGAACTCGAGCGTGAGCGGCACATGGGAAGTGTCGGTTGGCAAACGGTGGCTGAGCTCAAGGTTGTCGTAACCATTGTTCACAACGTGGAACGTGGCCTGTGACTCAACGTCCAGGGGCACGCTTGGCAGGGTGACCTCGCAAAGGTCGAAGGACAGCTGCGGGAACGAGCCCTGACCGAGGGCCTCCAGTTCCACGTACACGCTCTCCCTGTTCCCGTCCAGGTAAAGGGGCACGGTCGCGCTGTACGTCACCTTGTCACGAGGGAGGAAAGTCACGCGCACAGTGGTCGAGCTGCCGCGCTCCAGCATGCCGGCCTGCGGCTGGAACTGGAAGATCCCAACCGAGCTCTCGTGCTCGTCGGTCGAGGGCGTGCCGATCTCCCACTTCAGTGTGCTATCATCGTTGTTCGTGAGCTCCACCTCCATGGGGTACGGGATCTTCACGGCGTTGTTTCGCAGCACAATCTTGCTACCGAAGTCGATCCGGGAATTGGACACAACGAGCCGCGGCCGGAGGCCCTCCGCAACCACAACGCGCTGCAGCGGCGGGCAGCTCTCCACAGGAGCCCCGGCCAGCATCATGGGCAACTCGAAGGCGTGCTTGTGCACGCGGACGGGGCGGTACACGAGCTGCAAACACAGAGACGTTTCGGCCTTGACACTGAGCTTGTAAACGTGGCCCTCCGGTTTCCCTGTGGCCGTGACGCTGTCCCGGCGCCTGGGAGAGTCTCGGTTGGGGTTCAGCGCCGTGTTGGGCATTGAGGCGGATGCCAGCCGCCGGAGTGGGGCCTCCCGGTAGTCCTGTGACTTCCAGTCGTTCGGCAAGTCCAGCCCGAACTCTTCGTACTGCGACATGTCAACAGTGAGCGAAGCCTCTATGGGCGAGGTGTTCCGCAGCGTCAGAGGGAGCCGCGCCGCGCCGCCAATGTAGACCGACTCGTAACTGAACTCGTCCTCGCCGATCTCTACCTCCGGGACAACAGCCTCTCCCGAAATCGGGAGCTTCAACACCTTTCCCCCACGGGAGGAGATCTGGAGGAGGGTGTCGACCACGTTGGGCACACTGGACTCCATTGTGACCTCGACCTCTGCCATACTGCCCACAAGGATACGCCCCCGCTTCGGGTTGACAGTCAAGTGGGGGGCAGCAGCGGTCTCCACCACGAAGATGGTATCGACAGAGCCCACATTTTTCACCGTAAAGGTTTGAGAGCAGGGCTCGCCAACGCAGAACTTGCTGAAGTTCATAGACTTTTCCCGCAGGCTGAGCTTCCCTTCAGGTACTCGTCCTTCGAGACGTACTCGCTTCCCTCCCCCCGTGCCCCCAATCAGGTTGAGAAAAATGTCGGCATCGTTGCGGGACGAAGTTGGTCGCCATGTAACGGTGACGTCGAGCATGGCCTTCCCGGGCACTACCCCGTGAGCGGGCGCCACCGTGAACGCCTTTGAGGAGTTCTCCCAGTGGAACTCCGCAGGCTGGCTATTGGGATTCGAAAGCAGCAGCTTCTCCTGCACCGTGTCGCCGAAGTTGTCAGTCGAGAACTCGAAGAGCACGTCGTCTTTATTTACGTCCAAGCTCACTGGCACCACGTCGGCGAGGACGTTGAAGTCAAAAATGTGCTTCTCGTTGATGAGGTACGTGACGGACTGGGCGTAGGACTGCACCGTCGGGCATACCAGCGTAATGGGAATCGCTGTGGTGGACTTGGGCTTCACGACCTGGGTCACGTGCGTGCTGTCCTTGAGCTCGGGCACGTCCTTCGTAAGCACCCGGACGAGGATGTGCCGGTCGAGGTCGTTGGTTATAGCCAGGAATTTTGTGTTCTTGCTCATGGCGCTCACCGCGCCGAAGTTCAGGTTCCGCGGACCCACGGCGAGCTTGCAAATATCTTGCGCCGAGAGCTCCTGCGCGCAGTTGCGCACCTGGCCGCTCGTTTGTGGCCGCTCCAAGAAGTTGCTAGGGTTGACTGAGCCCTCCTCCATCAGGATGGGAGGCCGGTTGCGGGGGCGGACACTGGATGTGCCTGTCGCGTAGCGCCGGTCCATCCACAGCTCCTCGCCGGAGGCGTCGGGGAGTTCGAGCTGCGGGCTGCGCAGGCCACTCGCCTGCTGCAGTCCCAAGTTGACGCTGTCTTCTGGCCCCACTGCCTTAGCGCCTCCCCGCCTGCGCGGGTTTTCGGCGATCTGTTTCAGCTTTCTCGTGCGGTGCCCGAGCTTCAGGTACTTCGCATAGTGCTGGCGGTGCCGATACTTTTTCTCGTGCTCCGTCATCGTCAGCGTATGTCCGGAGGTGTCGTCTAGTTCGGAGAAGCGGCCGACGAGCTCCGAGTCCTCCCAAACCATGCTGCGCTGGAAGCGGCTCGGACCGGCCTCCTCTAACTCGTGAGGCTCCTCCTGGCTAACGAACCGCTTGACGCGTCGGAAATCCTCCGGCAACCGATCCGTACCCCCAACCAATGCCTTCTTCGGCCCGATGGCGGAGCTTCGCGCCGTGCAGTGCAGGGATATCGAGTCGAGAAGCACCCCCTTGGCGCTCTTTACTTCTATATTCAGCTGCTCGCGGTGCTTCCCAAGCACCTTTGGGAGGTAGGTGATCAGCACGTCTTGTTCCTGGCCCGGCGGCAGCGTCTTTCGTCGGGGCTCCGCGCGAAAGTTGGGCGTGCAGCAAATGTCGAACCGTGCGGGCAGCAGGGAGCTCCGGTTCGTGATGGTCACCATCCCGTCGGCGTGCTCGTTGACGGCCACGTCCCCGAACTGCAGGGCGGAAGGGGTCACGGCGAGCCGCTGCTTGAGCCCCCGGCCCGTGAGGGGCAACTTGAGTTTCTTGTCAAGCTCCTTGATGGTGATCAGCCCCGTGTAGTCAAAAGCCTTAGTCTCGTCCAGCCCCGAGTCCTCTGGGGCCGAGGCAAACCCTTTCATGTCCGCCTTCTTCTGCGGGCAGAAGGTGACCACGATCTCCTGGCGTTCGTAGCCCCCGACGGTGCCCTCCTTCGGCTCGATGTGAAACGTAGGGTCCGACAGTGCGTTCTTGAAGGCCGTCAGCTTGCCCGGCACCAGCATTCCCGACACCGCCCCCCCCTCTGCCCCCCCCCCGAGCATCCCCTGCATCTTTCCAGTCTGCCCAAGTCGGGAAAAGAAAGAGACCGATGAGGGCCCGTTGTTCACCAGCACGAAAGTCTTGGTCAGGGCACCCCCGAAGTAGGTTGTGCCCATGTCGACCGGTGCCGGGAGCGGTGCCCCGGCGATATCGAGCAGGTCCACCGTGTGGCTGACCACCGTCGCCGAGACCTCCACGGCCTGTGGATGCCTCTCCGCGGCGGCCGGCCCGCCGAGGCAAGACACCTGCAGGCTCCCGCTGAAGAGCCCGCGTTCGGTGGGTGCGAGCCCCACCGCCACATTCAGGCTCTCGTGCGGCCCCAAGGTCCCCTCCGTGGGGCTCACCGTGAGTGGCAGGCTCTTCTCGAACACAATCTTGAAGTCCAGGGGGCGGTCCCCCGCGTTGTGGATGGGCAGCGTGCGCTCCACCCGCTTCTCCCCCACGACCACTCCGTAGTCCAGAATGGCGGCCACCTCCAGCTTCGGCACGGGCCGCAGCGCGTGCAGGGGCACCTCGATGCTCTCCGTCTCTGTCAGTACCAGGATCTTGTCGTGGAAGTCGTCCTCCTCAGGGCTGTGGAACTCGACCTCCACTGAGGTCTCCAGCCCAGGCGCCAGCTTGAGCTGGGGGCCCGCGCCGAGCACGCGGAAAGGCCCCGAGAGCGGGTGCGAGATCTTCACGACGTGCGAGCGTGTGTCCACGTTCTTCACGGTGAGGATAGTTGAGTGGGGCACCCCCGGCTCCACCGCGTCGAACTGCACCACCGGCGGAAAGATGCGCACCACTGGCGACACTGCGGACTCCCCGCGCGCTCCCGCGGGCTCTCCCGCGCCGCGCCCCGCCCCGCCGCCCATTTTCCCGCTCCGGAACCCCGCCCCGGAACCCCGCTTCCCCCCAGCCGCCGAACCCCGGAGCCCTTTCGCGCGCGCGGTGTCCGCCCCCGCGCTCCCCTCGCCCCGCGCCCCGCCCGCCCGCCCCCCGCTCAGGCCCCTTCGGCTCTGCCGGAGTGCATGCGCAGGCCGCCCCTGCTGATTCCGCAGGCGCGGGCCGCGCCGCCCCCGCGCGGCCCCCGGCCGCCCCTGCCGCGGCCCCGCCCCCCCCGCCCCCCCGCCCCCCGCCCCC
>Ga0115012_10002575_pt1 | contig 10624 bp, 10 predicted proteins | sample TroAtlMetagenome_FD_88706 | JGI IMG/M metagenome (GOLD analysis project Ga0115012, IMG submission 88706) | Marine eukaryotic phytoplankton communities from Atlantic Ocean - Tropical Atlantic ANT10 Metagenome | ecosystem: Environmental > Aquatic > Marine > Oceanic | place: Tropical Atlantic...
CCAAACAGGTCACCGGGTGAACGCCCTTCCATCAGACGGTCCAGCAAGTCTTTGTCGATGCTCATACGTGGGTCTCCTCTGTGAGCAGTTACCACGTCAGCGCACAAAATTCAGGATAGTCCCTAAACGGTTCACGCGGAAACAACACGCAGCGGAGTTATCGCCACCGAACCTTTGTCGGAATAAGACCCATCAGGCCGTTACGCGAAACGCCGTAGCTTATTGCGCCATGCTGTTAGCCGTATCACCTTCCATTGCCTCAGCAGACGCGCCGGTCTGCCCTGGACAGGACTTTTCGGACAAGTGGCCAACGGGGCCTTCAATTCGATCGTGGATGGGCAACCGCCATCGCCGGACCATTTGCAGTTTCAACCGATTCTGACCTACGACCGCCAAGCCCGGCAGTTCACCACAACCACCGGCTTCGGGATCACGCCTTTCAAAACGGGTTTCGGTTGCCAGTCTCAGCTTTCGCTGACGCTGCCGGCGGTTTCCTTTGGGAACGGGAGTACCGGTATCATTGAACAGGTCAGTTTTGCCTGGGAGCAACGGTGGGTGCAGGGGAGCGAGACGTACGCCAGCTTTTCCACAAATCTGACGGCAAATCTTTCATTTGGGTCGCAAGCCGGTACATCGACGCTGGAAGGGACGTTGATCGTGGTTAAACCGCTCGAAAAGGGGCCATGTATCTAAATGCTTCGGTCCAGACGCGACCGGGGTTTTCATTGAATTCGCTGCTTTGGTCCGGCTTGGTCGGGATCAAGCATGAGATTCGCGAAGGCTTTGAAGTCTATACTGACATCCTTGTCGAAACCGGCCAGACCGTGACATATGAACTTTCCGCGGACGTGGATCTCAGCGATGGCTGGAGCATCGGGCCCGGTTTCGCCTATTCGAAATCCTATGCAGCGCCGCGATCCGATAATCTTATCATTGGGATCGCCTTCTCAAAGGGGTTCTGACCAGAAGTCGGTTTCTTGAAGTTCTTGAATTCCGGAGTTCAAACGGACCTTGCACGCAAACACATCCGCGCATCAAGGAAGGTGTAGCACGGCCTCGAACCCATCGGATTTTCCCTGCGCCGGCGAATGGAGCGTCAAACCGCCGCCGGATTGTTTCATAAGACGGTCCACGATGGACAGACCAATGCCATGTCCTTCGGTTGTGTTTCCGCCGCGCGTGAAACGTGATTTCAGCTTTTCGAGCGAGTCGCCATCCAGCGGCGGACCGCCGTTGATCACGTGCACGGTCCAGTCTTTTTCGATCGCCACAGTTACAGGGGTTTCCGGGTCGCCATGACGTATTGCGTTTTCAACAAGGTTGCGGAGCGCAATTGCAAAAATGTCAGCGTCCATCGCAACAATCAGATCCTGCCCCAATCGGTTTTCCAGAACAATGCGGCTATCGGCAGGCTCTCCTGCGGCAACGTCACGCAATACGAGGTCGAGCGCAGGGGATAGATCTTCGCGCAGATGCTGTAGTTGCGGTGTCGATTCGATACGTGCTGCCTGCAACAGTTTCTCTGTGAGCTGGGACAGTTTGCGCAACGCGGTCTCAATGGCATCGACACGCTCGGTCGGGCCATCCTCTCCAATTTCCAGACGAAGTCGCTGTGCCTGCGCCAATGCGCCAGCAATCGGCGTCCGCAATTCGTGCGCCACGTTTGATGAAAATCTGCGTTCATCTTCGAGAGAGGTCTCTAGTCGAGCAATCAGTTGGTCAGCAGCGCGCGCAATGGGCCGCAATTCGACGGCGGCTGTGTCCAGTTCAAGCAGAGTTTTATCAGAAAATGTGCGCAAGGTGATGCGTCGGCGCAGATCCCGGATTGGCAACGTTGCCAGACGGGTAAGATACCAGATCAGGCCGACCATCAATGGCACGAGGAGCAACATGGGCAGAAACAGAGCCGCCGTCGCCTCTGCTAGTGCTTCGCGGCGATGGGTGTTGGGTTCTACAAAGGTCAGGGCATAGCCGGACCTGGCGTCATTGACGGTGTAGGCCAAAACGTTGTCGCCTACCAGCAAGCCGGGTCGCACGGTATCGGGAAACTTGACATCCTTGGCGTCATAGGAGCGCAATATCGTCTTTCCGGTTCGATCTCGAACAATAAAGGCCATCGCACCCTTGATCCCGGCGACCAGAAAACTCGCGTCCTCATCCAATGTGCCGTCCGCAGGATTGGTCCGCTCTGGGCCTTTCAGACTGTGTAGGACGATCGGCATCATCCGGAGTGCGGCGTTACGGATGGCTTCATGGCGCATTTCATCGATTTCTTCGACGAACACGCTTCGCGTAATCAGCGCGGTTGCCAGCCACAAGACCGAGACCAGGACAACGAGCCAGAGGATCAGGCGCTTTGTTATGGACATTTCAGGTTTCTCCGCGTGTCATCTGATAACCCAATCCGCGTACGGTCGTGATTGCATCCTTGCCAAGCTTCTTGCGCAACCGGCTGATGTAGACCTCTACGGTATTGCTTTCGATTCCTGAGCCCAAGTCATAAAGCGCTTCTTCGATCGCCGTGCGTGACACGATTTCATGTTCACGTCGGATCAGGCGTTCGAGAACCGCCCATTCCCGCGCCGTCAAGTCGACGGGGTCATCGACGCGCAATGCTTTCTTGAGCGACAGATTTATTCTCAGTCTACCGATTTCAATGTCGGGCAGGGGTGTTGCGTTGACGCGGCGTGCGACGGCGTTGATGCGCGCATCAAGTTCGCTCAGATCAAAGGGTTTAACCAGATAATCATCGGCCCCCGCATTCAGGCCTGCAATCCGGTCCTCTACGTTTGATCGGGCCGAGATGATGATGACACAGGCTGTGAGGCCGTCCCTGCGAATACTGTTGACTTGTGCTATTCCGGAACCGTCTGGCAGTCCCATGTCGATCAGAAACAGATCATAAGCAGCAACGGCTCGCAGATCCTTTGCCCTGGTCAGATCGCGGGCCCAATCCACACCATGTCCGGCCGCAGCAATATGGTCTCTTACAGCGGAACCAATAGTCGGGTCGTCTTCGATCAACATCACCCGCATTGACGACCTCTTTCCTATAATTTTCCCGTTCAGGCCGGTGTCAGGTTTATATCGTATTGAAGTACAGGACAGACGGCAACAACCCCGCCGATCTGACCGGTCGCTTTCCTTCGTACCGCCCACATTCAGGAGATAGGTTCATGACGACACTGCTCAAATCCACCGCTCTGGCCGTTGCAATGGCGCTCGCCGGTCCCCTTCAGGCCAAGCCGCTGACCGTCTCTGTCCAGATGGCGAATTTCTCGGGCCCGCCGGCATATGCAGCGGTCTATGTCACCGATCCGCAAGGCAATTATGTGTCGACACTTTATGTGGCGGGGTACAAAAGCAAGTACCAGGCGGATCTTCGCACATGGTACCGACTGATCCGCCGGTCAGGCAAAGGCATTGATGGGACGACAGGGGCAAGCGTCGGGCGGGGCCGCCAGTTTTCGACCACAGTGAATGTTCCGGACAATCTGTTGAATGCTGGTTACAATCTGCACATCGAAACCGGGGTCGAGGACTATGGCGTTCAGCCGGATGATGCGGTTGTGCCCCTGGACGACGTGAATAACGGCGTTGCCGTGAAGGGGCGGCGCAACGTCGGCAGCGCGACGATCAGCTACTAAGCGCCGATGTGGCGTGCTGTTCATACCTGGCTGGGGCTGGCATCGTTGGCCCTTGTCATCGTTCTGGCGCTGACGGGGTCGCTGTTGTCGGTCCTGCCTGCGCTGGAGAAGCTGTCGCCCTCCGCGCAATCGGCAGCGGGGCAAAGCGTGGCGGACCTGCTGGGACGGATGGACCTGACGGATCTGGAGCCCGATCGGCTTGAACGCAAACCCTCGGGGATCGTGACACTCGGCTATTTCGATGCGTCCGGCGCGCCGCAAACCAGTTATGTCGACATCGCCACAGGCAAGCTGACTGGGCCTGTTGATCCGGGCAGCCCGTTCTGGGTGTCCCTCAAGGACCTGCACAGGGCACTGTTCCTGCGCGATACCGGACGCGCGATCACCGGGTTCGGTGCGCTGGCGCTGGCGCTTGTCAGTTTGGCAGGGGTCTTTGTACTCGCGGCGCGCATGGGCGGAATCGCGCGTCTTTTCGATCGGGTCCAGGGCTCGGCATCCGCGCGGTGGCACAGCATCGTATCGCGGATCGTGTTTCTGCCCGTGATGCTGTCGGCTCTGACCGGATTTTACATGGTGCTGACGGACTTCGACGTTCTGCCGGTGTCGCAGATCGAAAGCCTGCAGTTTCCCGAAAGTGCGCAAGGCTTACCGGCCGTGCAGCCCGGCACATTGCACGGGTTGGCCGATGTGCCGCTTGATCGCCTGATGATGCTGCAGTTTCCGTTTGCCGGTGATAGCTTCGATGTTTTCACCATGACGACGGCAACGGGCCTGACGCTGGTCGATCAATTTACGGGCGATGTCCTCGAAACCGTGCCCGCAACGCCATCCATAAAAATCCATGCGTGGTTCTATGCCGTGCACACGGGTGAGGGCATGGCGATTGTCGGCATCGTCCTTGGACTGGCGGCGTTGAGTGTGCCGGTGCTGGGCGTGACAGGCGTTCTGATCTGGTGGGCGCGGCGGCGGCGCAAGGTGCGGATTGCCGACAATGCCACCGCCGGGACCGCAGACATCGTGGTGCTTGTCGGGTCAGAGGGCGGCAGCACATGGGGCTTTGCGCAATCTCTGCACAAGGAGCTGACGGCGGAAGGGCGCAAGGTCCACACCGGCGACATGAACAGCTTCGGACCGCAATTCACCGCTGCGAAGCACATTCTGTTCCTGACCGCGACCTATGGCAATGGCGCGGCACCCGGCAATGCCGACCAGTTCATTGCGCGGCTGGCGGACTTGCCCGACAAACCACGCTGGTCTTTTGCCGTTCTCGGCTTTGGCGACCGTGCCTTTCCGCACTATTGTGCCTTTGCGAAAGATGTTGACACCGCCCTTGCAGCGCAGAGGATCCCCCGTGCGCTTGAACTGGAGTTGATCAACAGGCAATCCCCCCAGGCGTTCGCAACGTGGGGCAACGATCTGGGTCAAGTCCTGGAGCTGCCGCTTTCGCTGCGGCACGAGGTGGAATTGCCGCCAACTCAGACCCTCACCTTGACGGATCGCAAGGTCTACGGCATCGAGGTTCAGGCACCCACAGCGGTCTTGCGCTTTCGCCGCGAACCCGGCCCGAACCGTGGGATGTGGAACCGCATCTTTGGTACCGGGCGCGCAACTTTCTTTGAACCAACGGATTTGTTGGGCATCTTACCACCGGGCAGCAATGTGCCGCGCTACTATTCCGTGTCTTCCGATGCGTCCGATAACACCGTCGAAATCTGTGTGCGCTTGCAAGTTGGTGGGGAATGCTCCGGCCTTCTGCATCAGATGGAGATCGGCGGACAGATCGAAGCCTTTGCAAAGGAAAACCCCGAATTCCGTCCGCCTCCAGGAAGAAAACCGGTCATCATGGTTTCGGCTGGCACCGGAATTGCGCCCTTCATCGGGCTGGTGCGTGCCAACCAATCGCGCCGTCCGATGCACATGTATTGGGGGGGGCGGTCTCTACAATCTGATTTCCTTTATCCGGACACGCTCGAACATTCTCTCGACAATAACCACCTTGGCAGCCTGACCACAGCGTTCAGTCGCGACAGTGAAAATGCCTACGTTCAGGATAAAGTCCGCGCCGACGCCGACCGCTTGCGTGACATGATCCACAAGGGTGCCACAATCATGGTCTGTGGCGGCGATGCGATGGCGCAGGCCGTCGCGTCCGAGTTCAACACGCTGCTGGAACCGCTCGGGCTGAGCACGCACCAGATGCGCAGCAGTAAACGCTATCTCGAAGACATCTTCTGAGCGCTTGGATGTTCAGTATCTTTCGCAGGCTCAAACCACCCGCTCCCGCCAGGTCGAGACCTTCGCAGGCACGACGGCCGCGCATGGTCGACATTGCCGGGAACACGATGGGCACAACCTATCAGGTTCGGATCGCGACGGCCAAGCCTATGGATGAAGATGACCTCGCCGCGCGCATCCATGCGGCTGTCGATCTCGTGGATCGCCAAATGTCGACATGGAAACCGGACTCGGATCTGTCGCAGTTCAATGCGTCCGGGACTGATGTCTGGGTGTCCGTTCCGAACGACCTTGCGCGTGTCGTCAAGACAGCATTGGGGATCAGCAGGTCGACGCAAGGAGCCTTTGACGTGACCGTTGGTGCGGCCGTGAATGCTTGGGGTTTCGGTCCCGACGGCCCTGCCAGTAAGATACCTGACCGTCAGCCCTTTGGGGTGTGGCAACATTTGGACGTCCGCGACGACCCGCCAGCCTTGCGCAAAAACACGAAAATGTACGTCGATCTGTCGGGGATAGCCAAAGGATTTGGCGTCGACCGGATTTGTGACGTCCTCGAAGAGATGGATCTGACTGATTATCTCGTGTCGATAGATGGCGAAACCCGGGTATCCGGAAGCAAACCGGGAATAGACGGTCAATGGCGCGTTGCGGTCGATACACCAACCGACGGCGATGGCGAGGCAGATGTCTGGGACGTTCTGCAACTCAAGAATTGCGCCATCGCAACCTCAGGTGATTATCGTCGCTTCTTTGACCATGACGGTCAACGGTTCGCGCATACGATTGACCCGCACACAGGAACGCCGGTCCAGGGTGCCGCGGCCTCGGTCACGGTCATGATGCCAACCTGCATGCTCGCGGATGCCTGGGCCACGGCTCTTTTGGTGATGGGGCCGCAAAAGGGGATAGCCATCGCGCAAGCCCGAAATATGCGGGCCCTGTTCCTCTTTCGTGATGAGGCAGGGTTTCGCGAAGTCACAACAGGCGACATTATTGACTAGTGGTCATGCCAGTTGCCTTGCAACACGCAGTCGCCCGGAATGTCCTCGACCAGGCGCGGTGCGCGTCTAGGGTTTGATCAACATGTTTGCCATCATACCGTTGTCGCCATGTTCGGATATATGGCAGTGAAACGGGAATTTGCCGACAATCGCCGGATCGGTAAAGGGTAGGATCAGTGTGACTTTGCCCGGCTCTCCTGTCACGGGATCCCGTGGAGGAATGTCGATATTGTCGCGTAATCCGGTGGCATCCTCGTCACTGTTGTTCAGCTCGGTGACCAGAAAATCGATCTGGTGGATGTGGAAGGTGTGACGTTCATCCGTCTTGTTGATGATTGTCCATTCCTCGATGTCACCCAGATTTGCTTTGAAATCGATCCGGGCCATATCGTGGGCTTTGCCGTTGATGAAGAATTTCAAACCATCGGCGGTTTCGGTGTATTCGACCGTACGCTTGCGAGCAATCTTGGCCTTTTGCAGCGTATCCGCACTTGGCTCGATCTCTTCCGGCACAGAGGCCGGTTCGGCCAATCGCTGCACCAACGCGGTATTGTCGACGGGCGTACCTTCCACGACAAAACTGGCAATCTGAACCGATGGGTTCGGATCTCCCATAGACCCGGTGTCCACTTCGAGGCTACGCACCCCGTATGTGCCGACAGCACCAACCTGAATGGCGATCAGAGCACGGGATGCGGGCGGAAGGTAAATGCTTTCGACCTTTTCGGGCCGCAAAGCAGTATTGCCGTCCCGTCCCAGAACCCACATCTTGTGCCCATCCACAGCGAGATCGAAAAACGAATCCGCACCGATATTACCTACTTCCCAGACCTCAACTTCTCCTGGTTTCGTGCGCATGACGCCGCCAAGAATGCCGTTTATCGTCTTTGCCTTCGGGCTGCCGTCTGCATGACCGGGCAGATCGATATCCTTGAGGATCAGAGTGCGCCGTTCGGCGTTCGCAAGTTCCGGATAGTGTTGTTCGAGAGCGCCTTCGATCACCATAAGGCCTGACATGCCGCTCAGGATCTGGGCTTCTGTGTTCTGGTGCGGGGGCACCCAATAGATGCCCTGCGGGTGATTGCCAGGCACCGTCCATTCATAGGTGTAGTTTGGCGACGACTTCACCAGATCCGCCACAGTCGGAAAGTTCGTGTCATAACTCGGCTTGGCCCCATCCATCTTCAACATCTGCTCGGTTGCGGCATCCGGACCGCTTTGGCGGCTTGACGGGATCGAAATGTAGATGTTGTCGGAAGACTCCTGCGGCGAAATGTTCAGGCCGTGATAATGGAGGTTTGAGGGCTCCGCTGCCTTGATCAGCATATCCGAGGCGTCGATGTTGTTGACAAAGTGAATCTTCAGCGTGTCGCCACGCTTTAGACGGAAGACCGGCGGCGTGTACGTGCCGTTATAGACATTGCTGACAAAACTTTGCCCCGCCACTGTAATCTGTGCGGGTGCAGCGGTCAGCGTGTATTCAAGCAACCCGTTCACTGCTACAACATCGGGCGGATTCACGATCTCTTGCCCACTCGTGGCCCCGTCCGTTTGGGCGCTGGCCATAATCGCTGCCCAACCAAACACTGCCGCAAGTGTGGACACACCAAAGTTGTATTAGGTCATTTTGTCGTGCCTTTTATTTGTTCAATTTCTCTTGTGATGTCGCCAATCACCCCAAGGGCGCAACACCAACTTAACTTTGATACGGCTGAATGAGCGCTGGCGCTCACTCAAACAACCAACCTTTCCCGCTTGGGTCGGGGGGCGTATCGGGGCCGTATACAGCTGCGTAGGCTTCTTTTTCGAATGCGATCATGTTCGCTTCTGTTCGGTGGCTATCAGGTGCATCGTTCAGCAGGTAGTTACAGTAGACAGTAACCATTATGTCCGCAATTTCAGCATCACTGGCCTTTGGATAATCTATTCTCAAACTGTTGGCTGCAGCGTGTAGGTCACGGCCTTGAACTTCTGCATTGCCGATCATTTTCGACAATTGATCTATGGATAGAGGGCTCTCGGTCGCATTATCCCTTGCGAAAACGGTCTTAACATCCGGGCAACTGAGTGATTGGGCCGCAAGGGCGGCTGGCGATATGAGAAAAATAGAGGCGGTCAGAAAATTCAGAAAATAAGGCATCTTTGCGCGCTTCCCCGTTGTTTGGCTTTGGGCAGAGTTTACGACGGAATTAGTCGGTCGCAAAGGGGAATAAATCGCGGGTCACAATGTCCGCCCTTGTCCGGTTAGGAACTTGAGTCTGCGAAGACTGGCAAGTGATCCGAACCCAAACGAGCCTCCCCGGCAGAAAGTGTACCGACACATGTTGTCGTCAGGTGACTTGAATAGGCGATCCGATCCAGTGCAAAGGTCGGGCGTCTGCTGTGAAAGGTCGAACCTGCGTCCGCGATCGTAAAACTCGGTTTCAGACGGCCGAGACCGATACGCAACGAACGCTCGTTGAAATCACGAAGGACGACAGTCGGGATGTCACGATCACCTTTCAGGAGTTCAGACAGTCGATGGAGTTGAGCGCGTCTAGAGCCACGCAGCAAGCCCAGATGAATACCAACCACTCTGATAACTCCTTCGCCGAGCCTGATCAGAGCGGCTACGGCGCCGCGTGGCCCAACGCCCGGGAAGGTCGTAGTGATTACAGTACAATACCTGGCTATCGGGTCGAACCAAGATTGCGTTGCCATGCCAGCCAAGGCTATCTCGGCCATGGTCGAATTCGACGGGGATTAGCCCGGTATGATCCGAAGAATCCTGTCGGGGTCGCGTCTGTGATCGGTACCGACCGTCTTTCGGATATTGTAGGATGCCAGGCGTAAGCTGTCTTGTTTCACAGAACCGGAGCCCCCAGCCTGAAAACACCTTCGATCACCCGGCGCGGGAGGCCCGCATCGGCCAACCCCGGTTCGCAGCGCCTGAACTGTTGCTCGAACCAAGACTCAAGTTGCCCAGTGCTGTCCGCGTCATGCAAAAACATGGCGATTTCGAAATTGAGGAGAAGCGAACGCACGTCGAAATTGGCTGTTCCAACCCATCCGGTATTGTCGATCAGCCCGGCCTTGGCGTGCAGCATTCCGCCCTGGTGGCGGAGAATTGTTGCGCCAGCCTCCTGCAAGTCTCTCAGGTAAGGACCGCGCGCGAAGTCCGTCGTGCGCTGGTTTGACTTTTCCGGGATCATGATGCGGACATCCGCGCCGCCCCGTACCGCCGAGGCGAGTGCAAGCTGCAGCGGTTCGGTCGGCACAAAATAGGGTGTCGATATCCATACCCGCTCCCGCGCCCGGTGGATCATCGAGGTGAGGACCAGGTAAAGAATGTCGCGCGGCTCATCCGGACCGGACGGCACGACCTGCAATCCCGCTGCACCGACGACGCCATCCTCGCGATCAAGGTCTCCGGTGACAGCCTTTCCGGTAACGTCCCAGTCGGAGGCGAAAATGTCGATGAATGATTGGACCGCCGGGCCGGACAGCGAGAAACTAAGATCCGTCCATGTCCCATCTTTTGCCATCAAGTAATGATCGCCGATGTTCCGTCCACCAGCCCAGACCCTTGCGCGATCTGCGATTACGATCTTCCGGTGATTGCGCAGGTTCATGTGTCCGTTGTCTGGCGGATGAATGAATGGCGAGAAATACCTGACTTCCCCACCAGCCGCCTGCAAATCGTCGAGCGATTTTCTTGGCCGTTTCATCGATCCCAAACGATCGAGATTCAAACGGACTTTC
>Ga0115012_10002576_pt1 | contig 10622 bp, 7 predicted proteins | sample TroAtlMetagenome_FD_88706 | JGI IMG/M metagenome (GOLD analysis project Ga0115012, IMG submission 88706) | Marine eukaryotic phytoplankton communities from Atlantic Ocean - Tropical Atlantic ANT10 Metagenome | ecosystem: Environmental > Aquatic > Marine > Oceanic | place: Tropical Atlantic Ocean...
GAACTACGCAGATTCCGTAGAGGCCATACGTGAGCGCAACCGGAAGATCGATGCGATGGCCAGCACCATCCGCAAGCATGTTCCCCAGCTTGATGCCAAGTATCTGGATCCGGCAGTGAGCACCTTTGACCGGCAGATTGGTCACACCGAAGTGCTGCTAGGGGCATTGATTTCCGGCCTGACTAATGTCGTTGCCTTTACGGTCGATGAACTGGGGCACCGCTATACGGGTATTCCTGGCATCGAGGGTGAGAAGGTCAATATGCACGATGTCGGTCACGGGAAGAGCATTGGCGGCCTCGATGCGGAAACTATTCGTGAGCTCGCACGCACCCACCACATGACGCTCGTCGACCGCATCGTCAGGAGGCTGAAGAGTGTTCCTGAGGGCGATGGCACAATGTTCGACAATACGATGGTCTTTTATTTTCCCGATGGAGGTGAGACGCATCATAGTCATGGCTGGGAATATCCCTTTATTATCCTCTCTGGTGACAACGCCCGCGTTGACCTCCGGCGTCGCTACATTCGACTGCCAAACTACGGGCAGCCAGGCCACAGCACCCTTGGAAACCTTTATACGACACTGCTTAATGCGTATGGTAACCCTGTTGAGCACTACGGAGCCCTTGATACGGGGCTTACGAGGTTCGGACATGGCCAGACCGGTCCGATCAAGCAGTTCCTCAGGGCATGATGCTCCGGGGGTTGGCGTTGGTTGCCCTGTTGAGCTGTGCCCTGCAGCTTCACGCAGCGCCTGAGGAAAGGGCGGGCTTTGAGTCGATAGCAGCGCCTTTTTTTAAGTCGAACTGCGTGAAGTGTCACGGGCCGGAGAAGGCCAAGGGTCAGGTCACTCTGCATGATATAGATGGTGACCTGGCTGGAGAAAGGAATTTGGAGCGTTGGGAGTTGATCCTCGACGTCTTGAAAGCAGGAGAGATGCCGCCGGAAGAAGCGGTGAACCGGCCCGCCAAAAATGAAGTGGCAGCGGTGACCCAGTGGATCGAGTCTGAATTGAGGAAGGTGGTGGAGCAGGGAAGGGAAGAAGTCATTGCTCCGCAGGTCCGGCGATTGACCAATTTCGAGTATGAAAACACGATCCGGGACTTGGTTGGATTCAGGCTCAAGCTGACGGACAACCTGCCCAAGGATCCGCAAAAACCATATCATTTCAACAACACCGCCGAGTTCATGCTGCTGGGGCCGGAGCAGGTGGATCGTTATCTGGAGAATGCCCGTAAGGTAATGGCGAGTGCGATTGTCGATCCGGCTGAGCCAGAGATTCATACGGCGCGACGGGAGTGGCAGTCGCATGGGCTGGATCGGGGTCTCGGCCTTGACGAAGTCGGAGTCTGGGGGAACCGACGTCACTCACCGGCACATGGTATGGGGCTCAAGAGCTTTCCGGAAACAGGCGAGTTTGTGATTCGAATACAGGCGTCGGCGATTCTCCCACAAGGGGTGAAGGGTTTGCCGCTACGACTCATCCTGGGGCAGACCATTCAGCTGAACAGCTCCACCCAGCGTGTGGAGCCAGTGGGAGAGGCATACGTGGTGAATAGTATCGACGAGCCCAAGGTGTATGAGTTTCGAGGTCGCATTGAAAACTTTCCCCTCGAACGTGGGCGGGTTATTCGCGGCAAGCGACAGCCTGACAGCCGAGTTATTACGCCGCAGGTTTTGTATGACGATGGCACTCTTAATGACGGTAACCGGAACCTGATCATGCCGCGCGTGGTGATCAACTGGATGGAATTTGAGGCGCCCGTCGCAGGCGTCTGGCCGCCTGAGCATCACACGCGAATCCTGTTTGACTCACCCTTGCGCGAGAAGAATCCCGATGCCTACGTAAGGGAGGTTATTGACCGCTTCGTCTCACGGGCCTTTCGTCGTCCAGCCTCGCAGGCAGAAGTGGATCGCTTCTTCCGGATTTACAAACTGGTGAATCCTGAACTGAAATCCATGGAGGCTTCCATGCGTGAGACGCTTGCGATGGTATTAATTTCTCCGCAGTTTCTCTACCACACCGTGGCCGGCGGCAAGGTAACCAGCCACGCGGATGAGTTGGCTTCGAGGTTATCGTATTTCCTCTGGGGTAGTATGCCGGATGCGGCACTGTTGAAGCTTGCCGCAGAGGGGCGTCTTGCCGAATCCGAGGTGATGGAGCAGGAGGTCAGCCGCATGCTTGCCGATGAGCGTTCCAAGGATTTTGTCCGTAACTTCACCATGCAGTGGCTGAGTCTCGCCAAGATGAAAACCGTCCCAATTAATAATCAGCTCTTTCCGCGCTTTCTCTATTATGTATCGGCGGGTGAGCGCAGGGGTACGGAACAGCCATACCGGCCTACCATTCGTGATTACATGCTGGAGGAGACGACCGGCTTTGTGGCCGAGTTGATTCGCCGTAATGCCAGTGCGACCAGCCTTGTGGACTCTGATTTTGCATGGCTGAATCAGCCGCTGGCGGCGCATTACGGCGTGCCCGGAGTTGATGGAAACAAGTTTCGAGCCATCTCCTTAAAGCCTGAATACCGACTGGGTGGCCTGCTGACACATGGCTCGATGCTGATTGGTAATGCCACGGGTTCGGCTCCCCATCCGATCTACCGCGCAGTCTGGCTGCGGGAGGCGATCCTGGGTGATGAGGTGAAACCGCCCCCTGCCGACGTGCCGGCTCTTACTGACACCGCGGGTGAATCCGCCGAGAAAGCCCTTACCATCAAGGATCTTCTCGCCAGGCACCGGCAGAAGGAAAGTTGCAATGACTGCCACGCCCGGCTTGATCCCTGGGGAATTCCCTTCGAGCACTACAACGCGATTGGGAGGTATCAGCCACTCGTGCCGAAGGAAGGTGCACGAGTCAGCGGTTTCAATGAAAAATCCCACGGCGATCTTGCCGGCTATGCGGCTTATCTGAAGAGCATCAATACCGAAAAGGTCGAGGCTGTTGCCCTTGTGCCCAACGGGCCCGAAGTCGAGGGAATGGCGGGGTTGAAAAACTACCTCCTCAAGCATCGGAAAAACGATATTGCTGAAAACATTTTGCGCCGGTTACTCAGCTATGGAATTGGTCGAAAACTGACCACGCACGACCGTTTTGCGGTGGGGGAACTACTGGAGGACTCGGCCGCTAATGATTACCGATTACTCGACATGATTATCGCTATTTGCCAGAGTGGTGTGTTCAGTGGAATGGCGGGTAAGTGAAATAAGCTCAATATGAAACCGAAAGCTTGGCATCTGAATAGACGTGAAATGCTTAAGGGCGGCGGTATTGCCCTGGCTCTACCGTTCCTCAACGGGATGAGTTGGGCGGCGCCGTCGAGGGTAATGCCAAAGCGAATGCTCGTAAGTTATTTCTCCTACGGTGCTTATATGCCCAATGGTCCGGCTGGCATTCCCAACCCGAATATGCCGCATCATGATTGGAGCTGGTGGCCGTGTCGGGATGCGGGACCACTCAGCTTTAACCAATCCTCCAAGCCCTTTGAGTCGCTTAAGAATTACGTGAGTTACTACCGGGGTCTGGATCATGCCGGTGGCTGGGCTCTGGGCGGGCATAGTTCGGGCGATGTCTTTGCCACCGGCGCAGACATGGTGGGTAACCAGAAGACGAACAGTATCTCGATCGATCAAGTCGCTGCCAACGTCCACGGACATAAGACTCGATATGCCTCCATGGTGCTGGGCACCGAGGGCGGAACGGGTTCCTATGGACGGAGCAAGACGCTTTCTCACCGCGGCCCCGGTCGACCGATTCCGTCCATGGATAAGCCGCAGGAGATCTTCAATCGGCTTTTCAGACCTTATGCTGGTAATGGAATTGAACAGGTGCGTGCCGGGCTCAAGCGCGAGGCCAGTATTCTCGATTTATTGATGGATCAAAGTCGTAGCCTGAAAAATCGTCTCGGTCGCGAGGATCAGGGGAAGGTCGATGAGTATCTGGAATCGATCCGAGCTCTGGAACACCGCGTGGAGCGTACTAGCAAATGGACGCACCAGCCATTGCCGGATGTTAATACCAAGGGGCTCAATCTGGTGGCTTCGCACAAAGACCCCAAGGAATACATCCGTTGTATGTACGATCTGGTGTATCTGGCCTTTCAGACAGATTCCACGCGGTTCGCCTCACTTATGCTTGAAAGCGAAAATTCGAGCAACAGCGAGCTGTGGAACTACGCTACCTATGTCCTTGGTTACAAGGGAGCCACTCACGACATTGCTCACAAGCGTCCAGTAGATTACTCAGGACAATGGGACCAGTGGAGGGCTGAGCAGCATGCTTATTTTCTGCAACGGCTCAAGGATACGCCCGAGGCAGAGGGCAATATGCTTGATCGCACGGTTGTGCTCTGGGGTTCGGCTCATCCCCATGCTTCACACAGTACGAAGAACTATCCGATTCACCTGGCGGGAGGAAATAAGCTTGGGCTCGCGCACGGTCAATTGCATTCCTTCGAAGGCGAGAAGAAGGTGCCACTGGCTAACCTGTTTGTCTCTATGCTCCACGCGGTGGACGTTCCGGTGAAATCCTTTGCTGACAGCACTGGCTCCATGCCTGAAGCGCTCGCGTGATGATGCGAAGTATCAGTGTGATTGCGATTTTCTCGGCGTTCGTCTTGAGCCGGGGAATCATGGCAGAGGAAAGCGCTTTGCCGCGCGTTCTCATCCTTGGTGACCAGATCTATCAGCAACCTGCCACTGAACTACGAAAAGAACTGAAGGGTAAAGCTGAGGTGAATTTCCCGGGGATGAAGCCCGGTGAGGTGTGGAACTCAACCACTGCCTTGGAGCTGCTCGACCGCCAAATTGGGGATGGTCGATGGGATCTGATCCACTTCAACTGCGGTCTTGGGGATCTGATTCACCGTGTCCCGGGCGTGAGGGCCTTTCGGGTGATGCCACGGCATGTGGGAGGCATCCGTACTACGGATCCCAGGCAGTATGAAAAAAATCTTCATGCGCTCGTTACCCGCCTCAAGACGACGGGTGCCAAGCTTGTCTGGGCAAGTACCACCCCCATCCGGCACTCTTCCACCAACGGCTTCGCGAAGGGAACCGAGATCGAGTATAACGCCATTGCCGCTAAGGTTATGGCAGGACATGGAATTCCTACCAACGACATGTATGTCTTTGTCAGGAGCCTGATCGACATGAATAAGCCTGCGGGCCATGGCGCTGACCCGTTCTTCTTTGATCGCAAGGCCATTCATCTGCCGCTTCGTGAAATTCTACACAAACACCTAGGCGTGGCTCCCATCAATATACCGAAACCATGAAAGTAACCCTGATCAGTCTTGTTGCCCTGTGGGCTGTCTCGTGTTCGCTGTGGGCCAAGCCCCTGAAAGTCTATCTGCTGGTTGGCCAATCGAATATGCAGGGGCATGCGGCCGAGCGAACCTTGGGGCATCTGGGAATGGATGCGAAAACGGTGCCCTTACTGAAGGCGATTCAGAATGCGGATGGCTCGGCCAAGGTGCATGATCAGATTTGGATTTCATCCATCGAGATAGCCGAGGAATCCGGGGTTAAGGAGGGGAGGCTCACCGTTGGGTATGGTGCGGGTGGTCGTGACCCCAAGATCGGTCCAGAGCTGACTTTTGGTATTACCATGCAAGAACATGTCGGTCAGCCAATCCTCCTGATCAAGACCGCGTGGGGTGGCAAGTCTTTGAACACGGACTTTCGGTCGCCGAGTGCGGGTGCCTATGTTTTCAACGACAAGCAAATCGAGCAGTTCAAGAAGCGAGACAGGAATCTAGCGGAGGTGCGTCAGGAAAAGATCAACTCTACCGGGGTGTATTACAGGTCCATGCTTGAGCATATCCGCAAGGTGCTCGGAGACATCCAACGCGTGTATCCAGATTATGATGCCGAGTCCGGCTACGAGTTATCGGGTTTTGTCTGGTTTCAGGGCTGGAACGATATGGTTGATGCGGGAACCTATCCTTCACGGGGACAGGCGGGAAGTTACGATGCCTACAGCCGGAATCTCGCGCATTTCATACGCGACGTGCGTAAGGATTTGAACACTCCGAAGTTGCCGTTTGTGATCGGAGTGATGGGTGCGGGTGGCCCCATCGCCAAGTATGGTCCGGACCAGAAACGCTACGCTGATATTCACGGTGAATTTCGTAAGGCTATGGCTGCGCCAGCCAACTTGCCAGAATTCAGGGGTAACGTTACCGCCGTGCGGACTGAAAATTACTGGGATGGAGAGCTCTCCGAACTGGTCGATCGCCGCGGCAAGATCAACGCCAAACGCCGCGAGCTTTCAAAGGATGAATCACTCAGCCGGGAACAACGTGATAAGGCCCTTGCTGATTTCAACGCAAAGCTGTTTACCAAGAAAGAGCTACAGACCCTGGAACTTGGTGTCTCCAATGCGGCCTATCACTATCTGGGATCAGCCAAGATTCTTGGGCAGATCGGTAAAGCCTTTGCTGATGCGCTTGCCACAATGGACTAACCTGCAAAAAAGAAGATAACCAACTCATATGACTCGTTTATTTCTACTGTGTTTGCTCGGCGCGGCGTTGTTCAATGACCTGACAGCTCAGCAGGGCAACTCCGAGGCAGTTGCTCCTCAAGGCGACCTTTGGTTAACGTATCCGGGGTCAAAGGGACCGGGAAAGGGGAAGCATGTTGTGCTGATTGCTGCTGAGCAGGAGTACCGCAGTGAACAATCCATGCCAATGCTGGCGAAGGTTCTCTCCAATCATCATGGCTTTGATTGCACCGTTCTGTTTTCCGTGAATGAAAAAGGGGAAGTCGACCCAACGGTTCCAGCTCCATTCAAAGACAAAGAAAAGCGCCATAATATTCCGGGTCTTGATCACCTGAAAAAGGCAGATTGCGTGATCTGGATCTCGCGTTTCATGCATCTTCCTGAAGCTCAGATGCAGCATTTCTATGACTACTTTGATTCAGGAAAACCTCTCATTGCTCTGCGAACTGCCAATCATGGTTTCTGGGGTGGACTCAAATACAGGAAGGAAGGTAAAAACGTTTCCCTGCGTACGCTGTTGGGTGGCACTTTCATGGGTCATCACGGGGGGTGGCATCGTGAAGCAACACGTGGAGTGATCGTTCCTGAGAAGAGGAAGCATCCTATTCTCACCGGAGTCGAGGATATCTGGGGAACGTCCGACGTCTATCGTTGTCATAATGACAAGCATCCCTTCCCGGAAGATTGCGAGTCCCTGGTCCTCGGTCAGCCATTGATAAATCTTGAGAAGGACGCTCCACCCAATACCAAGAAGGAGCCATTGCCGGTCGCCTGGACGAAAACATGGACCGGGAACAACGGCCTGAAATCCAGAATATTCCACTTTACCATGGGCTCCGCGATGGACTTGGAAAATGATGGAGTGAGAAGAATGACGGTGAACGCCGTCTACTGGGGGCTAGGTATGGAAGACGCAATCAAGGCGGACAGGTCGATTGCCATCATCGGCGACTATAAACCACTGAAGGCCGGGTTTAATTACGAGAAGCTGGGAGTTAAACCGCACCAGGTGGAATACTATCGGTGACACGGCCGTGTGATTCAGCGAGAACCGCCTGAGATCTTCTGATTTTCGTGGGGTTCGAAAGAGATGGAATAAAAAGTCGGGAGAAGCAACGCGTTAGCAGAAATGAACCATTTTCGATCGGTAGTCACTGCCCTGCTTGTTCTTGCTGGATTATCGGTTGCCTCCCGTGCCGATGACGGGTTGGAAGCGTTCCTCGGAAAACCAGTTTTCGAAAAACAGCGCCTGTTCGATGACCAGCGCTATCCCAATGTGGTGGTGACCACCCGGGGCACGGTGCTTTCGGTCTGGGGCAATGACGGGGTAGTGGTGCGCCGGAGTGAGGATGGAGGCAGGACGTGGGGTGGAGCCATTACGGTCTCCGAAAAGGGATACCATGGTGGAGGCACCACAGTTGATGAGAATTCAGGAGATCTCCTGGTCTTTGTCGAGGACCGGCAACCGCCGGCACCATTGACTGTGTATCGTAGTCGGGATGACGGTAAAACGTGGCAGGTGCAGGCCACGGTGATTGAGACGGACGCAAACGGTAACACGCCTTCCATGCACATGAATGAACACGGTATCACGCTGCTTCATGGAAAGCATAAGGGGCGCCTGCTGCGACCGACTCGCTACTACGGACCCAATGGTGGTGGCGCGGAATGGCCTCTGCAGTACACCAATGCCATCTACAGTGATGACGGGGGAAAGTCATGGAAGACGAGCAGGCCTTTTCCTGAAAAGGGAACGGGGGAAGCGACTCTTGTGGAGTTATCGGATGGGCGCATTTACTATAACTCGCGCGTGCACTGGTCTGAACGGCCGCGGAATAAAAGGCGACGGGAGGCGTGGAGCGACGATGGAGGGGTGACGTGGAAGAAATGGCGCATCATAGACGTCCTGCCGGACGGGGATCAGGGGAGGACCTACGGTTGCATGGGAGGATTGACGCGCTTGCCGTTAGAAGAGCGAGATGTCCTGATCTTCAGTAACCTCGATACTGACGCCTCGCATCGGGAGAGAGTCACGGTATGGGCGAGTTTTGACGGGGGGCGGACCTGGCCTCTCAAGAGGCTGGTGGACGCTGGTCGAAGTGGTTACTCATCGCTTGGCGCCGGTCGGGCGGAGACTGCCTCGGAAGGATGGATCTATCTCTTCTATGAGCACGACCCGATCAAGGGTGCCCACATGGCCCGGTTCAACTTGGCATGGCTTCTCGAGGGCGAGTCTACAGGAGATGGCCCCCTGCCGGAGTTGAAGACCAGATAGATTCAAGGGGGCTTAACGGCGGCTGCCCCGTCGTTCAAAGTGCTTTTGTAGCTCTTCCTTACTGAGAGAACCGTTTTCGTCAGTATCCATCATCTTGAAGCGGTCGGCCATCGGTCCGTGTGCCTCCTCAAGGGCGATGACCCCGTCTCCGTTGGTATCCATTCGTTCCAGCATCTGTGCTGCATCAGGTCGGCGGCGTTGGCCGAAACCTCCCCGCCCGCCGGGCCGCTGGCGTCTGTCAAAACCCCTGCCTCCTCCGGGAGATCGTACTGAACCGGCATCCCGGTCACGCCTGAGTTCTATCTCGTAGCGATGAGTGACGGCCCGGCACCATCCTTCTTCGTCATCACAGGCAAAATAGGAGACTTCCAATTCGAGAGGTTGCTCAATTCGTCCAGAGCTGGAATCGACCTCGATCAAAAACTCGCGTGGATCAATGTCCGAGGGTGCCTTGACCTTGGGGGCGGACCCTTTGCTGGTGCTCATCTTGATTCCCTTGGGAGTCGTAAATTCAAAATGAAGGGGGTCTGCAAGGTTGTTCCAATGAACCGTGTGGACAGGGTCAAGGTGGAAGCCGATATGGAGCTTTCCCTTTCCCTGATCCATTAGTCCCCGGTCCGCCTCGGCCCGGAGCTTGACATAGAATACCTCCTTCGCCTTTTCCTTGTCGCCCTTTGGAGAGATGGGACGGACAATCACAGCCATTGATCCTTCGGGTTTTTGCGTCCGGGGGACGACGCCGCTGGCGATCTTACTTGTCGGGGCGGCCCTGATTTTTCGATTCAGGTCGGATGGTGAGGTGACGGTCTTGGTCTTCCCGATGAGCTTTTCCAAGTCAGCTCTCAGGGTTTCAGGATCACTCCAGCTTCGGGAGACCAGAATCCTGCCTTCCGGGGAAATGATAAATTCAGAGTTGGGCCGATCGCCAAGCGCATGCTTGAGATCGTTCGTCATGGTATCTGCAAGCCATGGGATTTTCGTATCGAGCTGCCTGCGGGCCGCAGTGACATGTTTGAGCCTCTCCTCGATCGTTATGGGTTGGACGAGTCGGTCGCGTTCCGGATGGGCAAGGGATTTGTAAACATAGTAGAAATCCAGTTCCTCACTCTTCTCCCGGTAGTCATGATGGATAGCCTCCAGACCGGAGACATTACGAAGGAAGGGGGGTCATGTCAGACAGCCGAAGACAATCACCGCATGCCGGCCCTTGAGTTTTTCTCGTAGAGCGAAGCTGCGCCCCTCGGCGTCAAATACGCTGATATCGGGTGCCAGGCTACCTACCGCTGGCATATTCTCGCCACCGCGCCGGCGTTCACGGTCCTGCCCCAGCACCACAGATTGCAAGGAGCAGGTCATTAAGAGGGCCGTCGTGATAGCCGCGCACTTGATCATCTCAACCCGAGCTAACAGGGCATCGGTGTATTTTACAAGAAGGGTAGTCGTAATTCGTTGATTTTTAGTGGTCCCATAGGGACTAGAGGAAATCCTCCGAGCGGAATGAAGGTTTCGGTCCCGATATCATTGTGGGTAGCCCTTTTCTAAATGCAAAAAAATCGCAATTGGAACTTGATAACACCAACATACAAGTGACTATTGCGAGGAATTTGCATCAACACACATGAAATCTCTTTTCAGCTCAGTCTGCATTTTAAGTCTTTTGGCGAGTCAGTGGTCTCTGGGTGCCTTGTGGCAATCTGGGCACGGTGACATTGGTATCGGATTCGACGGAACAGATTGGGATCCACACTTCCACTTCCACGAAGAGGAAGGGGAGCATGAGGGAGAGGAGCATAAGGACGATGACGACCACGAGGGCGAAGACGATCACGACCACGACCA
>Ga0115012_10002578_pt1 | contig 10617 bp, 9 predicted proteins | sample TroAtlMetagenome_FD_88706 | JGI IMG/M metagenome (GOLD analysis project Ga0115012, IMG submission 88706) | Marine eukaryotic phytoplankton communities from Atlantic Ocean - Tropical Atlantic ANT10 Metagenome | ecosystem: Environmental > Aquatic > Marine > Oceanic | place: Tropical Atlantic Ocean...
CAAGACAAGACAAAAGATTCCGCCCAGGCGAAGCGATCAGTGCGAAAGCGATTGGAAGGCTGCTTGCTGCACATTGCGACGGAATTGTCGTTTTCGATTTACATGCGCCTGCTGCTTTAGAAGGAATGTCGATACCAGTGGCATTTACATCTGCCATGTCCGAAATTGCAGTTTTCCTTAAGGAGAATGTTAATCCTGATTTTATTCTATCTCCTGATAAAGGAGCGATAGATAGAGCCGGCGCTGTTGCAGAAGCAATAAATCTACCATTCTCCTATCTTGAAAAAACAAGAATAGATGCTCATACTATTGTACACAAAGCCAAAGATTTGCAAGTCGATGGTAAAATCGTGGCTATCGTTGATGACATGATAGCGACCGGAGGTACAATTTGTAAAGCTGCAGACGCTCTTAGAAGCCAAGGTGCGGTTGAAGTACACGCAGCATGTACCCATGGTTTGTTTACCGGAGGAGCCATCGCCCGGCTATCAAATCACGTCGACGGCGTGCATGCAACTTCCAGTCTCCCAAATAGGCGCGCTGTGATTTCAGGAGGTGCCGCACTGGCTCGTGGTGTGCGTAATATTCTGAAGGATCTAGGAATGTAGGCCCATATTACCAATCCGTGGTGTTTATATTCAAGAGGTTCTGCGCAACCTTGCTTCACATAAGCATGAGAGTGATTTCAATGAGTGCACACGTGTCATACGAAACCCCTAGCGATGTCGCAGACAAGATCTACGAGATGGTTCAGGCAAACAACAACGGAAGAATGAAGAAAGGATCTAATGAGGTAACTAAGGCTGCAGAACGCGGTTCTGCAAAGTTCATCATTATGGCAGAAGATGTTAACCCGCCAGAATTACTGGCCCACATCCCTCTAATCTGCGCTGAGAAGAATATCCCCTTTGGATACGTTCCTAGCCAAGAGTTCCTAGCAAAGGAAGCTGGAATGCCAAACGGCGTCAAAACAGCATCACTTGCTCTTCTAGAAGTTTCAAAGGGTGCTCAAGAAAAATTCAACGAAGTTGTAGAGCTCATCAAGGGGCTTTCCAACTGAAGATACCACTGATTTCGGAGGAATAAGAAATGTCTGAAGAACTCGGAGGATGGCCTGCTGAGGTCGTCGAAATTGTAGGTAGAACCGGAATGACCGGAGAAGCTACTCAAGTGAAAGTGCGTGTTAATGATGCACCTAATCCAAGAGACGTTGGTCGAATTATCACAAGAAACGTGGTAGGACCTGTTCGTGTCGGTGATATACTAATGCTAATCGATACTGGCCGAGAAGCCCGTAAACTCAACTATAGGTGATCATAATGCCAGAACAAAGAATCTGCAGTTTCTCCGGAGAAATTATCGAACCCGGAACAGGACTGATGTTCATCCGTAGAGATGGAACTGTCCAGTGGTTCGCAAACAGCAAAGCTCGCAAAAATGCAGTCAAGCTAAAGCGAAACTCACGCAAGGTAAAGTGGACCCGTCATTACGTAAAGGGCGGAATCTGAGCCATATTGGCTAGTTTGCTACAATCGTTGCGCTCAAATAGGGCTTGCCAGTCGCAGGCATTGGTGGAATTAGTATGGAGACTACCTATGTTATGGTAAAGCCTGATGGTGTGCAAAGAGGATTGGTTGGAGAAATCATCCAGAGATTTGAAAGAAAGGGACTACAACTTGTTGGATTAAAACAAGTAATTCCTAGTGAGGAAATCGCAAAGGAACACTATGCGGTTCACTCTGAGAGGCCTTTCTTCCCAGGTCTGATTAAGTTCGTAACTAGTGGACCTGTCGTTTGTATGGCATGGTCTGGAAGAGACGCTATCAGTGTAGCAAGAAATCTAATTGGCCCGACCAATGGAAGAGAAGCTGCTCCAGGAACAATCAGAGGAGATTTTGGAATGGATATTGGATACAATATGATTCACGGATCCGACGCTCCTGAAACAGCAGAATTCGAACTCGGATTGTGGTTCCCTGAGGGCATCAACAACTGGGTCCAAGATAGTCAATCTTGGGTCTATGAGTGAAATTGAACTTCAATTGCAAAATTGAAAAATCCAATTGGAGATTTTAATATGTCAGAAGAGGATTTAGCCCCTGAAGAAGAGGTCAAAAATCTCGGATGGCAGCGTCAACCAATCGTGTCAGTATTGGGCCATGTCGACCATGGTAAAACCAGTGTTCTTGACCACTTCAGATCTCTTGGGAGCGAAAGGCAAGCAAGTGTAATGGATCGAGAAGCTGGTGGTATAACTCAGCATATTGGCGCTACTGAAGTTCCTGCAAAAATTCTCAATGAAACATGCGCAGCAATGACTGCCGGCAAGGATTTCAATAGCCCTGGATTACTATTCATTGATACTCCCGGACACCATTCTTTCACAAGTTTGCGAAGCAGAGGTGGAGCACTTGCTGATATCGCAATTCTAGTAGTAGATGTGATGGAAGGTTTACAACCGCAGACTATTGAAAGTCTGAGAATACTAAGAGACAAGAAAACACCATTCGTTGTCGCAGCCAATAAGGTTGATCGTATTCACGGTTGGAGAACTGAAAGAGGAAGATCGTTCATTGAATCATGGGCAAACCAAAGGGATGACGTTAAGCAATTCTTTGACGAAAAGTATTGGAAGTTACTAGGCCAATTCAGCGAGCATGGTTTCAATATTGAGCGCTATGACAAGATTCGCGATTTCAAGTCAAATCTTGCAATGGTACCCTGCTCTGCAAAGGATGGAGAAGGATTACAAGATCTTCTTACTGTGACTGTCGGCCTTGCAGAAAGATTCCTAGAAGATCGCCTAAGAGACACACTTGGCGACGGAGAAGGTACTGTTCTCGAAATGAAAGACGAGAGGGGATTGGGTAAAACCATCGATGTAATTCTTAATCGAGGCGAATTGAATGTAGGTGACAGCATCACTCTTGTTGGTGCTGACGGCCCATTTAGCACCCACATAAAGGGCATGTTTAGGCCCAAAGGAATGTCGGAAATGAGAGATGCTGGTGATCGCTGGGAAGCCTGTGACAATGCTGTTGCTGCTTGTGGATTGAAAATAGTCGCTCCTAATCTAGAAAACGTCCTGGCAGGAACTACCCTCCGTCAGACAAATACAGATGAGGCAAGAGATATTGCTGAAAAGGAAGCATACAAGGAAACGAAAATATCCGTTGACATCGCTGAAGAAGGCGTGGTCATAAAAGCCGATACTGTTGGTGGGCTAGAGGCTTTGGCCTTCGAACTAAACAAAATGGAAATTCCAATCAGAATGGCAACCGTTGGGCCAGTCAATAAAAGAGACATTATTACTGCGCAGTGTGCTGATGACCCGCTAAATCAAATCATCTTAGGGTTCTCGGTAAAAGGAAACGCAGAAGTCCAATCAAAACTGGAAGGAACTGATGCAGAAATCAAATTTATTAGTGCAGATATCATTTATCGAATTCTTGAAGAATTCGAAGAATGGAGAGACTCTACCAAAGCTGAAATGGATGCTGCTGCAAGAGAGAATCTTGTATATCCAGGACACTTGTTGTATCTGAAAGATCACACATTCAGAAACAAGGGTCCAGCAATTGTTGGAATGAGAGTTGTTGGAGGAAGAGTTCATGTCGGACAAAAGATCATGAAACTCGATGGCACTCCGATTGGCCAAATCAGAAGCTTGCGCACTAGAGCAAGCGAGGAAGTTAAGCAAGGCCATCAAGGTGAAGAATTAGCCGTCGCAGTCATGGGCCCTACTGTTGGAAGACAGATTGAGGAAGGGGATGAATTCTGGGTGGATATTCCATCTGCTCATGCAAAGCGTTTACGCAAACTCGAACTTACTCCGATTGAAGAAGAAATTCTTGAAGAGATTACACGCTTACATCGCAAGCAAGACCACTTTTGGGGACGATGATACAAGCGTCACAGGCTATGATATTCAACGACTTATTGACGCAATACCTTGAAGTATGGAATGAGGTGGTTGTCTTCTTGTACCGAGGAGTGCTAATAGTATGAACGCAGGATTCCAAGCAGGAGCGCCAGCAGGCGACCATCGCACAAAGGACCTTATTGCCACCGTATCTTCAATTGCAAATTCATTGATGGGCGAAGTGTCAAAGGTTATCATTGGTAAGAACGAAAATCTACGCAGAGTAACCGTTGGAATTCTATCAAATGGTAACATGTTGCTAGAAGATTTCCCCGGTCTAGCAAAGACGCTACTATCCAACACATTCGCTCGTGCATTAGGATGTAAATTCAAGCGTGTCCAGTTCACACCTGACCTGCTACCAAGCGATATCATGGGAACATACATGTTCGACCAAAAGTCTGGTGAATTCAAACTACGTGCAGGTCCGCTATTCTCTAACATTTTACTAGCGGACGAAATTAACCGTGCTCCGCCAAAGACACAGGCTGCTTTGCTTGAAGCTATGGAAGAGAAGCAGGTGACAATCGAAGGTATCACACACAAGCTGCCTGCTCCTTTCGTCGTACTTGCTACCCAGAACCCTATCGAGCAAGAAGGAACATATCCGCTTCCTGAAGCTCAGATGGATCGTTTCCTGATGAAGATGAGTATGGGTTACCCTGACCGAGCAGAAGAAAAGGCTATTCTAGCACGACGTAAGTTACGTGGAAAGGATGCTCACGATGTTGAGCAAATCACCTCACCAAAGAAAGTGGTCGCAATGCAAAAGGCCCTAGAGACCGTACACGTCGACCCTGCCATTCTATCTTACATCGTTGAAATTGTACAAAGAACTCGTGAAGATCACCGTGTTGTAAACGGAGCATCGCCACGTGCTAGCCAATCCTTGTTCAAGACCGGCCGTGCTGCGGCTGCAATCGATGGAAGGGATTACGTAATACCTGACGATATCAAAGGAATCGCATTGCAAATTATCTCTCACAGAATCGTAATGAAGCCAGAAGCAAAGATTCGTGGAATTACCGGAATGCACATTGTTAGAAAGATTCTATCCGAAGTTCCAGTTCCTGTTATACAACAGGGATGATGACTACTCGACAAATGCGACTCTTTACAGAGGGGCGCCTAACTCGCAGGTTCACGGCAGCAAGTTTCGAGGTGGTTGAATGAATCCTTACAAGATGGTAGTAGCGGTTGCAAATCAAAAAGGTGGATGTGCAAAAACAACTACTGCAGTCAACCTAGCAGCTGCTTTAGCAAAGGGTAATCAAAAATTCAAAGTCCCTCCAGCAAAGGTATTGCTGATTGATTTAGATCCGCAAGGAAATTGTGCAACATCCTTTGGTGTCGAAAAGAAAAAAATCAAGAAAACCGCATATGATTTGCTAGTTAATGACGGAGGCGAAGAACTACCGTTGATGGAAGAATATCTGATTTCTCCGCAAGAACTCACCGATTCAATGCAAAAAGCGTGGTCGAAAAGAAACGACAACTCGAATAGAGTGCCAAAGGATTTGTCGATTGACAATCTTTGGCTTCTTCCAAGTGACATCCATCTCTCGGGAGCAGAGATTGAACTTAGTCACAGAATAGGACGTGAAACCAGACTGAGAGAAGCACTGGCCCCAATTATTGACAAATTTGACCACATAATCATCGATACGCCTCCATCACTCGGCCTATTATCGATCAACGCACTATGTGCCGCAAACTGGGTATTTATTCCTGTACAAGCAGAATATTACGCACTGGAAGGTTTCAGTATGCTGATGAACAGTGTAAAAATGATTCAAAAGAGAATTAATCGAAACTTGAAGATATTTGGTGTTGCAATGACTATGGTTGATCAGCGCTCGAAGTTATCCCTACACGTTTGCAATGAGGTCCAATCCAAGATTCCCAAAAAGGTATTCAAAACGCCAATACGAAGATTGGCAAAGGTCGCTGAAGCAGCATGGACTGGTGCACCAACTGTCATTCTCAATAATCCAAGTAAGAGTGGAGCAGGAGCCGGTAGCAGAGAATACTGGTCTCTTACAAAAGAATATCATGGACGCGTTCAGGAAATGCGAAGGCAATTCGGAGTTACAGAACATCCTCGATTGCTGCTGGAGAAACAAGGCCGGTCATTTTGAATGAGTGCTCAAACCAGCATTATTCGATGATGGTTACGCGCGGGATTCAAGTAGTCAACAGCGTGCAAGGAAGTCATGACCGGGGAAGGGATGACCTCAGTAAGTGTAAGTTATGAAGTTAGAAGACAATTGAACACATTGCGAACAATGGACGGACATCGCAGTGTAGATTCGTTTCTGACCGAGATGATTAGAGCACACAAATTAGCAAAAATGAACGGAGAATTAGAAGCCCTTCGTACTCAGATGAAAGAAGTCGCAGACGTTAGTTCTGAACATTTAGTACAGCGATTGAATTTAGCTCCATTCAAGGTTTGAGGTGAGTTGATGGATTGGAGACCTCCAGGGCATTTACTCTCAACCAATGACCTAGTACACGCTATTTTTGATGGCAATAGTGATGCAGGTAAATTACTCGTAAAAGCAACAATGGGCGAGGTTGAGTTATTTGCAAGACCGAAGAGTTGGAACGCAGTATTGTGGCTGATTGCAAATACCTTGAAAGTCGATGGAAAACCTGTTTACACAGGAGATCAATTAGGAGAACTCAAATCTAGCCTACCAATCGCTTGGCGAGCTGAATAATCACTTTCCTTGTTTAGCGAGCCATTCAGCACCGTACCATTTCCATTGGTCCATGGTCCAACCTTCAGGCAATCCCTCTGCAGGTAATGGTGGTGCTTCAGGAGGCGCTGTTGGTACTGGTTGTTGAGACGCTGGCTTGATTTCATTTGCCGAGGTCTGTTCTGGCAAACCAGCTAATTCCTCGAGAGATGATGATTCTTCCATTATCTCTGCGTTCTGAGATGTTGAAACTTCTCCTTTAACGTCGATGTCATCGAAACCAGTTCCCAACTCGTTACCATCGTCACCAACTGCCATCTCCATAGGTGCAACATCATCATCCCAAAACTTGTCGGATTCCACGCCGCCCGAACCCGAAAGCCCGGCTTTTCCTTCCAATGCTTCGGCTTCCGCACTGTTTTCTCCATCAGGGACGAATGGTACTCCGTATGTCTTTACTAATGCTCGACGGCGACGAGTTTTTCCTATTCCTGCATAAATCAACAGGACTGCAACGATTGATGCAAAACCTGCGCCTAAGAATGGTAATATCTCGGCTGCTGTATCCATATATTTTTCACTGGAGGATGCTTCTTCTTCCTCTGCTTCAACGGAATTTACCCAGGCGTAGTAATCTAGGGGTGTTTTACCATCTGAAATCTTGTCTGAAACATATTCCTGGTAATCAGCATCTCTTACTCCTTGGCAGGTCTCGGAAACATCTGTAGATACTAAAGCGCAATAGTCTTCAACAGTTTGTACAAGTTTGTTTGAATCATTATAATCTTGGCTTGCACCAACTTCATCGCCATCTGAATCAATGTAATCCCTTGCATCATTAGGCATGTCGTCTGCGAAATCGTAGAATCCGTCTCCGTCAGTGTCAATACAGCCGAATTTTTCAGTTACGGTATATGTCAATGTCAATGACCCATCACCTGAAATCTCTGGGATGTACGCACTTGTAGAATTGCCCCATTCAGTTGGACAAGCATCCGGATCATTACCTTGTAAGTTGTCCCCGTATCCATCGCCGTCTGAATCTGACCATTGACTATCATCATAGATTGCAAAATCTGCCCCATCGGATACTGTCCAATCATCAGTTGGATCCGAATAACCATCGCTATCCGAATCTCTGCAACCTAGCCTATCCAATGTTGAATACCCATTCTGGTTGGGACAATTATCGCCATTAAGGCCACTTAAATTATCACCAAAGCCATCCGAATCAGAGTCCTCCCACTGAGTTGAATCATCAGGGAATCTATCTCCACCTTGTTTGTTGATGTTGTCACCATAGCCGTCACCATCTGAATCTATCCACTGATCAGGGTTGGTTGGGAACACGTCTGAATCATTGCCATCTGGATTATCTCCATATCCATCGCCGTCTGTATCTTGCCATTGAGAAATATCGTCGGGGAATTGATCTGCATTATTTCCTTGCGAATTGTCACCATAGCCGTCTCCATCAGAATCTTCGGACTGGGTTGAATCCATTGGGAATGCGTCTTGGCTATCTGTAACTCCATCACCGTCATTATCTAAATCATATAGCCTGATTTTTGAAGAGGTAGATGATGTTGAGATTATGAATAATTCACCTGAAGTACCAAATGTGCCCATGATTACTCTTCCAGAAGAAGAATACTCTTCCTCTTCAACGAATGTTGTTGAATTAATTTGATGAAGTCTACCATTTTGTGTACCAACAAAGATTGTACCATCATCATCGATTGAAATGGAGTAAATACTCTGGCCACTGGAGATTGACATTTCTTCCTTTGTCCAATCTGTAAAATCATATCTGAATAAATCACCATTTGCACATCCAACAATTATGCTCCCATTCCCATCATTGATGATTTTGGTTGGGTATGAATTGAAATCTGCAATACTTCTTTCCAAAGTTCCATCATTTGTTGAAACCTTGACAAGGTTATCTCTTCCACCAGTTACGATTCTATCCTGGGAGATAATTGTCATTGAAGTCATAGCAGTGTTGTGAGACTGGGTGCCATCGCCTGTTTCAACACCATTGCTGAACTCTTTAGCACGACGTTCACCGCCAAAGAATCCATACCACATATCCCCTTCAGAATCCCATTGGACATAATCAACCGAGTTATTAGAACTAAAGTCTGAAGTTATCGTTCTCGATTGAGTGTTGATTACGTATACTCCTCCTGTATGTGCTACGGCTACTTGCAATCCGGTTGAATCCAGGTTGGCTGAATTTGCTGATATATTCAATTCGATTGACCACTGAGTGATCAGCTCCCCGCTGCCCCAGAAGTGTTCAGACAAATTACCATCTGTAGTTAGGGTAATAATTGTCGATGATGAACTAAATGAAGTGTGTACAAATCTTCCATCGATTGTATCGATTGTTCCCACATCAATCAAATTAGATTCGGCTTCTACGTCTGTTAAGATTGGTAGAAGTAAAAATGCAAGAATGACTGCGATAGCCTTCCTCATACTTCGACCCAAGGTCACGTGACCTATGAATGGCTCGGAATGAAGTGTTTGATGTTTCACTTCTCTTCTTTTGTTGAATCGGAGTCCTTTGGCTCAATAGGAATCAACTTGGTTAATGGCCTCAGTGTCGCTAACGGCTTAATCTCTGACTTTGAACCTGGCTTAACTCCGGGGGCGGAAGAAGGAGGGGCCCCTCTTCTTTTGTTAGGAGATAGGACCTGCGTGGTGACTGGTTTCAACACTGTGGTCTTTGCCTCGACTGATTCTAGTTTCTTGATAGGCTTCAGCACTGCCATTTTCTGAACCTTTTCGACTTCCGGCTCAACTTCTACTGCAGCGATCTCAGAAACTGGTTCTAATTCTGTCACCACATTCTTTTGTGAGACTATTTCTTCACCAACGGAGGTTTTTGCTTCGTCAGGCTTTTGTTCGATTTCCAATTTAGGTTGTGGAACCTCTACCCGAGTAGTTGGCTTGATTACAGGCGCTGCAATACTTGGCGCCTTAACGACCGAAGGTGTAACCACTGGACTTGTCATAGCGGGGCTTTGTACAACTGAAGGCGTCTGAACCGGGCTTTTGACAACAGGTTGTCGAACAACCTTGGGTTGAATCGGCTGAGGCAAATTAGCTGGTTTTCCACCTAGAGGCATTACGCCACCGATAGGCGCCTTAACCGGTCTAGCGATTGGCTGAGCGCCACTTAGCGCCTTAGCAGTAGAACGAGGTGCTCTCATTCCTGCTAATCCCATAGAAGGTGTGTGTTGTGCTGCTGCTTGTGCCATTGCACCGCGCGGCTGTCGACCTGCAGTGGATGCTAAAGTGCTAGGTCTTGCCCCTAATGCACTTGGATCGATTCCCATTTGCGGTTGTTGTGCCTGAGTTCCTTTACCTGAAATTGCTTGTAACCATGATTGACGCTTTTCTGCTCTTGAATCTTGAGACTTTAGTTCTTCAAATTCTTGTTGTTGTTCAGCAAGTCTTACCTCATCTGAATCAATTTGGCCCTGAACCTTTGATTCAATTGATTCTCGCATCTTTACTTCTGCCATAGTACGGAAGTCGTCCATTTGCTTGGTTAATGATGAGAGGCGATCCCTAATTTCTGAACGCTTTACACCAAGTTGCGCCTCGATTTCAGCACGTATGTTTGCCTCACGCTTACGAACTTCGATGAGAGCCTTGTTACGCATGATTTCCTCACGCTTGTCGAGTTGTCTTTCAAGTTGGCTTGCAACTTCTTCTTCCTTGCGTGTTCTGAATTCTGCCAGACGCTCTTCCATCTCTGCTTCCAGTTCAAGGACTGTTTCCTCTTTGAGTAGGTCAAGGTCTGTTTCATGAGTGATTCTCTCATTACGCAATTTACCATCAATTTCAGACATAATTGCCTTTCTTGCTGCAGTCTCTCTTGCTTTGAATTCTAATTCTAGGCGTTCAGACCAATCTGTTTTCTTGGAATCATATTTATCCGACATTTGATCCTGAAGTTCTGCTTCACGCTCATATCTA
>Ga0115012_10002579_pt1 | contig 10615 bp, 4 predicted proteins | sample TroAtlMetagenome_FD_88706 | JGI IMG/M metagenome (GOLD analysis project Ga0115012, IMG submission 88706) | Marine eukaryotic phytoplankton communities from Atlantic Ocean - Tropical Atlantic ANT10 Metagenome | ecosystem: Environmental > Aquatic > Marine > Oceanic | place: Tropical Atlantic Ocean...
AGCGCATACAAACCCTGCTGACGAAATAATAACCGAAACTGCAAGCCATATTTATGTTTATGAAGGGGGCGGATACGCCGCTCTTTCAGGTTGCTCAGTCGCCCTTGTACAAGGAAAGTCAGGAATAATGAATGCAGAAGATGTTGCCAAAGCGATTCGCAAACAAGAGGGTAGCCTAGGACATTATCCAAATGGTTCGCTAGTATGTGTTGAGAACACAGCAAATAGAGGCGGTGGGACTTGCTATCCTCAAGAAACCCTCGATGAAATAGCTAAAGTTGCTCATGATAATGGGTGTGCTGCTCACATTGATGGTGCTAGACTTTTCAATGCAGTTGTCGCTACAGGTACTCCAGCATCTAGGATGGTTAGAGATTATGATTCGATTTCAATTTGTTTATCAAAAGGCCTGGGTACTCCAGTAGGCAGTGTTCTAGTGGGCTCATCTGAATTCATCTCAAAGGCACATAGGTGGCGCAAAATGTTTGGGGGAGGCATGCGTCAGGCAGGAGTATTAGCAGCATGTGGAATTTATGCATTAGAAAATCACATAGAGAGAATGTCTGAAGACCACTCAAGAGCGCAAAGATTAGCCGAAGCCATCAATCAAATAGACGGCTTTAGCGTAGACTTAGATAGTGTTGAAACAAATATGGTTTATATTCAAGGAATTCAAGGCGCGAAAGAGATTCTTAGAAAACTTACTGAATTGGGAATAGATGTTCTTGAAGTTGGGCCAATCGCTGTTAGGGCTGTGACTCACCTTCACATCACAGATGAAGACATAGATCGTACCATTGAAGCATTCAAACAAATAGCCTAATTCTATCATTTATTGAAATACTCTCGCCGAATTATCGGAGAGATAGGGATGGCTAACAAGGGTACAAAATGTCAAACATGTGAGTCAAAAGTCTCCAAAGGAGGTTTGTGCGCATTATGCGATTCAATGATTAAACAATCAAAGAATAAGAAATGGGGCAAAGATATCCACCCTGAAGCATCAGAGAAAGCATTGGAATTCATCGGTGGCGGTGACAAATCTAGTAAGAAAAGATGGGAGTGTTTTCAATCTTCGGCACAAGATGCTAAACTAGCAGATTGGGCTAAATTGGATGAAAACATAGACCCCGTTTTGACATTTCCATGTAGTGCGAAGAAGGGGCTGCAAATTTGCTATGACTTGGAGAATGGTGCCAGACTAACTTCAGAGGATAGGTCTATCTTACATCAAGGCTTTACAATGATCGATGGCGTACACTTGTCATTCTTATCATCTAAAGCCATTATTAATGGTCGCGAATTACCAAACGACGTCCCCGTTGCCTCACTGGTGAGGATGATTTTCGACCAAAAGGAGCGCATAGGGTGGGACATCAACAAAATTATAATCGCCCTTGGCTCGACACAAATATCAACAGAATTAACACCACAGGATCGCTTTCATTTTAGACGGAGGCAAAGACGTAGACACGTAGATAGAGACTCGTTAATGGCCACACTATCATGGATTGAATGGATGGCTGAAGAGAATATATCTCCTCCTGAAAATTATCGGATTCATCCATTATCTGCATGGGCTAGAGACCTTAGGACAAATGTCACTAATATCGGTGGACCTATTTTCCATGAAACTGTTAATGCAGCCTTTCTTAATCACCCCAGCGGATTGAGTGAACTCGCTGATTATCCATGGATTGAACATTGGCAAGAATATCGATGCCCATCAACATATAACACTCCTTCAAAGTGGCCACTGAAAATTTTCGGAATGAATCTAAGACTTTTGGTACGAACAAAATCAAATGGAACTAGATTAGCTATAATCCCAGATAAACCGTCTATATGGGCATCTCTTATCTCACTCTCATTCTCTCCCTCTTCCTCTCTGAATGGGCATCTACTTTATGCGATTCAATATAATTGGACACATCAACAAGATGCATTAGTCAAAATCGAGCCACCACTCCGCCGTTCAATACAACTGCTCAATGAAGTGATATCAGGAAGTCCAAGTCAAGTTTTCATCGAACAAGATACAATTTTGGTTATCGGTAGGCTAGGCCATTTCTATGAGGTCAAAGTTGGGGAGGGCGCTCATGGAGCACCTTACATAATTAGACATATTAAATCACTAAATCCACGGAAAACCCAGTCGATCTGTATTCATAGCGGAAGATTCCATTCAAATATGCCATTAGGCGATATAATCGCATCTGTCGTACTCTCTTTGATAGACGATGTTACTACAAGCGTAAAGGTTGATAGCTTACGCAGTGAACTAATCGACAATCAACCACTGGGCTTCCCAGAATTGCTTTCACCAGAATATACAGAATTAATCAACAAGGAATCATTAGACGATTTCACAACTTCAATCTCTAGAACTTCTTCAGGTTTTCCAAAGTGGCTTTCACGAGGTGAGAAGGAATGGGCGCGAATTGAGGAACAAGGATTTGCAGCCGAAGAAAGGGTACGTCAACAATTTAACTTCATCATGCGTAGGAATAGATATTTTGTTGAACTTGGAGAACAAGCCCAGAAAGATAGTGCAAAAACCGATAAGGCCAGAGAAGTCGTCAATAATGATTTAGAACAAGGAAACAAAACACCTTCAATAGAGAAAATGGTCAATATTTGGAAACAAAATTTCTCCTCTAACCAAGAAAACCCATCCTCACAAGGACTGTTTGCACAGTATTGGAATCAGTTTCGTGGACGTAGGGATTGGATGTACTTACGTAACTACGGGCGTCCCGAACAAGAATATCCAATTGGAGATATTAGAAATGGTGAACGAAGATATTGTGAAGTGATGCCTCGTATCTGGGAAGCATTGATGTTGCATCCAATAGGCTCTCAAGTAGTGCTACCAACAGTCGTAGGCAAAGAGATTTCATTCCAATATTGCCAATTAAAAGTAACTTTAAGAGACAACCGCGAAATAAATTTACTCAAAAGATTCTTGTCAATACTTGGTTATCATGAAGATGATGGGGATCAATTAGAGAGGTCTCAAATTTACTACCGTAGAGATCACCCGAGTCCTCGTAACCGGCGTATGCTAACTCAGACTTTATCCAATTTCCAGCGCTTATTGGGTGCACGGGGGGCTCCTCCATGGTGGTGGCATTTTGCAGATGTAGTCGAGCCGCCTTGCGAAATCCCGGAATTTAGATGGCAACTTGAAGAAGATCTTAGTGATGAACTTAGACCCATAAACTGGACTTAATTATCCCACTTGAATATTGCAGCAGCGATAATACAAGACAAACTGATTACCGCAGAAATAGATGGAAGGCTACTAGAATCACTATCTTCACTTGTGTCTTCAAGACCTGTATCTTGACTAGTTTCAATTGGAGTAAAGTGGTACATTAAGTGGACTTGCATATCATCTCCATCATAAGAATTAGGAATGCTTACGGTTGCAGTTCCACTTGATTTATTGCCAACTTCAACTATTTTTGTCACAATACTGGGGTATATTTCTTCACCGTTTGATCCTTCTGTGAATTCAGCCGAGGCTTCGACAAACCACACATTGACGCTCATCTCATATTCTTCGAATTGCTCCATATTTAGTTCAGCGGACCAGGAAACAACACCCGTCTGACCATCTTGCGAAGACCATGATAGTGTGGTATTTCCACTGCCTAGGTTCAAAGACTGGCCGATTAAAGAGCGATAGTCATCTTCTAATGAATCTCCGTTAGCGGTACTCCCTATTTGCTTCTGAGTTCCATTGAATACAACAATTGGAGGAGCGCCTGCGTTATACCTGCTATCGAAGTGTTCCTCCGTATTATCAGACCCAAATGGGTCTTCATGGTCGTTAGCTCGATGGAAATGATACTTCTTAATCTCTCCATTATTCTCCAAGTCTTCCAGAACGTGTTCTACCTTTACGCAATTAGTACACCATGTAGCAGTATAGTCTTCTGCAATGGAGGGGAGTGAATCTAGAGTTGTGGTTTGTGAACTTGTATTATTCGTCCATGCCCATTGTCCACCAAATAGTGGACCGGCACCAGTATCTTCAGGCGCCTTAGCTGAAACTCCGCTTGTACCAGTGAAACTGATCAAGACTAACAGGCAACAAACAACTACAACACGGCGCATATAGAGCGCTAGAGGCACTGAGATTTGAAATAAACGATTCATTCATCTTCATCATGCCAGTCTTCGTCACTATCAAATGCACCATTATCTACTAGAGTTCCATTCTTGACTTTCATCTGGAAGTTCTTCAGGCTGGAACTAACGCCACTACCTGTTGCATCCAGGCATTTGGCGATTTTTGCCAATAATCCCTTCTCACAGTCAAGCATAATAAGGCTAGCATATGTTAAAGTGGCAATAAGCATCTTTGCCTCTGAATTAATGGTAGTAGCACCACTCTCCCCTTCACCCAACGCTAGTACTCTAGCGTTCACATCTTGCAATACTTGGTCGACTACTTGTTCGGGCAAGAATTCCAATAGTAGTTGGTCAGCGTGAGTCATGGCTTGAGAAATATCATCATACCTCTTCTCACCAGGTTTCTTCCTAGGTATCGGTTGCAAAACCCAACCCATTCTAGACCTAGCTTTCCAATGGTTAAGGACAATAATTCTTGCTTTAGCAATTTGTTTAGCAGTCACGCCATCATTTTTTAGGGCACGTCTTCTATCGAACTTAGTCAAGATACCTAACTCTCCTGCCAACTCGACAATTGCGGCGGCCATAATAACGGCATTCTGGTGCTCACTTTCACCTTTAACGCCTTTTTTCTGGCGGCATATGACTTGCTTGGGCATAGACAATGCTTTCTTGAGCCCCTTGTCATCCAATTGTGAACGCTCCTTTTCCTGCTCGGGTGTAAGTGGAGTGCAAGCCATTTCAGTGATGTCGTAAACGACATCTCTCACATTCTTGCCATAGCGTGCTTCGATTAAAGCGTGAACCTTCTTGCAGAAAGGGTGCTTTTCTCTAAAAGAATCATATTTTCTTTTCTCATATTTCCAGAATCCAGGGTTCTTGACTCCTCTTAGGTCGCCAGGCAATATTCTAGCACCGCTTGTACCGGGCTTACTGCCACGACTAACACGTTCAGTTTGTCTTTCTGCACCTTGGGTGATGCTATCTGATACGCCCTCTATTGGAGAATAGTCCGAGTCTACTAGCCCACATCTGGAGCATGCTTTCTCTCCCAGTTTAGAATCATAATCCCATTCTAAACATCCACAATTATCGCATCTATCTTCTTTTCTTGTTGTTTTCTTGTTACTTTCCATTCTACCATGCCTCAGTCTTGTTATACGACGACAAGCCCACTTTTTGCCAAACCGCGACGAAAGTAAGTCGAAATAAATACGGTATGTAGGGGCTTTTGCCAGCGCAGGAGTTAATATGTGTTCGACCAGGTTCATAAAACTTTGGTATAAAATCCCATAATATTCCCAAACATGAATGCTTCTTATTGGAATTCATGTAAACCATTAAACTCGACAATATATAAAGAATAACAACAAGATTCAAATTATGGATAATATTTGGAAAAGCCTTCAATAAGTGTCGGCATCTGTATCAATAGTCGAGGGAGGTGAGTTAATGTCTGATGGTAATATTTTGAGTGCCAATATCTCCATTGAAGCAACTCCAAGCGGACAAAATATACCTGAATGGCTGCATCGAGATTTGGTATCACAAGAGCCAACAAATCTATTGATATTACATCCAAGCGAGAGGGCAAGGAAAGCAACATTGAGTGAACTTTCACAGATCAAATCATCTATTGACACGTCCAAGCATTTGACAATCGAACGTCTATTTAATGCATTATTTCTTGATTTCCGGCTTCCAAACTTGATGGACCAAGACGCATTATTATTTTCTTTGACTCATGACATGGTACAGGAACATGCGCAAAAGGGCAATTTTCCATTGATGTTTTCGCCATATAAGGATAAGCAATGGTCTGAGTATAAAACCCATAGATTACAACAATTACATAGAGAACTTAGCCAAATAAAAACACCTTGGAAGTGGGATAATGACCCAGGAGTGAAGGAGTATAGAAATTTACTATTAGAGATGGAGAAAAGAACTAAAAAAACCCATCCTGATCTAATGAAAAACCATCTACATGCCAGGATTAAGGAAGCTATATCTAATTTAGAAATTCCATTTTCGCTGAAGAGTATAGAAGGAATTATTATACTAAATCACCCTCCAGAATTTAGTGAAATGGATAGAGAATTGCTCATTTCTATCTCAAAGATTACACCAATACATCAATTATGCAATCCAGGTTCATTTCGATTAGGATTTCATGGAGCTTATGTGGAGGACATAGATTGGACAGATATTGAATCATTACCTATTTGGCTACCAAAGCATAAGGTTTGGAATTATCCAAAAAACACCAACTGGATTTCTCCAGTTGGAATAAATAAGAAAACCACCATTCATAGAGTCTCCTTAGAAAGAAAAGAACACAATATTGATGCGACCTTAGAATTGGTGGCATCATATCTTGAAAACAGTAGCAAGGATATATTGATCATAGATGCTGCAGTTGATTCAAATCGTCGTATTTGGTCAAGCCGGCTTAACGAAATTGGAATAGTCACAAATTTTGGCCCTCCAAATATGCATGAACAACCTTCTATATCTGGTCTTACTAATTTATTGCAAGTTGGAGAAGGCCTTGAGGCGTGGTCATTTGAGAAGTTTCGTAGAATTATTGAGAACAACGGACTACCATTAAATTTTGAAAACCTATCTAATCTAGTTCATCCCAAACATAAGGAATGGAAACCAAAGGCACACCTAGATGTACTTGAGAATATTTCACGAAGTTTCCATGTTCTTGGTGGACCTGGGGCATTAAATCGCTGGATTAAAACCCTGGAAAGCGCCACTCCAATTTTGGGCGATGATATAGATACTATGAGTCGGAAATTAGAAGAAACCCTGTGGTGGTTTGCCAATATTGTAAAGGTGTGGTCGCCATTGTATGAAGATGCAATGAGTGTATCAAATACACCCATTATCGGATGTTCTTCAGGTGTAAAATTACCAACCATTGAAAGTATAAAAGATGGCACTGAATGGCTAAATTTAATTTTTAGGTCAATAGATTGGGACACATTATCTCTATCAGATGCCGTATTTTCAAATCCTATATCTGCTTTACAAACCTTGAATGAAGAGCATCACAGATTATTTTCTGCTCTGACTGAATTAGATTTCACTGTACCTAAATCCGGTCAAGATTTCATTAGGCATATGATGAGAATTATCGATAATACAAAATTGACCAATTCTCGAATTAAATCTAAAAATATAACCATATTAAATCCTGATGAAGCATTTGGATTGGAATGTGATTTGATAATTTTAGCTGGCCTAGATGTCGAATCATGGTCTATGAAATCGTCTAAAACGCCATGGTTAGATTCCGAATCTAGATTACAACTCGGAATATTGAATTCTGATAAAGAAATACGTAGGGGCAGGCACCAATTAAAACATCTAATTAATGCAGGACAAGAAGTGGTAATCCTAGACAGCAGCCTAGATGAATCAGCAGGCCCAAGCGCTCCTTTAGTAGAATTTTTCGAAGAAATGAAACGTATGGGTACTTATCAAATACTTAGCAAAGTCCCTTCCTTCATACCTGTTGAATCATATCAGGAAGGCTGGCTGGATAGGCCATGGAATTTATGTTCTAATGAAGAAGATAAAGAAGCGATATGGTTGACTCCTAGGCCGTATTCAATGTCTATGGGCGCACACGGTGCAGTAGGGCATCGCTCGGGTTCTAGGGGTCGCGATTTTAGGCAAAGAGCCGGCTTGAAATTATCAAATGGAGATAAGCCAGAAATCGCCCCAATCTCGATTAATAATTTGGCTTATGCTCACGAATTTACAGTTTTCAACGACCGGATGAAAAGACAACCTAGCCATAAGAACATCGAGAAACATGAGTATTTGGAGTGGAGTGCTAGAAATTCACTTGTAAGCGTTGAAAATCTTACTCTTAGGCCGACAAAATCTCAAGTAAAAGAGGGCTCAAAGAAGAGTAAAATATGGCCGCATTTAGGTATGAAAGGTTCGAGAAGCAATGGCCCAGCAATAGATCCAAGGCCACTGCCTATGTTTCAATCGAAGAGTAAGGCATTACAATCAATTACAGGTGCTACTGGCCAAAAGATTGGACGTAAAGTCTGGTCTGCTAGTAGAATACAAAGTTGGCAATCTTGTCCTCGACAGGCTTGGCTTTCTAAGCACTTAGGGGCATCACAGCTAGAGCAACCCACGGAAGATATTGATAATAGAACTCGAGGTTTATTGATACATGATATAGAAGCAGCGATACTGGAAAAACACGGAATAGAAATCGCTGGCGAGGCTTCTAATAGCCCAGTTCCTCTCTCACAAGGGCCATTAAATCATATTGATAAATTGTGGATTACTGCTTTACAATACCTTGAAGAAAATGCATCTTGGCTTTCACGTTCTAATGCAGTAGCATATCATAGATGCAGAGATATGCTTGGGGTGAATTCTGAAATGTGGTCTCAATATCTCAACGGGGACATTGATTTAGCTCCAGCAGGGAGAATCGGAAGGATGCTAGAGGCAGATCTCGAATTAGAAAACAGTGCCCCTATAGCTTGCGAATGGGAACTATCACAAAAGGGCAAAAAAAGTCTGAGCATAGAAGTCCAATCCGATGATGGAAGTAAATTTAGTTTCGATTTATTTGGACGCATAGATAGAGTGGACTGTGTTATACTAGATGAAGGCATGAAACAGGAAGCGATTAAGGATGGAGTTCTATCCAAGGACGAATCACTTCACCAAAGATGGGTCATTATTAGAGATCTCAAAAGCTTGGAAGGGCCCAAAGAATCAGATAAAGGAAATCGCCATAGGAGAGGTATTTTTGATGAACTTCAGTTGGCACTTTACGCAAAGGCATGGGAAAGTTCCAATCCAGGAGATCGGGTGGTTGGTGTTGGGATAAGTGAGATTGGGGAAACCACAACACATTATGTTGAACTGGATCACACCTTGTCGAAGTATCTATCAAATGCTGAATTAGGGGTTGAGACATACTATACATCGCTTCATTATCGGCCATTAGAATTGACTGAAAAATCAATTATAAATGGTTTTAGAGATTGGCTGGATGAGAGATTAAGAACTGTCGCAAGAGTAATTATGCACGCTGATTCAGGTTTTACACAACCTATGCCTGGTAAACAATGCTCTTATTGTTCTGTTAGAGTAATGTGTCCATCTGCAGAATTAGGCGGTGATGAGAAATGATTCCATTCAATAATAGCCAGATTCTTGGATTGGATTTGGATAAACATATCGCTTTGGATGCAGGTGCTGGTACGGGTAAAACAGCAGTTATGGCGGAACGTTATGTTCAACATTTAATCTCTGCTGAGCAACGGGCTACAATCTTACTCCCCAATGGTCCTAGAGAGCCATTGGAAGGACATGGTGCATTAAGAGCGCCGGCTAGGGAGCGAACAGATTTGAAGAGTTGGCCAGGTTTATTGCCAAATGAGATAGTTGCGATTACATTTACTAAGAAGGCTGCAGCAGAATTGAAATCAAGAATTAGAACTAGACTTGCTTTGACTCGTTCAACGCCGGTTGTTAATGGAGAAAAAGGAATTTTCGATCCAAGAATCCATCGCTCTGGCGATTTAGAGATGCTTCTTTCAGGACTCGACGAAGCTCCTATTTCAACCATAGATGCTTTTCTTTCACAGTTATTATCTCCTCATTTAGACATGGTTGCAGTCAACCCAACAAGGGAACAGATATCAGAGGTTCGTTCACCTCTTTTAGTCAAGGAAACAATCCGTTCCGCATGGAGAATAAGGGCGCCTAATGATGCAAGAGAGGCTGGAGTCAGAGGAGATATCAGTGAATTTATTGCTGCAAGAAATAGGCTGGCAATCTTGGTTGGCGGCCAGGCTAGGGCAGAAGTCATACTTACGGGAATGTTAAACACTTCACTATTTGTAGAGGAATCAAAACGCGCAATAAAGAAAAGAATCACTCAAAGAGGACTCAACTGGGATGGTGTAGAACCGATAGATTCAGAGGTCATTTCTGATATGTTCTTGGAACCTGCGGAAGCAATCATCGACTCTTTTGCAGATAAATTACATGGACATTTGAATAAGTGGGTTGACGAGGCATTATTGCATTCTACGGCATTTGTCGGCGCTTGTGAAGTTGAACAAGGCACCCGCAATACTCGCTTCAATCACCTTGTGGAATTAGTTCGTCATACTTATCCAAATTCCAAAGCAGAAAAGTTACAATGGGTTTGGATGGTGTCTTTTGCTGCAGCATCTTATTCATCATTAATCAAAGACGAGATGACATTTTTCCCGAAAGGCGTTTTACCTCAACCTAACCATTGTAATGAATGGATGCCAGGTCTTTTCCCTAAGAGTAAAGTTAGAGGTATTCCAGGAACTACGAAGGACTCGGTGGCATCTAATTTAGCAAAACACGGTGCGTCGATGAATAAATTACTTCGCAGTCAAGATGGACGTTTAGTCAGGTTATTAGGACGAAGTTCTTTCTTATTCAG
>Ga0115012_10002581_pt1 | contig 10608 bp, 7 predicted proteins | sample TroAtlMetagenome_FD_88706 | JGI IMG/M metagenome (GOLD analysis project Ga0115012, IMG submission 88706) | Marine eukaryotic phytoplankton communities from Atlantic Ocean - Tropical Atlantic ANT10 Metagenome | ecosystem: Environmental > Aquatic > Marine > Oceanic | place: Tropical Atlantic Ocean...
AATCGTGCTTCTTTTGCTTTTCTATGTTTTTCTTCGCGCTCAAGTTTTTCGCGCTCTAAACGTTCTTTACGTGCTTCAAAACGCTGTTTAGCTTTCTCAGCCTTGTTCTTTTCATCACGCTGAATGCGTATTTCGGATTTAGCCTGGCGGTAGTAATGCACCAGTGGGATTTCGCTGGGGCAAACGTAAGCACATGCGCCGCACTCTATACAGTCGAAAAGGTCGTATTCTTCGGCTTTATCGTATTCTTTTGCTTTGGCGTGCCAAAACATTTGTTGGGGGAGCAACGACGCAGGGCATGCGTCGGCGCATGCGCTACAGCGAATACAGGGGCGCTCTGCATTGTCGTCTACCAGCTCTTTTTTTGCAGGAACCAGCAAACAGTTTGTGGTTTTAACCACGGGGATCGTAGCGTCTGATAAGGTAAAGCCCATCATAGGCCCGCCCATAATCACTTTAGGTGCTTTCTGTTTTTTCGGGTTGTAGTTTGCTTCATCCAATAGATGAGAGACGGGCGTACCCAACAACGCTCTAAAATTGCTTGGTGATTCAACGGCTTCACCAGTTACGGTAACAACCCGTTCAATCAGCGGCTTGCCGTGTAAAATAGCATCTGCAATGGCATAGCAGGTACCAACGTTGAACATCATCACGCCTACGTCGGCAGGCAATCCATTTCTTGGAACTTCTCGGCCAGTCAGTACCTGAATCAGCTGTTTTTCGCCGCCGGCAGGGTATTTAGTCTCAACGCTAACAACGCGATAGTCTTTCTTGTCCTGACAGGCAATATTAAGTGCTTCGAAAGCCTCGGGCTTGTTGTCTTCAACCGCAACTACAATGGCCTTCGGCCCAATAAGGTGAGTAAGAATGTCTAGACCCTGGCGTATTTGCCAGGCGTGCTCACGCATCAATCGATCATCGGAAGTAATGTAAGGCTCGCACTCAATCCCATTTAAAATAAGAAACTCAACAGGTTTAGACGTTGAGGTTTTTATATGGGTAGGGAAGCCGGCACCACCCATTCCTGAAATTCCTGCTTGGCAAATAGCTTCTATAAGTTTGTTCTTATCTATGTCGCTATAATTTGCTATTGGAGATAGGTCGCACCATGTGTCTTTACCGTCAGGACGTATCGAAATACACATTTCTGTTAGGCCGCTAGGGTGCGCTACAACATGCGGAGCAATCGCAACAACCTCGCCCGAGGTTGGCGCATGAACTGGCACAGAAAAAGGCGATGAGCTTTGCGAAAGAATTTGGCCTTTCAATACGGTATCGCCAACTTCTACGCAGCAGATACCGTCTGAGCCAATGTGCTGCCTTAAAGGAACAATCAATAATTCGGGTAACGACGGTTTCTTTATTACTGATGTATTAGATAGAGATTTCTTATCGTCGGGATGTACGCCACCTGGAAATGAGTACATCTTTCCCGCTTCAAGGGTTTCTATAATTGAATCAAAACTTGGATACATCACAATTACGACACCATTTTGATGGGGATATCACCTTTAGGCGATGATTCAAAATCCCACTTCCATGTAGAAGTTGTTTGAGCAATTGGCACCATGTCGATACAGTCGACAGGGCAGGGATCTACACATAGGTCACACCCAGTACATTCATCAGTAATAACCGTGTGCATGTGTTTGGCGGCACCTAAAATGGCGTCGACAGGGCAGGCCTGAATACATTTGGTACAGCCGATACATTCGTCTTCGCGTATAAACGCGACTTTTTTAACGTCTTCTTCGCCATGAGCTGCATCAAGGGGTTTAGGTTCAACTCCCATCAAGTCTGCGAGTTTTTTAATCGTTGCCTCGCCACCAGGTGGGCACTTATTAATATCATCACCTTCAGCAATTGCCTCAGCATAAGGCTTACAGCCCGGATATCCGCATTGGCCACATTGAGTTTGTGGTAGTACGGCATCTATTTGCTCAACAAGCGGGTCGCCCTCAACTTTAAAGCGAATGCTCGCGTAGCCCAGAACCAAGCCAAAAATAAGCGCAAGGACGCCAATGGCAACAACGGCGAATATAATTGCGGTAGATATCGTCATTACACTTTCACCAGTCCACTAAAGCCCATAAATGCTAGGGACATGAGACCAGCGGTTATCATAGCGATTGAGGCACCTTTAAAAGATACAGGTACATCAGCAGCAGCTAAACGCTCACGCATGGCCGCAAATAACACCAGTACAAGAGAGAACCCCACAGCAGCGCCGAAACCATAAATAAGACTCTGCATGAAATTATGCTGTTCGGTAAGGTTTAATAGCGCTACACCAAGCACTGCACAGTTGGTTGTGATAAGAGGAAGGAAAATACCTAACAATCTATATAAGGTAGGGCTGGTTTTGTGCACGACCATTTCTGTGAACTGAACCACTACCGCGATAACAAGAATAAAGGCAAGCGTTCTAAGGTAACCGATGCCCAGTGGAGCAAGTAAATAGGTTTCCACTAGGTAGCTCGATGCAGAGGCAAGGGTGAGAACAAATGTGGTGGCCATAGACATGCCCATGGCAGTTTCAAGTTTGCCAGACACACCCATAAACGGGCATAAGCCGAGAAACTTAACCAACACAAAATTGTTAACCAGTACTGTACCAATCAATAGCAGTAAAAATTCAGTCATGAATAACGCAATTCCTTCGAGGAATTTTGACGGACAATGCCCGCGAATTAAAAAGAAAAACAGATTAGGTCTATTATCCCTTTTTAGAACGGGTTTAACAACTTGATTGAATTAGGGTTATTTAATGTCTAAACGCGTTGTTTTAGGAATTAAAATAGAATGAAGTGGGTGAGGCGATTAAGAGCCAACTAAGTGGCTCCCCCTCCCCGACTCGAACGGGGGACCTGCGGATTAACAGTCCGTCGCTCTAACCAACTGAGCTAAGGGGGAATCGACACCTAAGTTGTTTGCTGAAGTTGGCTCCCCCTCCCCGACTCGAACGGGGGACCTGCGGATTAACAGTCCGTCGCTCTAACCAACTGAGCTAAGGGGGACCTGTGCTTCAACGGAGGCGAATATTAAAGACGTACTTAGGAACTGTCAACAACATAAATGAAATATTTGTGCTGACTGCGCAAAAAATAGCTTTTTACGGCTTTTATGTTCATTTTGTCGTCAATGCTGAGAAAATGATGGTTAATAACTGCACATTATTCCCTCATTGCTTATGAACAAGAGGTTGTTTTAGTAATTGATAGTTTTACCCATCTCGTTTTCTTATATATCTCACTAAAGTTAAAGGGTATAACTAAATAGAATAAAAAAGCGCTTCCATACTGGTATTATGTACAGGCTTTAATAAATCTGTAACCTGTACCTGAGGATTAAAAGGTTAGTCACCACTTACGTGCTGAGAAATTAATCGAGCACGAAATCCCGCCGAATATGGTCTGGCGTTAGTTATCCACTAAATCTGTGGATAACTATGTTGATAGCTTAGAATCGCTGTAGTTATTTACGAGATCGCGTACGTATTGATCTAATGAGGTTATGGCGTTTTTGAGTGGATAATCTTTTTAATACAGGGGTTTAGGGTGTTTTTTTTGATCTTGTTTCTCGATCGGAATAGATCGGTTGAACAAAAAGTAGCTTGTGTGTTAATTCAACGAATGCCTAAATGCTATTCAATGAAATCCATCTTAATTCTCAATGCCTTACATTTTGTTAACATTTTTGTGTGTCTTTTAAACGCTCTATTTGGATAGCTAGATGCGCCCGAGACGTTTTGCCTGCATATTAAAAGTGAAACAGGATAGAAATTAAACTGTAATGAACACATACGCACGTGTTTTGATTTATTTTTACAAAAAACTCGTAGTTTTGTGGCGTAGCCAGCGAAATGGGTCATCGCACGTACTTTTGTCAAAAACATCGCTTTTCATACAACCCTCTTATGCTTTGTTTTGTTTGTCGAATACGCATAGCTAAATAGTGTTCACTCTTTTACACTAACGCGCAATTGATGAGGGGATTTTAGTTTGCCGGAGCTCAAGTGATAAAAAGTAACGCTAAACAACGTACTTCCGACTTATTGGAAGGAGATATAGGTACTACGTTAAAGCGTATGACTATTCCCATGATACTGGGAATGGTAATGATGATGAGCTTTGGACTTATCGATACCTTTTTTGTGAGCTTGTTGGGCACCGACCCTTTAGCCGCTATTAGTTTTACCTTTCCCGTTACTTTTACCGTAATAAGCCTAAACATAGGCTTAGGTATTGGTACCTCTGCAATTATAGGCAAGTTACAGGGCAGTAAAGAAATAACCAAGTCTCAACATTATGCGACGGGTTCATTAATGCTGTCCGTTTTGCTTGTGGGTACATTAGCTGCAATTGGCTTTTTCACCATAGAGCCTGTGTTTAAGTTGCTTAATGCAACAGACAATCTCATGCCGTACATATCTGACTATATGGGGCTATGGTACTTGTCGAGCATCTTTCTTGCTATGCCGATGGTTGGCAATAGTGTGCTGCGAGCGTGTGGCGATACCCGCACACCCAGTATTGTTATGGCGGCAGGCGGCGGGTTAAACGCGTTGCTTGATCCTATTTTCATTTTCGGCCTTGGGCCCATTCCGGCAATGGGAATAAAAGGTGCGGCACTCGCTACCTTTATAGCGTGGATAGTTGGTGCATTATGGATTCTTTATATTTTAGCCGTTCGTCGAAAGTTGATGTTGCCTCGACTGCTGACACTTGCCGAGCTGCGTGATAGCAGCCGTGAAATTCTCAAAATAGGACTACCTGCGGCGGGTGCAAATATGCTTACCCCTGTTGCCGGTGGCGTGATGACAGCTGTAGTTGCTGGTTACGGCGCTGAAGCGGTTGCAGCGTGGGGAGTGGGAAATAGAATGGAGTCTATTGCAAGTATTGTTGTGCTAGCACTTTCCATGACACTGCCTCCATTTATCAGTCAAAACGTTGGAGCAGGCCAAGTAGAACGGGTAAAAACGGCATATTCGCTTACATTGAAATTTGTTCTGGTTTGGCAGTTCGCCATTTTTCTTGTCATGTGGGGACTATCTAGCTGGATAGCCGTCGCCTTTGCTAATGAAGCAGAGGTAAGCGTACTAATACAGCTGTTTCTTATGATTGTACCGCTGGGTTATGGCATGCAAGGCATTATCATTCTGACTAACTCATCGTTGAATGCCATGCATCGCCCAATGACGGCATTAACGTTAAGTGTCATCCGCTTATTTGTTTTCTTCGTACCTATCAGCGTTGCGGGTAGTTTTCTATTTGAACTGAAAGGGTTATTTGCAGGAACGGTCATTGCCAATATTGCAATGGCGTGTGTTTCATTTGTTGTTTTCAAACGTGCGATTACTCAGTTTGAATTAGATAAAGAAACGTCTGAGCACAGCTAATACCAGAGCGGCTATCTAAGGCTGTGCGTTTTTAATGTTGAGTAGTTTGACCGCAAGCAAGATGTTAAGCAGTAAGCTAAAGAAAAGGTTAAGTAAATGAGTAGAGGGTTTGAGCTTCATTCTAAATACAAGCCAGCAGGCGACCAGCCAAAAGCAATAGAAGCTTTGGTGGATGGCCTAGAAAGTGGCTTGGCCGGCCAAACACTGCTTGGTGTTACGGGGTCGGGTAAAACCTTTACCATGGCTAATGTCATCAAAGAAGTGCAGAGACCAACGCTTATTCTTGCACACAACAAAACATTAGCGGCTCAGCTTTACGGTGAGATGAAAGAATTCTTCCCCAATAACGCCGTAGAGTACTTCGTTTCATATTACGATTATTATCAGCCAGAAGCCTACGTTCCAAGTACAGATACCTTTATTGAGAAAGACGCGTCAATCAATGATCATATTGAACAAATGCGACTGTCCGCCACTAAAGCGTTGATGGAGCGCAGAGACGTAGTCATTGTAGCGAGTGTGTCGGCTATTTATGGTTTGGGTGACCCTGAATCCTACATGAAGATGCTATTGCACCTTCGCCAGGGCGACACCATGGACCAACGTGACATTTTACGTCGCCTTGCAGAACTGCAGTACAAGCGTAACGATTTAGCGTTTGAAAGGGGTACGTTCCGTGTTCGTGGCGATGTTATAGATATTTTCCCTGCGGACTCTGAAAAGCAAGCCGTAAGGGTCGAGCTTTTTGACGATGAAATAGATAAAATTAGTCTGTTCGACCCGCTAACCGGGGCTGTCGATAAGTCAGTTATTCGAGCAACGGTTTTTCCTAAAACGCACTATGTAACCCCTCGAGAGAAAATCCTCAATGCTATTGAGCATATCAAGGAAGAACTTGGCGATCGCAAAAAGCAACTTCAAGAGGCGAATAAGCTGATTGAAGAGCAGCGTATTTCACAGCGTACCCAGTTCGATATCGAAATGATGATGGAGCTTGGCTATTGTTCTGGGATCGAGAATTACTCTCGCTATCTTTCAGGAAGAGCACCGGGCGAACCACCTCCAACCTTATTGGACTATTTTCCAGCAGATGGCCTAATGTTTATCGATGAGTCTCACGTAACTGTCTCTCAAGTAGGGGCAATGTATCGCGGGGATCGTTCTAGAAAAGAGACCTTGGTGGAATTTGGTTTCAGGCTGCCGTCGGCGTTGGACAATCGTCCGCTTAAGTTTGAAGAATTTGAACAGATTTGCCCCCAAACCATCTATGTTTCTGCGACGCCAGGCGATTATGAATTAAAGAAAACTGACGGTGAGATAGTAGAGCAGGTTGTGCGTCCAACGGGCCTGCTAGACCCTGTTATTGAAGTACGTCCTGTAGCCACTCAAGTTGATGATGTCCTGTCTGAAATACAAAAACGGGTAGAGCTTGACGAACGTGTGCTTATTACTACCTTAACCAAGCGTATGGCTGAAGATTTAAGCGAGTATTTAAATGAGCACGGCGTTAAAGTTCGTTATCTGCATTCGGATATCGATACCGTAGAGCGAATTGAAATAATCCGAGACTTGCGACTGGGTAAATTCGACGTGTTGGTAGGTATTAACCTTTTACGTGAAGGTTTAGATATGCCGGAAGTGTCGCTGGTGGCGATTTTAGATGCCGATAAAGAAGGCTTTTTGCGAGCCGAGCGTTCATTAATTCAGACTATTGGTAGAGCCGCGCGTCACGTGAATGGTAAAGCTATTTTGTACGCTGACAGTATTACCAAGTCGATGAAAAAAGCGATGGACGAGACTGAGCGCCGTCGTGAGAAGCAAATGGCGCATAATGAGGCAAATGGTATAACGCCGATGCGACTTAATAAGCCTATTACCGATATTATGGACTTAGGCGACAGCGCGCACCCTGCGTCTGGAAAAGTCAGACTGCGCAAAGTTGAAGAGATGAAGAAGCAACAGAAAACAGCAAGTGCTACTGAATTAATGGACCAAATCACGGAGCTTGAAAAGCAGATGTTTGAATATGCGCGCGAGCTTGAGTTTGAAAAAGCAGCATCATTGCGTGACGATATTGAAGCACTTCGAAAGCAAGTTGTTACACTCTCTTAAAAATGGCTATGTGCCCCGCTAGCAGAGGCTGTATGTGGGTTCTTTCCGTATAAAACCGGATAACTCACTACAGCACTTTTCCTTTTGATGTAAGAAAATCCCCCTTTTTTCCTGTGGACAATACGACTTGACGTCAGTTTTTGGGTAGCACAAAACTCAAATTTTTAATAAAAAATGAGATGAAAAGCCGCAAAATGTCGTTGTAATAGCACAATTAGTTGAATATAGTTCTAAGTTGAGTATCGATAACTATACCTATAAACAGGTGCTAATATGCTTAATCGTCTTCAGGAGTCAGATATAAAGCTACTGCGTGTGTTTTACGCTGTAGCGAGCTGCAACGGATTTACTGCGGCAGAACCCGTGTTGCGTATGCAACGACCCAACATCAGTGCAGCCATCAAAAAACTGGAAGAACGTTTAGATTTGGTGTTATGTCATCGCGGTCGTGGTGGCTTTCAAATGACAAAAGAGGGTGAGGTGGTTTTCCAAGAAACCAAACGCATCTTTAATGCCTTCGACAATTTTGTCTTCAATCTGAAATCGCTGCATGATGACTACTCAGGCCATATCACTTTGGTCTTAATGGCTGGCCTTCCACTTTCTATGCACTTAGCCGTAAGTAAAGCGGTTAAAAGTACAATGAAGAAATTTGACGATATTCACGTTAATATCCAAACTCGTTTATATAATGAAGTTGAGCATGTCGCTTTATCTGGTGAGTGCCACCTCGTTGTTTCAACCTATGACATGGTCAAACCGGAATCAGTAACTTTTCATCCTGTCGGCATTAAAACTGAAGGGCGATTGTACTGTGCGCCTACACATCCTCTGGCAAAGTATCGCGATACTGATTTACCAGAAGGCGTGAAAATTGGTGATTATCCTGCCATTGGTATTTCTGGATTGTCGTCGGCAAACTACATTGAAGATGAAACCAGATTATCGATTCAAACTTTTTCAGACTCATTTGATGCTGCGATGTCTGCGATTATGACCGGCGAATATGTTGGTTTGCTGCCAGACTATATGGCGAAAGAGCAGGGCGCTGCACTTGGGCTCGTACCTATTGCAAAAGGGAGCTTATTTAAATTTAGTCACGAACTGTTTGTAATGAATGGAAAAAATACGCGATTAAACCCAGTATTACGTCACTGTATTAAAGAATTGAGCTACTTCATTTCAGAGAGTCAAAAGTAGTAGCAGCAAGCACCTGCGATCACACCTCTTATTGTTTATAAATGCTTGGATTAAAGCGTTTATAAACAATAAGAGGTGTTTTTATTTCAGATTACGCTATTCGTATTCTAGAGGATCGACGGCGTTATTTTCCTTGAACGCCTCTAAGCGCTCTTCGCACGCACCGCATTTTCCGCATGCTTTTTCTCTGCCGTTGTAACAGGTCCACGTTTGGCCGTAATCCAGTCCCATTGACAGACCATCGGTCAAGATAGCGGTTTTGCTGTCGTCGATATAAGGCGTCATAATCGTAACCGGTGTATAATTCGCAATGCCGCACACATCATTCATTTTATGAACAAACTCAGGGCGGCAGTCTGGGTAAATGGCATGATCGCCAGAGTGAGCGCCATAGTATACTTCGTTAGCGTCTAAACTGACCGCGTAGCCAACGGCGAGCGATAACAAAATCATGTTGCGATTGGGCACCACGGTTTGTTTCATGCTTGGCTCTTCATAGTGGCCTTCTGGCACTTCGATATCTGAGGTTAACGCTGAACCCCCTATGAGTGTATTTATGGCGCTAATATCTACAATTTTGTGAGGAACGTTAAGCGAGTTACACACGTTGGCAGCATAATCGAGTTCTTTCTTGTGGCGTTGTCCGTAGTTAAAGCTCAGTGCATGAACTTTTTTGCCTGCTTTTAGCGCCTTATGCAGCACTGTGAAGGAGTCCATGCCTCCTGAATAGATAACAACAACGTTTTCTGACATAGTTTTTCGAAGATTTAAGAAATTATGCCCGAATTTTATGTGATCCTTGGTAAAATCCCAACATACAATCGTTAAAGGGTGTCAAATTGTCTGTAATGTCCACATTAAACATCAATGAGATGTTTGAAACTATCCAGGGTGAAGGTGCTCACACTGGTATTCCCTCTATCTTTGTTCGTTTACAAGGCTGTCCTGTGGGCTGTCCATGGTGTGATACAAAACATACGTGGGAAATTAAGCCTGACTTGAGTGTGTCGCCACAAGCTGTGATCACAAAAGGCGAAGAGTCTGAAACCTATTTCATCTCCAGTGAGGAGGCTTTGCTGGCTGAGTTTGGGAAACAAGGCTATGTGGCAAAGCATGTGGTTATTACCGGCGGTGAGCCATGTATGTACGACCTACGTCCTCTGACGAGCCTACTTCACGACAACGGATACACAACACAAATAGAGACCAGCGGTACTTTTGAGGTACTTTGTGACACGCGTACGTATGTGACGGTTTCTCCTAAAATAAACATGAAAGGCGGATATGACGTCTTAGTAAGTGCGCTTGAAAGAGCGAATGAAATCAAGCACCCCATCGCAATGCAAAAGCATATTGACGAGCTTGATGCGCTGCTTGCTAATGTATCGTCATTAGACGGAAAACAGGTTTGTTTACAACCAATTAGCCAGCAAAAGAGAGCCGCAGAACTTGCAGTGCGTACTTGTATTGAACGTAACTGGCGGCTATCTTTACAAACACATAAATACATTGGTATTGAATAAGTGTTTGAAATGCTCCGCCTTTGTGGCAAACACGTCTTGCGCTTAAGTAATCAAATTAACAAAGGACATAAAGAAGATGCATAGCTTTAATCTGCTAAAAAAAGCCGTGATAGCGGCCGTCGCTTTATGTTCTTTTACTGCTGCATCAATGGTTGAGGCCGCTACTTGGACAATCACTTATCCGCGTCCGATTGACGACTCAGATGCCCGTGCTCAATATCCGATAGCACTGCTTAAACTTGCGCTCGATAAAACCGGCGTAAATTATGAGCTACGCCCTTCTGATCGTATATTGCTGACGGGCAAAGCGATGCGTCAGCTGCGTGAAAACAGAGAAGTTAACGTAGTATGGAGTATGACGGACAGCCAGCGCGA
>Ga0115012_10002584_pt1 | contig 10604 bp, 9 predicted proteins | sample TroAtlMetagenome_FD_88706 | JGI IMG/M metagenome (GOLD analysis project Ga0115012, IMG submission 88706) | Marine eukaryotic phytoplankton communities from Atlantic Ocean - Tropical Atlantic ANT10 Metagenome | ecosystem: Environmental > Aquatic > Marine > Oceanic | place: Tropical Atlantic Ocean...
GAGGCAGGCAAGTTTGCGGAAGGCGTCGTTCAGCGCAGCGATGGCGGCCGCGTCGGGCGGGGTGAACGCGAGGGGTTCAGGATGGCTCATGGGTCTGTCCTTTCCGGATGGGTTGAAACCACCTGACCCAAGGCCTCCTTTCACTTTCCCCAGGGGTCACAGTCGCAATGGTTTCCTGCCTCACGCGGCCCGTTCACCCTGCCCCGCCTCCAACGCGGCGACCAGATAGTCGCAGGCGCGCTGCGCATCCGCCGCTTGTCCGACCGAAGCACACGCAGCCAGTTGTCGAAATAGGCCACGTTCAGCTCCAGCGTATGCGTGGAGAACCCCAGCTTCTGGCCAAGAAAAACCGTACAGAGTACGCGATGCGGTCCGTACGGACCGCCCGCAATCATGAGCCGGCGACTTCAAGAGCTTGCAAGCTTGGCAATTCAATAAAATTGGCCCGCGCTCAAAAAAGAACGGCCGAGACAGAGCTCGGCCAAAGTCCAACAGGGAGGTATGGCGGTCTTGGGCACGATGGCCACGTCCACCATAGAGAAATGTAAGCGTTTCGCGAGCGTCTCTCAAGCTGAGCTTATTGGATCTGAAAAGTGATTGCTGACGTCTGCGCAAGAGCCGTTTGAAGGATTACATCAGATCGACGTCCTTGGCCTGTATTCACGCTTGCGCTTGAGGGCATCGTGGGCCTTCATCGCGTCCATCGCCGAGTGTTCGTCCGGATGCCGCTCGATCAGAGACTGGCCGCGACAACCAATCCTCCCCCACTCTCGCACAAGGTCCACGCCTCCAAACAAGTCCGGTTGCAAGCTCATGTGATAGTACCGCCGCATGTTCAACGACGCATCGATGCGCCTCAGGTCAACAGAACGAGATGAGCCATTACGGCTCGGATATTGTTCGAATACGCTGGGGACATCGTCCATGAAGCGAATGTATCTGAAGCGTCGTGTTACGACAACATGTTCTTCTTTAGTTCTAGGCTGCGCCCTCTCCCAGCTGTAAATGGAACGCCGAGCGCGCACAGGCAGTTTGAGTATACTTTGCTTTGACTAGGCCCCAATGCTGCAAGTGCTATGTGATTGAATAAGAACGGGCCATTGTCGTGACCTGTACGCAGCGAACGACGCAGTGCTCAAAACGATCTCAGAGTGAGCCGGACACCGATGATATCGCGATGCAATTTCGCGCGGTTGACAATCGTGTCCACGACTGATCCCAAGGCAATCCGTATTGGGCGGCCCGGCGCTACTTACCCCGCAAATTCATGCGAAACGTTTTCTCGATACGGCTCACATCAGAATGCTCAACACCCGCCCGTTCAGCGAACTCGTGCCACTGCGCGACCGCGCCCAGGATTTCCTCAATAGCTTGGTTCGCCCTGTTGGATTTCAGCCCCACGTTCGAAGCAAAAACCATGAGGTCGCCATGAGTGAAATCGTTTCGCTTTCCAGCTAGGCTCATTTGATGGTCGCGCGTCCATGAGCCAGAAGGATTGTAGGAATAGGCCACGTCATAGGCTGGGGACAGTCGCCAAGTGCCGGACCGGCCCATGAGGAAGGAGATGTTCTTGACGTGGTCATCTTGGTTGCGAGCGACAACGTTGAAGACAGCGCGCTTGTATTGTTGCTCCACCACATCCATTCCGAGCCCAAGATCCCTAATCGTCATGATGGCCTGCTCGTAGGAATAAGAGGCCGGGTCATTGAAGTCGAAATGCTGTATCGCGCCGAGCGATTGCATGTGGACCTTGCGCCCTCGTTCGTCCCGGTCGAACCGACGCGTCATGAAATGGCTTCGTCCGCCTTCATGGTGAAGCCTGCATTCCGACATGTCGATGCCCGCCGCCGTCGCCATCAGGTAATATGCGTACTCGATTTTTCCGAAGCCTTGGGGATCGGCTAGCTCCTTATCTCGATTGTTGGACACGCCGTCGAACTTCAAGAGCCAGTGCTCGTATCCCTCGTCGACTTTGACTTGGCCTGACCTGAACTCCCCGGTGTCTCGGTTCCAGGCAAGCACCGCCTTCGCGCGCGCGCCACCCGCCGAAGTCCCGACGCTCAAAATATCTTCGAGCGCCTCTGCGTCGTCCTCGCCTCCGAGCCTGCCGGCAAGGTTCTCGCGCTCGCTTAAGACCCTGTTGGCCAGATCCACCAACTGGGCCACTTCCAGCTTTTTGGACCGGGTCGCTTTACGGACCGTTGGCTCGAATTCCAGTGCCCCGATTCCGCGGTTGCCGATGTAGCAAAGCCGATCCACTGGGCTGAACCGGCCCGCGCTTCGCCCCGTTTCTGCAAGCCACGCATCGATCAACCGGTTCCCGAACTTGTCCGGCAACGCGTCGGCCAACATGCCGGGTAACCCTTTGAACGTTTCCTTCGGAAGGGCGGGAAACTCGTAGGGTGCTTCCCGAACTGGCATCTTCAGGGGCGCGACCTCAATACCCGCGCCCACAAAGGCCGGATCGTATTGAAAGATGCCGAGTGCGCGTGCTTCATCCCAACTTACGGCACCGATGCGCCGACCCCACAATATTATGCTCGCATCAGTCATCTACGTCGTCACCCCAGGTCCATGATGATTTTTTGGGTTGTTCCGATGCAGGACTCGCTCTCCTGCGTTCCTTCCCCTTCTGTGAGACGCGTTCAATTGGCCTGATGTCTCCCTCTGGTAACACAGAGAGTATCGCATGCTCCAAATCGAGCGCAGCGGCGACGCGAAGAAAGGTGTCCAGTGTGGAAGGATCCCCAGCCTCAAGGCGACGCAGGGTGCGGACTCCGATGCCCGCCTTCTCGGCGAGGTCAGTTTGGGTTACGTTGCGCGCGAGGCGCAGACGCGCAAGACGCTGCCCGATTTCATGTTCGATTTGTTGTGACGTCGCCATTGCTTCTCTAAAGGCCAAACGTTGCCGATTAAGCTAGTTAACTCGCCATAGTCGGTCACATATGGCCCTTTGTAGGTTAATTTGTCAACAGGTCTCAAGTGGCCTCTTGTGGCGCAAGATCGTCATCAAGCGGCCGCATACGGCCTTTTAATCACGATTTCCGATTTCGCACTGGTGAGTTGTTGGGGAATGGACCCAAGCGAACCCGAGGTCCCTCCGGCGGAAGCCGCGAACCGCATCGAACCTGCAACGAGGTGCTGCCAGCTCATTTAGGCAAACTCCGCATGCCCATAGCAGGAGTGATGGCAGCACCGGAAGCCCCGAATTCATTGCGTCAACGCCTCACGGTAGTTCAGAAGCCCATTGCACCCAACTTATCCGTTGTGTACTTGGCCACAACATAAAAGTTGGGTATATTGAGGCATGACCATGAACGGAATCACCCTGAACGAAAAGGAAGCACGGGAAGCGCGCGCGCGGATTTCTCGTCTCTCCGAGGCACTTCACTCGGAGCACGCTATGGAGCCGGTCGTGGCCGGCCTGCCGCCTGAGGTGGTTTCTCAAGTCTCGCGAATGATGAAGGCCGAACGCGAGCGCCTGACCCGAGCAGTCGAGGCTTATGAAGTGGCCAAGGAAACACAAAAGCCCACAGCACTAAAGGCCCTTGTAAACCAAGAGCCAGGTTTGATGCTGATCGTCGCTAGGATAGCCAACGGTTACTCCCAGAAGGATCTAGCATGGCGCCTCGGAGTGAAAGAACAGCAGGTCCAGCGCTGGGAAGCAGAGCGATACGGACAGATCAGCCTCAAGAACTATAACCGCGTCGCGGCGCTGCTCGGCGTACGCCTGACTGCGGACATGCCCGACCAACCTGCCTTCCGTGGGCTGGACAAAGTGATTGACGGAGTCTCGAAGTCCGAAATCAAGAAGATCCTAAAACATGGACGCGAGAACGGCTGGTTCGCCGAGGACTTCACCGAGGCTGAGCTTCGCCGCTACATCGCCGAGAACCGGATCGATTTTGGAAGCCCTGGGCTTCTCCGAACTGGCCTCAACGTTGTCGACCACACCGAAGACGTCATGCTCCATGCTTGGCGTGCTAGGGTAACAGCCAGGGCGCGCGAGGCTTTCGCGAGCGTCGAGGACGTTCATGAGCCACTTGAACTCAAGTGGATGCCCGGACTGGTCCGTCTGAGCAACGACACCCGCGGGCCGCTCCGGGCGGTGGAAGTGCTCGCCGACCGCGGCATCGTTTTGATCGTGGAACCACAGGTACCCGGCCTGAAGATCGACGGCGCGGCCTTCATCGTGGATGGGAGACCGGTCATTGGAATGACCGTCAGAACCGACACCGTGGACAACTTCTGGTTCACGCTGATGCACGAGCTCGCCCACGTCACGCTTCACTTCTCCACCGGGCTGGCCGTAGGCTTCTACGATCAGACGGATCAAGAGGCATCGGTCGATGAACAGGAGGAGGAGGCAAACCGCTTCGCCTCCAACCTGCTCATCCCGGAAGAACGCTGGCGGCGCTCTACCGCCCGCATCGCGAAGTCGGCTGCGGTAATCGAGCGCTTTGCCGACGAGTTGGGTATCCATCCGGCGATTGTTTTCGGGCGGATACGCAAAGAACGGGGAGAGTGGTCCCTGTTCGCAAACAAGATCGGGAGGAACACCGTGAGGAAACTGTTTGTGGGCGAAGCCCAGAAAGGAAAGAGTGATGCTCCCATACTTCCCGGCCCTCAGGGCTAAACCCGGCGAATTCGCTGCCTGCGGTAGGCTGGCCGCCCGTTATCAAGGGCATGTCTGCCCTCGCTTCGTGGTGCCGCCTCCCACAGAGTCAGACCCGGGAAAAGGGCGCATACCCACGCTGGACGAGATTGCCTACATGATGGGCGAGCGCCTCGGAAAGAGCTGGCCGCACCGGCGTGCGTTTCTCGACCCGCAACTGGCAGCGGCGGCCCTTGGCGACGAGGGAGTGGCGACCCTCTTCCGCATCGCCACGGCGGTAAATTCCCGCCTGCTTCCGGTGCTGACGTTCGCCGATCTGTCCAATCCGGCCCGCCAGGCGCTCGTTCGGGAGGGGGACGTCAGGGCGGGTATCTACATGGACTTCGAGGAAGTTGATCCCGCCGCTTTGGTCGAGGCGGTGGAAAAGGCAGGCGTCCGACCGGAACAGTGTGTCCTCTTCGTGGACTTCACCGGGGCTCCCTTGGGCGCTGACTTCGCGCCCGCCATCGGCGAAATCTTCGATCAACTGGACGGCGCGGCGCGGTGGAGCAAAATCGTCTACCAAGCGTCAGCGTACCCGGACAAGCTGCCGGTCGGAGCTAACGAGCGCACGTTGGTCGCAAGGGCGGAGTGGACCACTTTCTTGGCGGCTCTCAAAGAGACTGGTGTCCAACCAAATCGACTGGCCTACGGCGACTTCGGCGCGGATTGCGGGCGAATGGTGTTCCCGAAGGGTAAGGGCGGTGGACGACCGAGGCCGCACCTTCGCTACACCGGTAAGACCCACACCTTGGTGATCAGGGGCAGCGACTCGGGAGCCTTCACGCCGACGATGCGCGAAGTCTGCAGGCAGATCGTCGAGAGCAAGGAGTACTGCGGCAGAGGCTTCTCCCCCGCAGACGACCGGATCTGGCGCAACGCGAAGGGGCTGACAGAAACCTGCGGCGACGCGACTGGCTGGCGGGAATTGAACACCGCGCATCACCTGGTCAGGGTTGTTAGGGACCTGGGTGCCATGTCGGGCATCGAGTTCGAAGAGGATGCTGTCGCTGAGTACTCGGAGCAAGAAAGTTTGTTTTAGAGTTCGACCACGAAAATTACCTAGTCACGGATCACTGTTCCGTTTGGGAAGCTGCTTCTGCCTCTCGCTACGGGCGTCCGGTCTTTACTATTTTGAGTGAGGAAAAATGCATCTTTCACGGATTCTGATTGAGAATTTCCGGAACTTTTCAAAACTAGACGTAGCCCTCGATGGAAACGTTGTTGTGGTTGGCGAAAACAAGGTCGGCAAAAGCAACCTGATGCATGCCCTCCGGTTGCTGTTTGATCCCTCTCTGCCCGACAGCGCCCGTGAACTTGGCCTCGCCGATTTCTGGGACGGCCTTGGGAACCTGGAAGAAGACGACAAGATAGTCATTGCTGTCGAAATCGAAGAATTTGACTCTGATCTCGATATCCTTGCTCTGCTCACGGACTTCCGCCTCGACGATGACCCCGACACGGTCCGCCTGACCTACGAATGTCGCGCACGACCGGGATTAGGCAGTGCACCAACATCGGACAACGACCTGGAGTTCATTTGCTTCGGCGGTGAAAGCGAGACGAAACGTTTCGGCCATGACCTCCGCCGCCGCCTGACCATGGACCTGTTGCCAGCTCTTCGTGACGCTGAAGGTGACCTCGCGGCGTGGCGCCGATCGCCTCTACGCCCGCTCATCGAGGAAGCTTTCGCCGACATCGACCAGGCAGATCTTGATGAAATCGGTGAAGCAATCGAGGAAGCCACCGAAAAATTGACGGCGTTCCCGAGTGTAGGGGAACTTGAGACAGACCTCGGTCAACTCTTTGCAGCCATGAGCGGTCCCAAGCAGGATGTCAAACCACGACTTGGCTTTGGCGCCACTGATGTCACACGCCTTTTTCGTAACATAAGGCTGCTGATCGATGACGGCAGGCGGTCCATCAATGACGCAAGCCTCGGCTCGGCCAACATCATGTTCCTGAGCCTCAAGATGCTGGAACTGAGCAGGCTGATTGCGGAGAACCATCGCGATCATACGCTATTGGCCATCGAAGAACCTGAAGCCCACCTTCACCCGCATCTACAACGATCAGTTTATCGACACCTTTTTCAGTCAGTTGATAATCCTGATCAGCAGAAGCAGATGTCAGTGCTACTGACTTCGCACTCGCCGCATATTGCCAGCGTTGCGCCGTTGCGTTCCATTCTCTTGCTCAAAGAGAAAACTGACGAGGGCACGACCGGCTGCTCTACAGCGTCGATAAGACTGACAGATGATGAGGTCGACGATCTCACGCGGTATCTGGATGTGACGCGTGCTGAGATGCTTTTCGCCCGCGGTATCATTTTGGTCGAAGGCGACGCAGAAAAATTCCTTGTCCCACTCTTCGCTGAGGCTCTTGGCTGTTCGCTCGATATGCTCGGAATTACCGTGTGCTCAGTCGCCGGGACAAATTTCACGCCCTATGCGAAATTTTTGACCTCCCTGGACATACCCTTCTCGATCATCACAGATTGGGATCCAATGCCGAAGAGCAAACCCTTGGCCGTAAGTCGAGGAATCAAACTTGCGGTCGCGATCGAGCGCGCCAGAACAAAAAAAATCCCAAGAGCGCTCGCAAAGGAATTGGAAGACATCGCCGAAAACAAGGATGAAGACGATCTCGCAGGTCGCTTCGAAGATCTCGGCATCTATACGAACATCCGCACTCTTGAGACAGATCTGTACGAAGACGGGTTCGCAGCCGACATTCTCGACACGCTCAATGAAGGAAAGTGGAGCAAGGCGAGACAAGCGCAGATCGATGCCTGGATTGCCGATCACGACAGTATCGACCACAACCAAATGCTCAAGCTGATCGATGTGGTTGGGAAAGGGCGCTTTGCACAACGCCTTGCCTCAAAAATCGAGGGGCGAAAGCCCCCGCGCTATATCGAAGATGCTATCCGGTATGTGGTGAACCGTGTCTGACGCGTCCATCTATCTAAATGCCGCCGAAGATCTACGGGCTAATCCTGCACAATGGGCCGCCTACGAATCTCAAGGACACTGTGTTGTCCTTGCCGGTCCAGGTAGCGGGAAGACAAAGACCTTGACCGTGAAATTGGCACGTCTTCTGGCCGAAGATATTCAGGAGCCACGGGGCCTCGCCTGCATCACCTACAACAATGAATGCGCCCGGGAGCTCGAAACCAGGCTATCAGCGCTCGGCATAGAGGCCGGAAGAAGAGCGTTTATTGGGACGGTCCACTCCTTCTCCCTAACACAGATCGTCCTACCGTATGCCAAGGCAGCAGACATGGGGCTCCCCGACGAGTTTTGCGTCGCAACCCGCGCGGAGCGGCGTCAAGCATTGGAAACCGCTTATAGGAAGGTGATTGGCGGGCGTGACAACCCACAACAGCTCGATTTCACGATGGGCACATACCGCCGATCCATTCTGAACAGAAGCAGCGCGGAATGGCGTGAAACTGATCCCGAGATGGCCGCATTGGTGGAGGCCTTTGAGGCCGAACTCAGGGCAATTGGACGAATTGATTTTGACGATATGCCTCTTCTGGCCGTCAGGGCGCTGCGCGAGCATGAATGGCTGCAGCGCGCCATTCTCGCCAAGTACCCAGTCCTTGTTGTCGATGAATATCAAGACCTCGGAAGAGCGCTCCATCGTATGGTCATGGGTTTGTGTTTCAGCACTGGGATGAGGCTTTTCGCAGTCGGAGACGCCGACCAATCCATCTATGAATTCAACGGGGCGAACCCGCAGCTTCTTCGCGACCTGGCGGCCCGTGATGACGTCGAATGTGTGCGGTTGCGGCTGAACTACCGATCTGGATCGAAGATTGTAGAAGCATCCAGTTTTGCGCTTGGCGAAGCGCGAGACTACAAGGCGGTTGACGATGCGGAGGAAGGCACGGTCTATTTTCACCCTCAGCAGGGTAGCTACGAACACCAGGCCGCAGAGGTCTTCAGGACAGTCATCGCTGACATCGCCAAACGACATCCGGATTTGGAGCCCGGAGACATCGCTATCCTCTACCCAGCTGCCTGGCTAGGCGACAAAGTTGCCGAAGTAGCTCAGAAGGTTGGCTTGTCAGTTATCAGAACTGATACGAACGCAATATATCCTCGCGCTAGCCGCTTGATGCGCTGGCTGGAAAGCTGTGCGAAATGGTGTTCGGGCGGATGGCAAACAGGAACACCGCGATTCAACCATCTGGTCAACGAAGGCGCACGCCTGTTCGCTGAAGAGATCAACACACCAGAGACGCACCTTACCTTCCAACGAGCGCTAATGGAATGCCTCTGGTCGCGGCGCGATGGCGCCTTGGTACTGCGAAAGTGGCTGCCCGATGTTCGTGCGGCAGTAATTAAAGACCTGATGGTCAAGTGTCGCTCAATGAAAGATGAGGGCGAAACTTTGGACACTTTCATCGCGCGCACCCAAGCAGGCAAAGATTGTGAAGATATGACTGTCAGTCAGTTCGCCGGCCAAAGCGAAGGGAACGACAGCCTGCATCTTTCAACACTTCACAGTGCCAAGGGTCGAGAATTCCCGATCGTCATCATGTTTGGCATGGATCAGGGGAGCATTCCGAGAAAAGATTCCACCCCGTCACAGAAGTTGGAAGCTCGACGCCTTTTCTATGTGGGATTTACGCGAGCCAAATCGGAAGTACACATCATGCATTCTAGCTCGCGCCCGTCGCCTTTCATGACCGAACTTGCCGCACGCCTTGATCAATAGGAAAACTGCGTAGCGGCGACAGCGAACATATGCTTTTGTTAGAATGCCGATATCCATGGGCTGTGCAGCGGACGCGCGGCAACTTTACAGGGTTCTCGGCTCAGCTGCACCTACCACGCCTGCATCCTCCAACTGCTCTCGATCGGGAAGATCGCGCAGGCTCTCTAACCCGAATGCGACAAGGAACTGCTCGGTCGTCACAAAGGTATACGGCGCCCCACGCCGAGGCGACCTTGGCCCAGTCCCGATCAAGTCGCGCGCATGCAGTCGCCCAATCTGGTCGCGGCTGATCTCCTTGCCGAAGATGTCCTTGAGCCCGTCGCGTGTGATCGGCTGGTGGTAAGCGATGGCGGCCAGGACCGCGACGTCGAATTCGCTCAGGTCCAACAATTGGTCCCCGATATCTGCCGCCGCGCGGATCGCGGGGGCGTAGGCGGCGCGCGTGCGGAACATCCAGCCGCCAGCGACCTGGGCGATCTCGAAGGCCCGCCCTTCCAGATCGGCGGCGAGGTCCTCGACCAGAAGGTCGACCGAAGCCCCCTGCCCCACCACGCGTGCCAGGTCGTCGCGCGGCACCGGCGAAGCTGAGGCAAAGAGCACCGCCTCGATCCGGCGCATCCATTCCCGCCAGCGCAGCTCGGGTGGCAGGTCGGGCAACCCGCGATCCAGTTCGGGGTCAGAGCGATCCTTCGCCATCGCTACACCCCGTAAAGCCGGAAGGTGTCGCGCCCGGTCAGCTCGCGCACCGCGCCGAGGTCGACCAGCCGGTCGCAGAGCCGCCGTGCGGCCCGGTCCGGCAAAGGCAAGGCCGAGGCCGCGATCGCATCGCAGGTCAGGAACATCTCCACTGCCTCGCCGGACGCCTTTGCCCGCAGCTTGGGTGCGACAGCCTTCAGATGCGCCGCCCGACGCGCGAGGTCGGTGGAGAGACGCACGCCCTCGACCGCTGAGGCGATAAGCGCACGATGGCAGGCGAAGCGAAGATCATCGCCTTGCTTGCGCAGGTCAGCCCGTTTCAGGCCAGTCGCCAGCAGCGGCACGAGATGATCCCAACTGAGAGATTGGGCGAGGGCGGCATCCGCGAGGATCAGCCCTGCTATTGTCCGGCGTCAGCGCCCATGGGACATCTGAATTGATTTCGGAAAGGAGGGTTTCTGGCTCATCGTAACCACCAAGGAGTGGAGATGAGACAGAAACCCGGAACACCGAAGCCTTCCGCCGA
>Ga0115012_10002585_pt1 | contig 10602 bp, 13 predicted proteins | sample TroAtlMetagenome_FD_88706 | JGI IMG/M metagenome (GOLD analysis project Ga0115012, IMG submission 88706) | Marine eukaryotic phytoplankton communities from Atlantic Ocean - Tropical Atlantic ANT10 Metagenome | ecosystem: Environmental > Aquatic > Marine > Oceanic | place: Tropical Atlantic...
CCTTCCCTGACCGACTTCTGAACCTAACACGCTTCGGCTCGGGCAATCCCAGCCGAAGCCCAAATGGGCCTTGCCCAAGGAGAAAGTGAAATGACCACTCAATTGCGAAACATCGGGGCGCTGATCTCAGTGTTGGGTGCCTCGGCCAACGTTGCGGCCACGGCGGGCGGCACTGGCGATGCGACAGCCGTCACGGGGGGGATCATCGACCTGATGGAGAATGGCCACCCTCTGTCCGGCGTGCTGGCGATCCCGTATACGGCCACGCTTGCAGCAGGTGAAACCCTGTCGATCGCCTATGAGGTCGATAGCGGCAACGCTGATGACCTGGGCGACGCGGCTACGCTGGTATCCGGCGTGAGCGCTGTGGTCGCCACGGGCCCAACGGGTGGCGGCACCGTGGCAGGTACCTTCGAGGTTGATATTCTGCTGGCAGGCGCTGGTCGCTATGTCCGTGCGAACTTCACCCCGACCCTGAGCGCATCCGGAACCGACACAGCGGCGCTGTCGTCGGTGATGGTCCTTGGCGGTTTTGACCGCCTGCCACAATGAAGGTGGTACGCCTGATCAAGGCGTATCTGATGTATCAGAGTGGCGAGACAGCGGGCTTCAACGATGCTCTGGCTGGAAAGCTGATCGCGTCTAATACTGCAGTTGATCCGGTCGAATATGAGCGTCGGGTCGCCGAGAAAGCAGCGGCCAAAGCGCAAGCTGAGGCGGATGCCAAAGCGAAGCAGGAAGCTGAGGTCAAGGCCAAAGCTGATGCAGCCGCAAACACCCCTGGGAAAAAGGGCTAATCAATGCGGCTGACACGCACAGTGGCTCCTGCTGAGCTGCCAATCTCTCGGGACGAGGCGAAGCTCCATTGTCGTGTCGAACACGATGAGGAGGATACCCTGATTGATTCTCTCATCGCCGCCGCAGTTGACTATCTTGATGGCCCGTCCGGTATTCTCGGGCGGGCCATTATCGAGCAGCAATGGCTGTTGGAACTGGACGCCTGGCCCAGCAGTCTTGCCTTGCCGATCGAGCCGGTGTCGTCGGTCACTGTCCAGTATCTGGATAAATCCGGCACAGAAACAGACGTGCCTGAAAACCAGCTGGTCATCGTTGATGCGCCATCGGCCAGAACTGTTCTCGAGTGGGTCGACGGATTTCAGGCGCCGGAACTCAGCGACACGCGCTATCCGGTCAAGATCACACTGACGGCGGGTTTCGGTGCCACAGCGAAGGAACTCGATGGCATCAAGGTCGCAATCAAGATGATGGTCGGCCACTGGTATGAAAACCGTGAGACGGTGGTGCTGGGGATGTCTGTCGCGGAACTTCCCATGGCCGTAAGTGCTCTGCTCGCGCGATACCGGGTGATGCTGTGAGGGCAGGTAAGCTGCGCCATCGCGTGACTTTCAATCGTCAGAGTGAAAATCCGGAAGACGTTGATGAATACGGTAACGTCAAAGGCGCATTTGAGGCCCTGTTCACAGTCTGGGGCAATGTGCGTGAGACCACTGGCAAGGAACGTGTCGCTGTAGGATCCGTCGAGAACGTCCGCACCGCCACGATCCGCATCAGGTCGAGCATTCAATCGCGTGGGCTGACCGAAGCTGATCAGGCGGTTGCCCGCGGTGAGACATGGAATATTCGGGGCATCGCGAACGCAGATGACAAGGGCGCGATGCTGGATCTCCTGGTCGAAGCGGGGGTGGCCCAGTGAAGAAATCCGGTTTCAGTGCCAGCAAGAAGATGCTGCGCAAGATCACGCCTGAGATCGAGGCAGAGTTTGAAGACGCGAACCGCGAGAATGCTGAGATGATCGTGGATCTGGCCAAGGTGCTTATTCCTGAGCGCAGTGGTGCCAGCAGAGCGGTTATCCGGAATATGCCTGGCCCCGATGGGTCGCAACTGATCGACTTCGGACCAAAGGCGAAGGTCATCGAGGGCGATCGAGGGCCGCGCCCATTTGTGAACCCTGCGTTGGCCGGAACCAAGAAAAAGCGGGCAGCGCGAAGCCGCAAGGCTATCCGTGATGCAATCAAGGCGGTGAAGTGATGGCAGATCGATACGCTCTGGCCCTGCAGAAAGCCCTAGTCGCGAAGCTTAAGGCAGACGCCGGCGTTGTGGCGTTGGTGGGTGCGCGGATCTATGATCAGCCGCCACAGGCTGCCTTGCGTCCCTATGTCCGGATCGGCGGGATCGAACCGCGTCCATTGCGGACAGATGGCAAGGCTGCGGCATCTCTAACGTTCGGGATTGAGGCGCACAGCCGTCCGGTGACCTCTGGACGTGTCGAGGCCACCAAATGTGCAGAGGCGATCGCAACGGCCTTAGACGAAGCTGATCTGACGGTGGCCGGCTACGATGTCGTACAGGTTCAATGGCAAACACAGACCGTCGCGCAGGACAGTGACGGGGAAAGTTATACCGCCATCGTCGCGTTCACCGCGCTTCTTGATGGCTGACCAATTGCCGGGGTGACCCTGCAAGCCCGGTTCATGTGCCTTGGGCAAGCGCTTGATACACAATAAAGGAGCCTAAAAATGGCAAAGAAAAACGGCCGACTGCTGCTGATCAAGATCGGCGATGGCGCGGAAACCGAAGCGTTCACCACACTCTGCGGCATTCAGTCAAAGACGCTCAACGTGAACAACAACAACTTCGACGTGACCACGTCGGATTGCACGAACCCCGGCGGGCAACTCTGGCAGGAAGTCATGACCGGAATGAGGTCTATCGAAGTGTCCGGCAACGGTATTTTCGAGGGCGGCACATCCTTGACGCGGTTCAAAGCTATCGCGTTTGGAACGGGCGCTGCCGACACTGCAGATGCAATCGGCAACTTTCAGGTGATCGTCCCCGAGTTCGGCACCTTTGAAGGCGCGTTCCACGTCAACAGCGTTGAGTTCGGTGGCGAACAGGAGGGCCCGGTGACTTACAGCCTGACCCTGGCATCTTCCGGCGCTGTCGCATTTACGGCTGCTGAATAATGCCAATTACAGCAGAAGCCCCTGCGGGCGGAACGCAGGAGCAGTTGGGCGGTGAAAGCCGTCCAATGATCCTGCGCAATGGCGAGATCGAGCGGTTCGAGAGGCAGCACGGTCTGGGAATCTTCGCGATGCTGGAGCAGCTGCTCGGCAAGGGTGAGCCACAGGCGCGTCACTGCCGCGATCTGGTTGCTTTGGGTCTCGTGGGTGCTGGCCTGAACGACAAGACGGCTGACAAGCTCGTCGATGACATGCCGCCAAGCGAGAACCATCGGATCCGCGCAATGGCGCAAGATCTGCTTCTGGCAGCGTTTATACCGCCTGAAGAGCTTAAAAAAAAAGCAGGCGATTTAGCTGGATCGTCCGCCACGACCGACCCGACAGCTACCAAGCGCAAGACAAGATCAAAAGCGGCCTCGGCGCAGGACTGAGCCTATCCGATTGGCGGGAAATGACGCCCGCCGATTGGTCCCTTTTTGTAGAGGGCTGGAATGAAGCTCATGCAACCGAACCCAATGACCCTCCCACCTGGGAAGAGTTCGAGGAATTGAAGGCGAGATATGGCTGAACCCACTGAAAGAATTGCGATCCTGCTTGAACTGAAACAGCAGGAGTTCGAGCGAAAAGCCAAGTCTTCCGGTGCTGCGATCGAAAGATTGGAGCGCAAGTACAGTCCGTTGGCCGCTGCGGAGGCAAAGCTTGAAAAGCAGCAGCTTCGATTCAACTCTGCCCTCGAAGCCGGCACGATCGATGCGACTCAACACGCCAAGGGCATGGATCTTGTTCAGCGTGAATATGATCAGACGGCCGAGCGTGCGAAGCGCCTGACCAGCAACGTGGTTGCGATGAACAGCAGCGTTGCTGCTCAGACCGGATTTATGACCCGAAACAGATCTGTTTTCCAGCAGGCCGGTTACCAGATTGGTGACTTCGCGGTCCAGGTTCAGGGTGGGCAATCCGCGCTTGTTGCGTTCTCCCAGCAAGGTTCGCAACTTCTGGGGGTTCTCGGTCCTTGGGGCGCTGTCATGGGCGCTGTCTTGGCTGTTGGTTCGTCTTTGGCTGGTGTTCTTTGGACAATGGGCGATGCGACTGAGAAAACTAAGGAGAAGGCGAAGACTTTCACCGACCGGCTTGAGGAGGCGGATGCTGCACTGGCATCTATGTCTGCAACTGCAGGAAATCTAAGTGACCTCGAAGCCCTGCGAAAGAAGTACGGTGAACTGACACAAGAAGTCAAAGATATGGCCGTCTCACTGTTCGAGATCGATAGGCGTGAAGCCGTCGCGAAGGTCAGTGGAATCATCGAAGAAGTAACAGGAGAGATTGCAAAAGCGGCAGAAGCCCAAGCAGGTGCGGTATCTGCGGCGCTTGCAGGTGCGGGGACTGACGCTGGTAGGGCTGAGGCTGAAGCATATCGAATTGAGATCGAAAAAATCGCAGGCATTGTTGCTGATCGGCAGGCTGCCGGGCAGTTTGTAGACCCTATAGAGATCGAAAATTTGCGGGTCATGCGCGAAGAGCTTGCGGCGATGCAGGGTGACTTTGCCAATATTGGGTCGCTGGCTGCAGAAATCGACATTTCCCCTGACCTTCTACGCCAAATCTCGGAGGCGCAGGCTGGCTTGGAAGCCGCGCGGGATGCTGGTGATTTTACCGAAATGGCCGATCAGTTGGGGATCATCCGTGATCTACTGGTAGAGGCCGGCGATACCGTCAATCAAGATGTCCTCGATGGCGTGACCAATGCCGAGGCACAGGCGCGTGAGATGGCCGCGCGTTTGGGAGAAGGCCAGGATGCTGCTGAGGGTATTGCCAACGCAGATATTGCGGGCGGAATTTCACCTGCAGTGGATGAGGCCAGAAAGCTCGCCGAGAACTTCGGCATTGCCTTGAGCCTTGCCCGTCAGCTTGTGGCGAATGCGGCTGCAGCGAATGGAGCCGGGCGCGGTCGGGGCGGCGACCCAAGGGATTTTGGCGGTAGTGCAGCAGATATTCAAAAGAATGATGTCCGTGCACAGCTTGCTTATCAACCTGGGGGATCTGCTGGCGTCCCACTACCCGAGGTTAAAGGCACAAAGAAAGGCGGTAAGGGGCGCTCGAAGCGTGAACAAGAGCCCCTTTTCAGTATTGCTGAAAACGAGCTTGAGAAGCTGAAACTCTCGATCGAACTTCTAGGCAAGTCGAAGGGCGAAGTGGCCGAGCTGACTTTCAAGCATAAAATGCTGGAAGAGGCCAAGAAGCGCGGCATGACGGTCACTGATGAGTTGAATGCTAAGATTGACGCCGAGGCTGCAAAGGTCGGCCAGTTGGCGGAGCAGTACGACTTGGCCCGCGACAAGATTGCGGCGATGGAGAAGATCCAAGGCGAGTTCAAGGATGGCATCATCGACGCTGCCATGGGCGGTGCTGATGCCATGGACGCCTTTACCAATAGTATCAAGCGCGCAGCCCTCGAATATCTGCTGTTTGGTGAAGGTATGTTTGCAGGCGGCGGCAAGAAATCAGGCGGTTTCGGGGGCATCGTGAGTGCTTTCGCAGGGATGTTCGACAAAGGCGGCCGGATCCCGTCTGGGCAATGGGGCATCGCAGGAGAAAACGGGCCTGAGGTCGTTAGAGGCCCGGCCATGGTCACGTCTACAAGAGACACCGCAAAAGCAATGCAGGGCGGCAGCGGTCAAATGGATGTCCGCGTCTATGTCGATCAGGACGGGAATTGGCAGGCTGCTGTTGAGAAGATCAGCGGCGGTGTGGTCAGGCAGGCAGCTCCTTCTATCCAGAAGTCCACGTTGGCAGCAACTCCGGGATATCTCGCAGAAAACAGCAGGCGGAATGAATGACAGACGACATTGCATTTCCGAGATTTGCGGAAAGATACTCATCAGGGTTCTTCCTGGCCGGACAAATGCGGGGGCGCGAAACCGCCATCTCCGGCGCGGAAAGCATCATTCCAAGCTTCGCGGGTCACTGGAGAGTGACGATGACGTTCTTCCTGAAGAATGAGGATGCCCGTCTCGAATGGGAGGGCTTTCTTGCGCAGATGGAAGGGGGGATCGGCACAACCTTGGTTCCAGTTCGGCTACCCTATCGACCAAAGGGTAGCGGTGGGGGCAATGCTCCTGTATCCACACAACCGGCTTTTGCCACGTTCGAGCATTGGTCTTTCGTCAACGAAACACGTGCTGCGATCACGCTGCGAGAGGCTGCACCTCTTCGGTCAACTGATCTGGATCTGACGTTGTCCGATAGCCTTGGTCTGCGACCTGGGCACGGCCTGACGGTAGGCGATCGTTTCTATCGCGTGCAGCGTTCTTGGGATGATGGCGCAAAGGTCAGGATCCAACCACCTTTGCGGCAGGCCGCAGCGGCAGGTACGATCGTCGAGACGGATAATCCGGTTTGCAGGATGCGTTTTGCGTCCGAGGGCGAAGGTGAAACCGAATTTGGGCTCTATGCTAAATTCAGCCGTGCGACAGTCACCTTTCGTGAGGCGTTCTGATGGGTGTGCGCGACGACCTGAACGCAATCCCTGACGATCTGCTGCGAACGGGCAGGGTATCTGAAGCGGTTCTGGTCTTCATGGACTTCAGGGACAACCCGCGCCGCTGGTGGACTGGCATCGGCGATCTGGACGTGGCCGGTGAGATCTGGTCAGGCGTGTCTGATCTGATCAGCATTTCGGATATCGAAACCACCTATGCCGCCACAGCGCAACCGGTGTCCTTTGGTCTGGCCGCGACCGAAAAGATGATCGACGACACGCAGGCGGCGGAAAGCACGGTGCACGGCCGTACCGTCGCGATCTTCGGGCAGCTGTTCTATACGCAGGCGGATCTTGAGCAACCCGCGTGGCATCCGGTGGGCAGCCCGTTCGCGCACTTTGTCGGCACGATGGAAAAGGTCAGCTACAGCTTTTCCGGGTTGGAAAAGGGATCGATCAGCCTTGCCTGCGAAGGCCTGTTCTATCGGCGCACGACGCCACCACGTGGTCTGCTGACCGATTCCGACCAGAAGTCTCGCAGCGCCGGCGATCGGGGTTTGGAGCTGGTAGCCAAATACACGGAATATGAAACAAGATGGCTGTGAGGCTGGCCGTCGCGGCGGATATCCCGCGCATCGTCGATATGGTCTGCGCGCTGCGTGAGGCGATCGTTGGGCCGGTGGTGCCGGAACCGGACAAGGTGTCTGAAACGGTCATGATCCTGATGGGGTCACCCTCCGGCACCGTCCTGGTGTCGGGCGGTGGTTTCATCGCGGGTAGTATCGCATCGACCATAATCAGCAGTGAGCGTTTTGCGCATGAGTTGGGATGGTTCGCGACAGACAACAGCGGTCTGCAGCTGCTGCGTGCCTTTGAGGCGTGGGCGGACAGCAGGGGCGCAAGGGTGCGGCTTTCGACAGGACCGGAAGGGCAGGCGCCTGCCCGGCTGCGCAAGGCGCTTCAGCGGCGCGGATATAGGCCATATGAAACAGCGTGGGTGAAGTAGATGGCGATATTTTCTGCTGCCACCGCCTTTGTGGCAGGCTTCATCTCGACAACGTTCGGGATCACACTTGCGACGGCAACGGCACTGACGCAGGTCGGTATAAGTCTTGCGCTCAGCGCGCTGACCAAGCCCAAACAGCCAACAATTCCGCCCCAAGAGGTGCAGGCCAACATCAGTCAGGCTGCAGCGGCGCGGCGGCGGTCCTACGGAAAGGTTCTGCTCGGCGGGGTGCGCGCGTTCTTCGAAGCCAAGGACGGCGTCCTGCATATCATCATCGTGCATAACGAAGGTGCGGTGTCCGAGATCCTCGACTTTGTCATCGATGGTGAAACAGTCGCGCTGAATAGCTCCGGGATCACCACCGATGAGGGGGACGCCTTTAGCTTTGACGGGCTTGTTCAGATCCAGACGCGCAACGGCACACAATCCGACTATGCGGATCTGCTGGCTGCGTTCCCGGCCATGTGGACGGCTGCCCACAGGATCGAGGGGAGTGTCACGACATATGCGCGGCTGACAGGGCCTTCGCCCAGCCGGATAAGTGCGATCTTCCCTAAAGGCGCGAACACAGTGATCCAGATGATTGTGAACGGGGCAGAGGTGTTTGATCCGCGCACCGACGTTGTGGGTTTCAGCGCGAACTCTGCCTTGGTCGCGCGGGATTTCATGAGACATCCGGACGGGATGCGCATCCCTGAGGCCCACTTTGATGATGATGCGATCGGCACCTTTGCCGACATCTGCGATGCGCAAGGGTACAAAGCCGCTGGCACCTATAGCCTGAATGATGAGCCGCGCAATGTGCTGGAAGCCATCATGAAAACCTGTGACGGCCAGCCGTACCTGACGCCTGAAGGCAAGATCGGACTGATGGGTGGTCAGTACTCCGAGCCTGACGTGACGATCGGGCAAGATGATATTCTAGAAGTGAACTGGGAAACCGGCGTCGATGCCATGACGGACTTCAATGTCCTCAAGGGCACCTACACCAGCCCAGATCACAACTTCAAATCGGAGGAAGCTCCCGAGCGGCGGAATGAAACGCTGCTCGATGTTCAGGCGGAACGGACTGAAACGCTGGACCTTCCGTGGTGCCCGGACGGCAACCAGATGCAGAAGCTGATGCAGACGTTCGAGATGCGCGAGCGGCCCCGGTACCGCGTGAACATCGTGACTAACCTGGTTGGCATCAAGGCACGCTTTCCAAAAGGAGACGGCATCCACACAATCCGGATCGACCACCCGCGCATGGGGGGGGTCTATGAAGTGCTGAGCCATGGCTACTCTGCAGCAAGCGGAAAATGCCGCATCGGATTGCGATCGACATTTGATGCCTGGTCAGACGTCGAACTGAAACCGCTGTCACCGGGCTTGGCTGCGTTGACACAGAACGTGCAGGTGAACCCGGTGCCATCTGGGCTGGCACTGTCGCAAGAGATCGTCGCGATCTCGGGTCAGACATCTGGGGTGCAGATCGTCGCACAGGTGAGCGATCCGAACCGCAATGATCTGCAGCTGATCGTCGAGTTCAGGCAAACCCTCTTAGGTCTCGGCGCATGGACGCGGATGAACGTGGGCGAAGGAGCCCTGCGCGCCGTGTCCGGCGTGGTGGCCGAAGGGGAGTATCAGGTCCGCGCCTACTGGTTCGGGCAAGGCGCGGCAGAGGAAGATTATCCAGAAGGGACAATCACAGTGATCAGCAATCCAACAGTGCCGGCCGCGCCGACTGAATTTGACGGCAGCGCGTCCGGATCGTCGGCAAGCCTGTCTTGGGTAAATGCGCCGGCGAATTTCAGTGCGACCAGGATCTTCCGCAACACGACAGACAGCTATGCCGGGGCCAGCTTCGTCGATGATGTTGCGGGCCTTGCCGGTCAGCCGTCCAGCTTCACCGAAAGCCCGGCCGCCGGCACATACTTCTATTGGGCCGTCACGCTCAACCCCTCGTTTGTGCCATCGCCCGAGACGGCGTCGGTCGAAATCACAATCGCCTAATCCTTCAAATAGTTGCAGAACAGGAGAACTCGCATGGGAATCATCGCGGATCTATTAAACACGGCTATGCGTGATTTTCAGCGGTATTCCGGAGACGGGTTGCCTAATGAACCGGCTGGTCGGCCATTGCCGGTCGGTGACCCTGCATCTGGTCAGTTCAACCCGCCGAAGAAGCAAGTGCGTGATGCATTAATTGCGATTGCCGAAACAGCTGATGACCTCAATGTAGCAGCAGATGGCGCTGCTGCTGATCGGGTGCAAACAGGTTTGGATCGGAAGGCAACGCAGGCAGATGCCGCCGTTTCGCTTACGTATCGAGATCAAGCGCAAGTTGCTGCAATTGCGGCGGGCGCACCGCTGGTCACGACACTGACCGATCCCGTTCCTTCGGAGGATACCGTTGAGATTTTGCAGACTGACGTCGGTGCCCAGGTTTGGGAGGTAACTGGCGGAATTTGGGTGCTCTTAGGTTTTCTTTTCACTCCCAAATATGACGATATTTCCGGGTTGGGGGGTGCGGATTACGGCTTCGCTCCCGGCACACTGATAAGCATCGGCTTCGGCAACTCGATCGTCAAAGCTGTCGCGTCTGGTGGGACGATTGCGAACGCCTCGGGTCAACAGTTTGTTGTTGTAACCGCTCCGACCTTCGCGAACCGCAGTGCCGAGGCTGTCGCTGAAATCGACCTCTATCCTGCGGGAACTTTCGGAATGGTGGGTGCGGAGTATTACATTTCGGGCACCGGCAGCGGCGCGCATGAAGAAACGCTTGCCCTTGGGATCGTCCCAACCGCAACCTATTCAACCTCGGACCCCTTGCAGACTGCTGTGATCCAGGCTGCCCAGACCCGGATCGGTGCGAACGGTGTGCTGCACTTTGCCCTTCCCGCCGGTTGGGAAGAGGCGCATTACAATGTGGGTAACGATTACAACTGGGCACGCAGCTGGATCAGCGCGGACAGCGGCGTCATTATCCATTCGCCAAACACCAGTGACGACGCGGGAGAAAAGCCGCGCCTGATCGGGCGGGTCGTATTCAGTGAGGAAAGTGCGGTCACGTCTAATGCTTATCGCACGGATCGTGGTCGCAATGACTACACGCCTTTGGATGCGATTGCGGGCGCGTTGGCTCTTACTGCCGC
>Ga0115012_10002586_pt1 | contig 10599 bp, 8 predicted proteins | sample TroAtlMetagenome_FD_88706 | JGI IMG/M metagenome (GOLD analysis project Ga0115012, IMG submission 88706) | Marine eukaryotic phytoplankton communities from Atlantic Ocean - Tropical Atlantic ANT10 Metagenome | ecosystem: Environmental > Aquatic > Marine > Oceanic | place: Tropical Atlantic Ocean...
CCCATCAGGCCCTGAGCGGCATCCGAGCTGCTTTTCTTCCCGTGAATGGAGAAACTCGATCCGAGGCTGGTAATTTCGTGAACCTGCGACCCCGCCGAGGACAACGATCTCCTGGCTTCACGCGAGGCATTCCGAAAGCCTGATATCACGTGAATCGACCAGGCCTCTTGACGCCAAGACCCTGTTATCAAGGCCCACAAGCACCAGGCGTCCGCGGAAAGGGAATCACATCCCTGATGTTCTGGACACCCGTGACCATCATCAACATTCGTTCGAAACCTAGCCCAAACCCTGCGTGGGGAACGCTTCCGAATTTCCTCAGGTCGAGATACCACTGGTAATCTTCCTCACTCAGACCTGCAGACCTCATGTTGTCTTGAAGCACTTCGAGACGCTCTTCCCGCTGGCTACCGCCTATAATCTCTCCGATTCCCGGCACCAGAACATCCATGGCTGCTACGGTCTTCTGGTCATCATTCCGCCTCATGTAGAAGGGCTTAATTGTTTCCGGATAGTCAAAAACCGTCACCGGTGACTTGCAATATTCCTCGGTAAGATAGCGCTCATGCTCGGACTGAAGATTCTCGCCCCATGCAACAGGATACTCGAAGTCGTGCCCGGAGTCCTCAAGAACCCTGACTGCGTCCGTATAGCTAATCCGAGCGAATGGCCGTTCCACGATCATCCTCAGCCTCGGCTCCAACTCCTTGTCCACAAATTTTGAAAAGAGCCCGAAGTCGTCTCCGGGGCCATCCAGAATTTCCTGGGTAAGCTCCTTAACGAAAGATTCTGCAAGATCCATGTCGCCCTCAAGATTGCAGAAGGCCATCTCCGGCTCTATCATCCAGAACTCAGAGGCGTGACGGGACGTATGAGAATTCTCCGCGCGGAAAGTTGGCCCAAATGTATAAATATTACTCAAGGCACAGGCAAATGTCTCCCCCTCAAGCTGCCCACTAACCGTCAGGTGAGCAGGCTTCCCAAAAAAGTGCTCACCGTCCTGAAGATTTGCGCCGTCCGTGTTTATTTTGAACATCTCCCCTGCTCCCTCGCAGTCATTGGCCGTGATGACTGGCGTATGGACGTAGACAAAGCCTCGCTTTTCGAAAAAGTGATGCACGGCAAGAGCGAGGCGGCTTCGGGTCCGGAACACCGCTCCGAAAAGATTTGTTCGAGGCCTGAGATGGGCGATCTCCCGGAGAAACTCTGGACCATGACGTTTTTTCTGAAGGGGGTAATCCTCTGGTGCACCTCCCATCAGCACTAACGCTGTTGCCTGCAATTCCCAGCTCTGACCCTCCCCGGGGGAGGCTACCAGATTTCCCTCAACCCTGATTGACGACCCTGTCGACATCATCTGGATATCCTCGTAGCCTTTCACTCCAGCATCAGCAATTACCTGCAGACCGGCCAGACAACTCCCATCGTTAACCTCAAGAAAGGAGAAATCCTTGGAGTCGCGCCGGGTGCGCACCCATCCGGCGACGCTGATACCCTCAGCCGCTTCCACCCGGTTGAGCACTTCTTTCACGGACGTCCGCATGCACCTCTTTACGACGAACGGGCGAGGCTGCAACGAAGAATTCGAATGGCACTACGATTCATACGCCAACGGACGAAGCACGAATCACTCCCTTCTAAATTCTCTCAACAGCCCTCACCTCAATCCACCGGGCCGGGGCGCTCGTGCTTTCGGCTTATCAAACTCGAGATAAGTCATCCCGACTACTCTGTTCTGAACCGGGTCTACGCTGTCGACTCGCATCCTTCTCAGAGTGTAAGAATCTCCCACCTTCATCACATCCGTGACCGCAAATCTTTTCAAAGGCTTGCCTCCCTTATCATAGCCAACCACCTGCATTAGCGCCTGAGACTTCTTATGAACCCAGACTCGCACCTGGACGTAGCGCCCTGTCTGCGTGGGATTAACGAGACGAACTACCCAACAGTCCTGCCCCTTGACCTTTTCCAAGCCGTCAACCTGACCTCCAGGCCAGTAGAGGAATCGCATCGCCAAGTCTTCGTAGGATAAATCTGTCTTCTCGATCGGCTCCCCAAGCTTCTCCTCCGGAAATCTAACAGTTTTCCCTTCTGCCAACTCGAAGAGGTCATAACGGTTTTCTCCGAGGCGCATGTGAAAGCGAATGTCCTTTCCCTTGTTTGGTTGCGTGTAACTCAACTGAATATCCTGACCTCTCAGGTAGAGCCCGACTGGGAACTTGGTCTCTCCTTTCCGTATATACCCCTTTAAATCCTGATGCTGTAACGTCGTTACAAATCTGGCGGTCTTCAGCAAGGCGTCTGCATTGGGGGCTCCCTCCTGTGCATCGACGGGAACTGCACCAAGCGCAAAAACGCAAACAAGTAAGAACGCAGACCAAGGTGCTGAAGTCATAGGGGAATATCGCAGTGACCTCTCTAAGACGCAAGAGTGGCTTCTTTATTCAATTCACTCGTTTTATTAATCAACGCCATCTTTCACGAATCGGTATCCATAATTTTAGGAGTATCAATGGAGTTTCTGTTAATAAGCGGCAGGTTGTTCACGATTGGAGAAAATTTTTACGCTGGGAGCGTATTGCTGCTTGCGGCCTGATCGCCGTGGGGACTTGGATAGGCCAGCATCTCCTGCATCTGTCATGAGTCTCCGCCAGCAACTGACCGACATCCTCCCAACAATTCTTCCCTCCAGCCCGAAGGAGGCGACAAAAGGCACAGAGCTTATCAGGCTCGTGAGGCTCCGGCTGGAAGGCGACTATTCGGACGCCTCGCTTCGCTACCATTTTTCGATCATGTCCTGCGATCCCGCCTCGCCTATCGCGAAGGTTGAGAAGGGACAGGGATATTACCGCCGGGCAGCCCCGGTTCCAGCATTGTCAGGAGCGCAGGATCTTCTGTCCATGACCCAAGGGCGCCTTGACGACTTCGCAGGGGACGTTGGAGCAGTGGATCACATCCTGCAGAGGATCCGTAAATTCCGAGCCGCCGCCACACGCTACTGCGAAGTCAACGGCCGCTTTCCGTATCCATTCAGGGATGCTCTGACCCGCGATTCCCCACTCGGCAACCTGTGGAAGTTTCCAGATATGGTAGTCGTTGACTGGGAAGGCGGCGAACCAGCAGATCAACTACTCAATCTCGACCCTGAAACCCTTGCTCTCAAGAGCGGGCTCGGGATACCTCCTTACCGTATTCAATCCGTGACGCTGCGCCTCGTCCCGAATCTCGAGTTATTCCGGGAAGAATTTTTTCAGGCACTGAGCGTGAGCTCGTGGTGTCAGGGTGGAGAACTATTTTATGCCGGCCCCATTGAGGATGAAGCCTTGGCTGACGCCCTGCGCCAGCTGAGCAACCGCTTCGGGATTGGAATTACTACCTTTGGCCTGACAGCTGAAATGCTCGATGAACTTCCAGGGCCCGAGCATATTCTCACTGCGCAACCCCGTGAGACCGAGGCCCTGATGGAACGCTTCGATGTGAGACGTATTGCCAGTCCCCGCCTCAAGGATCATCTGGACTGGGCATCTCTTGATGCAATCCGCTCCGACAACGAGGAAGTCCGGAGGCTTTTCAACTGGCTCACCGAGTGCATTGAAACAGAACAGGTCCGCCCTTTTGAACGAGAGCGTTAGCCCCCATCCTCGTAAGGAGCGAGCCCTCGGTTACATGGTCATTCCACCATCAATCGCTATCACCTGCCCAGTCAGGTAGCGAGCTTCCGGACTGGATAGATAGAGGGCAAGACTTGCGATTTCCTCGGTGTTCCCCATGTCTTTCAAAGGCACCCTCTTGATGATTTCCTCCTGCAACTCCTCACTGAGAGCATCTGTCATATCGGTTCGAATGAACCCCGGAGCGATCGCATTACAGGTAACCTTCCGTGAAGCAAGTTCACGAGCGACCGACTTCGTAAAACCTATCAACCCCGCCTTCGAGGCCGCGTAATTTGCCTGACCGGCATTACCGATAAGACCAATTACCGAACTGACATTAATGATGCGTCCGCCACCGGATTTCATGAGAGGGCGCTGAAAGGCCTTCACTGCATTGAACGCTCCTTTGAGGTTTGTATTCATTACCGCATCCCAATCCTCACCGGTCATGCGGAGCAGCAATCCGTCACGCGTAATTCCCGCATTGTTGATGAGAATGTCCACGCCCTCGAAATCCGTCACGATTTCCTTGCCGACCACCTGCATCGCATCGTAATCGGCCACATCGACTGCGAAGGGTGTCGCGCTGTTGGAATATTTCTCGTTTATAGCGGCCGCAGCCTGCCCACAACTTTGCTCATTACGGCTAAGAACGGCCACCCGTGCCCCTTCAGCAGCAAAGGCCTCTGCGACGGCCAGCCCTATGCCTCGGCCTGCTCCGGTCACAACCACTCTCTTATCCTTAAACTGATTCATGCGGGTGGTTTGCGATGAAATCGAGCGTTTCAAAAGATTTATTCTCTCCAGATCTGCCCATTCTACTAGAAGAACAATCCATAAAAACTGGCACCCTTACCCTGCAACGGGAGCCCCGAACGCCTTGAGGAACGATACTTCAAGCGCAAGATTTTCCGGCACGTTGGTGTTCAGGAGATCTCTGAGCTCTTGCAGAGTCTCGATTCTGGAAAGGAGCCCGGCCATATCCTGAGACTCCGCAAGCTTCATGGTATCCCCTCCATACTCAGAGAAGCTCAGTGCTTTGGAGCCTGCTTTTTGCCTCACCGCATCGCCCAACCAGGAAATTAACCAGTCAACCAGAGCGGAACGAACAGCGAGATACTCGGAAGCGCCCAGTGCCTCATAATACTTCTCACGTTCATCCAGCCAGTCCCCCTCTGTTGCCTGCTTGTATGTCTCTGATTCCAGCTTCAACGCTTCCTTATTGGCCGCATTGATGCCGTCCTTCCTTTTGTTCAGCAAGGACTCAAAGGCGGCCTTAAGAAGCAGCGCACTGTGCGCTGAGGGCTTAGCCGCACTGTGAGCCAGAATTGAGGCAAAGGCCGCACTCTCCTCCTCTTCGAGAAATCCATTTTCACCTCTCGATTGCAATACGATCTCAACGCAACGAGAACGAATCGTTGGCAACAGAATATCCGCATTGGACGTCAACAGGAGCAGAAGACAACCTGGCGGCGGTTCCTCCAGGGTCTTCAGGAAGGCGTTTGCCGGCTCGTCAAACATACGATCCGCGTCAACCACCACGCCGATTTTCCATATTCCCGAGGGAGCAGCCAGATGCATGCTGCGCTCCAGCCCACGAATATCATCAATGAGAATCCTCCTTGACCTCGAACGAGGCCGGACAACCCTCACAAACTCTCCCTCCAGATCATCGAGATCCACCGAACTGGACGACTCCGGGGATTCTCCAAAAAGATCTGATCCATCACCTGTCTCAACAGGATTAACCAGCGCGACAACCCTGGCTGCAAGGTCTCGCTTACCGCTGCCCGCAGCTCCGGAAATCAGAAAGGCATGCGCGAGTCGGCTCCTTGCGTGGGCACCCTCAATCAAATTGAAAGCCATATCCTCCGTCAGCGCCGTGCCTCAATCCAACGGATCCCAGAGCGCCCTGCAATTAAAACCGACTCCCATCCAAATCCGGATACTGACTCATTTCCCGGATTTACGACTTTTCCGTTTTCCTGGCCCGAGACAGCATAATCTACGTGCATAATCAGGACTTTCCGGAGCCTGTGATCTTTCGCCCGAGCAGGATTCCGCCCCGGTGGACGAAACGAGTGAGTTTTGCCCCATGTTCGTCCCTCTATGGACGCATTCCAGCCATTGAGACCCAACCTAGAACCCTCCGACCTCTGATCCTGGCATCGATGATGCGAGTCTTCCCTGAGGCAGATGCTTCAACGAGGCGAGGCCTTTTGCTGCTCACGGAGCCGACTGGACATTTGACCTACCCGAGGGCAACCTAGGGGCGCACTCAGAATGACGTCAAACTTCTTAACAGGCATAGTCAAGACGCACTGGTTTCATGTCACGATAAGGAAGGCTAAGGGTCGTGAATTACTTGGCGTGTCCACCGTCTAACTGAGAAGATGAAATCACACCTTATCCTGGCGGCGCTCTTTGCAATAATCACGGCGCCACTACAGGCAGACTGGCAGGACGAAGTTACCTCCCGTCAACCAGACCCCTCATTTCTTACCATCAGGCCTGTCCACCTCAGCTTCCAGATAAACTGGAATGGCAAGATTAATTCTGGGCACATGAATATGCTCTTCGGTCGAGAAGACGATCGCTACCCCTCTCACTTTATTACCCAGATTTATGGCGCCAGCACCGGGCTCGCGCGCTCGCTGTATCCCTACGACTACAGCTTCACCTCGTTCCTGAAATACGGCTCTTACCTGCCATCGATGTTTACCTCTTTGGAAACGACGAGCAAGGGACGCACCGATACCAGTAACTGGTATGGCCCGACGGTCCGCAGCAGGGAGACTTTCACCCCTTCCCGCGGGGGCTCAGGCTCCAAAAAGAAGAACTCCACCTTTTCCTTGCGCAAGGCCCCCATCTACGATTTTGCCTCTGCCCTGATCTATCTGAGGCGACTCGAAATGAAAACCGGCGAGAAAGCGGTTATCGTGGTCCACCCATTCGCAAGCCCCTATTTAGCAAGGGTTTCCGTCCTCCGAAGGGAACCCCATCGGGGCCTGAAATGCATCAAAATGGACATCAAACTTCAGAAGATCGGAGCGGGAGGGAAACTGATCAAATACGATAAAATGAAGACTGCCACCCTCTGGCTCAGCGATGATCACGAGCGCCTTCCGGTGGAGCTCCGAACCGAGGTTTTCATTGGTGACGTGCGAGCAATATTGACGGGCAAAAAATACCTGTAAAGGGCAGCCCTCGATCCTTCTTCATGCTCCGCTTCCCTGCCAACATTACTCTCTGGATGTTTTATAACAGAGCTCCTGTTAGGCAACGCTTTATCCGCTCCTTGAACTGTCGCCGGCTTGCACCATTCAACGAATTAGCACACTCTTCTCCCTATGAAGGTGAGCGCTCATTGCGGAGGAATTTGCCAGACCAACGGCTACCTCGTTGAAACAACAGAGGGATCAGTCGCCATAGACGCCCCCGAAGGAATGTTTAACTTCTGCAAACAAAGAAATTGTAAACCGACCGGTCTGTTACTGACCCATCAACACTTCGACCACATCGAAGACGTGTCGCTATTTCAGCAGGCAGGAGTCCGCATCTATGCCTCCGCGCCATTTTCACCCGAACTCCAATTGACAGATCTTGCGGCAAAATGGGGAATCCCCCTGACATGCCCTGAATTCTCGGTCGATGAAGTTTTCACGGCAGAAACGAGCCCGATCGAAATCAATGGAATCGAATTTGAGCCGATCCCCGTCCCTGGCCATTCCCCCGATTCTTTTGTGTTCCACGTGGCACTTTTTCAAAAACTTTTCTCGGGGGACACTCTTTTCTCCGGAGGTGGAATTGGACGCACCGATTTTCCTCATGGAGACCATGAGCTCTTACTATCGGGGATAAAAACCAAGATACTAAGTCTGCCAGCTGCGACTCAACTTCTGCCAGGCCACGGCCCGACCGGTAGTATTGGCGAGGAAACTCACAATAATCCATTTCTCCAATAGTTTAAAAAGATTGGCGGTGGGTCTAGCGCACTCCGGTGGGAATCTGGCTTAAACCCCGCCTATTCAATGATCCTTTGGAGGAATTTCCCACTGGATTGGCCGTGTCTCCTCTGCAAGACTCCTTGCGGGAGGAGTTCGGTCCTTCCCCTACCAGCGATTGTATGTCATCCGACCAAGGCCCCAACTCAAAGGACCAGCGTACGCCCTTACCCGATAGCCTGAAAAGGCAACTGGAAGCGTTTCGTGGGCGCTTGTGGTTTATCAAGGTCGCAGAAGCCCTGTTAGCGGGCCTCTTCGGGCTTCTCTTTTCCTATCTGATCGTATTCGGCTTGGATCGCATTTGGAATACCCCACCGACAGTGCGGCTCGTGGTTTTATTGGGCGGAACGTCTCTTTTCACCCTTTTCGCTCCCTACTGGATCCATCGATGGGTTTTCAGGCATCGCCGCGAAGCCCAGCTAGCGCGGTTAATCGCACGGAAGTTTCCTCGTTTGGGAGATCGAATGCTCGGCGTCGTGGAGCTTCAGGACCAATCAGAAAGCAAAGAAGCTCTCTCCCCGGAGCTAAGAGCCGCTGCGATGAAAGCTGTAGCCCGGCAAGCAGAGGGCCGAAACTTGAAAGCTGCGTTACCGTCCCCCCGTCACTTGCGGTGGGGCCTGATGGTAGCTCTGACTGCGGCGATCATAGGGGCCGCCCTGTGGAAGGTTCCGAAACCAAGTCAGAACGCGTTTGAGCGCTGGCTCAAACCATTCTCGGATGTGCAACGCTACACATTCACCAAGATCAGCGATTTTGAAGAGACCATGATCGTCCCGATGGACGAGCCTTTCAGTGTGACACTCACTCTGAGCGAACTTTCTGATCAGACGCCGGCCAGTGCTGTTGCAAGATTCGGGATTCAAGATCCTGTCTCGGCCCAGCTTCAGGATGACAAAAAGAGCTATACTTTTGATTTCCCCGGGCAGTCTGAGCCAGGGCGCGTCTTGATTAACATCGGAGATGCTCGACCTGTAATACAAGTAGTCCCACAAACCCGACCCGCCATTAAATCGGTGCGAGCCACAATCGTATACCCTGACTATCTACAACTCCGAGATAAAACAAAGGAGCTCCGGGTGGGAACGCTTTCAGGTGACGTGGTGGTCGGGAGCAAAATCTCTCTGGAGGCCACCACACTCGAGGGCCGCGAATTGAAAGCTGGGACGCTCACCATCGAAGAGCTCCCCAAAATCACCGAGCGCGACCTATTTGACAACGACTTCGAGCTCCCCGGAGACAATCAGGAATCCAGCGAAACTCCTGAGGATTCAGATTCAGGCGACCCGCTCGAAGCGAACTCCCCACCTGAAGGGGAGCCGGAAGTTGGGCCCGCTCCTCCGCGAATTCTTCCACTCAGGGTCACAGGTTCCCAGCTGAATTCACCATCTATCTCTCTTCAATCTCAACCTCTCCAACTTCAGATGAACTGGGAAGACGTGAACGGTTTGGAGGATGCAGGAGGACACCGAATTCGAGTCGAGCCCCTCGATGACCAGAGGCCCCTCGCTTACATTCAAGACATCGAGAGGCAAACTGTCCTCCTCGAAGAGGAGACCGTCAGCTTCGAAATTATCGCGGAAGACGACTACGGCACAAAGCACATAGGATACGAGTGGACTGGCGAATTCACAAAGCCAACTGACGAGACCCCCTCCAGGGGAAGCCACATTCTGGAGCTCGGAGCACCCAACCAGCGGCGACTCTCGGGAGCCGTTCACTTTTCACCCAAAACCCGGAATATTCCCGCCCAGAAGCTGCAGGTGCGCGCCTTCGTCGAGGACTACTTTCCCGGACGAGGACGGGTATATTCCGAGCCCATCACTCTCCATATTTTGACCAAGGACGAACAAGCTCAACTGCTGAAAGACCAGTTCGACCGTATTATTGGGGAGCTCGAGGATGCCGCGCGCCGCGAACAGAATAATTTCGACGAGAACCGTCGCATCGAACAGGACGGCGCCGAAAAGCTTCAGGAAGAGGCCAACAAGGAAAGGCTGGAGCAGCAGGAGATGAATGAGGCAGAGAATATCGAAAAGATGTCTGAGCTGTCGGAGCGGATGGAAGAGCTTCTCGGGGAGGCGCTGAAAAATGGCGAAGTCGCGCCTGAAACCATGCAAAAGATGGCAGAGACCATGCAGAAAATGCAGGAACTCAGTCAGGAGGATATGCCCAAGGTGGAGCAGCAACTACAGGAGGCACAGGATCCGAGCTCAACTCCCGAACAGTCAGAGAAAGATCTTCAGGAGGCCATCGAGGAGCAGGAGAAGGTCTTGGAAAAAATGCGGGAGACGATCGATGGTGCCAACGAAGCTAATCAGGACTTTGAGGCCAGCACCTTCGTAAACAGGTTACGTCGGGCTGCGTCCGAGGAAGATGGAATTGCGAACACCCTCATTGCTTCCATCGATGACAAAGGCAAAACCACCATCGCCGGAACACCCTACGATGAATTGGATCCGGTAGACCAGAGGGTCCTCGGAGAACTTTCCATGCAGCAGCGAAGAACAGCTTCGGATGTTCACTGGATCCACGAAGACCTGGGACATTTTTATGCGCGAACCGAGAAGGAAGAGCACAAGCAGATCATGATCGAAATGAGGGAGTCGAACATCGATTCTCATTTGGAAGCGGTTCGTGAAAAAATCGTCGCGAACCGAACTTTCATGGCGGTCGCTTCTGCTAAAAAGTGGGCCGCGCAATTGAAGGCGTGGGCTGACATCCTCGACCCTCCTCAGGATCCTGCCGGGGCTGGAGGAGGCGGCGGAGGCGAAGGTCAGGAGCCTTCTCTCGACGACAACGATTTTGAGTTCATGCTGAAAGTCATGAAGATGATCCAGACTGAACAGGATATCCGGGCGCGGACCCGGGCTCTGGAACAACTCCGCCGAACTCTCCACTTACAGGATCTTCCCGAGTAGGTCTGTCAGGCTCCGGGCACCAAA
>Ga0115012_10002587_pt1 | contig 10597 bp, 8 predicted proteins | sample TroAtlMetagenome_FD_88706 | JGI IMG/M metagenome (GOLD analysis project Ga0115012, IMG submission 88706) | Marine eukaryotic phytoplankton communities from Atlantic Ocean - Tropical Atlantic ANT10 Metagenome | ecosystem: Environmental > Aquatic > Marine > Oceanic | place: Tropical Atlantic Ocean...
CCGGGCCCGCCGGATAGCATTCGACACCGCTATTATGGCATCCTTCTGACCAACAACCCGTGCCCCCATCCGAACTTCCATCTCTACCAGCTTATCTCGTTCTCCTTCTCGAAGTCTATCGACCGGAATACCCGTCCAAGATGCAACCACTCGCGCGATATCATCCTCCGTCACCTCCTCTCTGAGAAGCTGCAGATCCGAATTTCGTTCGCCAAGGCGGGCTTTTGCCTTCTCGAGGTCCCCTTGCGCATCGGGTAATGCTCCATAAGTTAATTCGGACGCGCGTGTAAGATCCCCAAGGCGCTTTGCTCGCTCTGCCTCCGTCTTCAACTGGTCAATGCGCTCTTGAAGCTTGCGCACCTCCTCAATCAGATTTTTCTCACTACGCCACTGCGCCGTCAGGCCTGAAGATTCTTCACGCAGGCTGGATATCTCTCGCTCAACCCGCTTTAAGCGCTCAGAGCTAGCTTGGTCTGACTCCTTCTCAAGCGCTTGCCGCTCCATCTCAAGCTGCATTATTTGCCGTTCAATTCTGTCAAGATCTGTCGGCATGGAATCCAGTTCGATTTTCAACCTAGAAGCAGCCTCATCAACGAGATCAACGGCCTTGTCGGGAAGAAAGCGCGCCGAGACATATCGGTCCCCGAGCTGCGCTGCCGCGACCAGAGCACTATCCTGAATTCTAACGCCATGATGAATTTCATAGCGCTCCTTGAGACCGCGAAGGATTGCGATCGAGTCCTCCACTGAGGGTTCCTCGACCCTGACTGGCTGGAAACGGCGTTCAAGAGCTGCATCCTTTTCCACATAATTTCGATACTCCGAGGGCGTTGTAGCCCCAATAGTGCGTAGTTCACCACGGGCCAGCTGAGGCTTGAGAAGATTGGAAGCATCAACCGCCCCCTCACTCGCACCAGCCCCGACGATGGTGTGTAGCTCATCAATAAAAAGGATAATCTCGCCATCTGCCGCTGTGACCTCCTTCAAAAAGGCTTTCAACCGGTCCTCAAACTCACCTCGATACTTTGCTCCTGCAATCATAGCCCCAAGATCCATCGCTATAATCCTCTTGTTCTTCATCGAATCCGGCACATCTCCTCCTACGATTCGCCGGGCAAGGCCCTCAACAATAGCCGTCTTCCCTGTGCCTGGTTCGCCAATCAGCACGGGATTATTCTTTGTCCGGCGGGAGAGCACCTGCATCACCCTGCGGACCTCTCCATCCCGTCCAATGACAGGATCAATTTTACCTTCTCGCGCAAGAACACAAAGATCTGTTCCATACTTCTCAAGGGCCTGATACTTCTCCTCGGGATTCTCATCAGTCACGGTCTGACTCCCCCGCACCTCTCGTATCGAGTTCTCCAAAGCTTCCTCGGCAGCTCCTGCACCAACGAGGAGCTCATTCCCGGATCCACTGACTTTCATCATACTCAGGACGACATGCTCAATACTGAGAAACTCGTCTCCCATCTCCGCCCTGACCTCATCAGCGAAATCCAGCGTGGCGCGGAGATTTCTCTCCAACTGCGGCTGCTCACTGACCCCCGCCACCTGCGGCGCCCTGTCAAGGAGCGTGATCAGCCTTGCTTTCAGCACGGTAATATCAACACCTGCTTTCTCAAGTAGATGGACCGCCAGCCCACCTTCCTGCTGTATCAGCCCAAGCAGGAGGTGCTCGCATTTCAACTCCGCATGACCAGACTTGGAGGCTAGTCGCTGCGCCCCTTGGAGCGCCTCTTGAAGTTTGATTGTTATTTTTTCGAGACCCATGAGGCGTTTGTCGCAATTCCCGGTCCATCAGAAATACCCTCTATTCTAAGGGTATCATATCGATGAAGGGACACCATGACCCGCGAAGCGGGACAGCATGTCGGGTCGATTTGTCTCACGTCACCTTACTTGCCTCCTAAGGCATTACCAGAGATGCTTGCCCTGATGACCCCTCGCGAGCGTCTTCTCTTGATCGCACCCGGTGTGCTCTTCCTTGTTGCTTTTGGATCATTCGAAATCGGTCGCTTTGCCAGCCGCAAGGAAGCCGAACGGAAGGCCGCCGCGCAGCAGGCAACGAGCGAAAGCCAGAATCTTATTACTGTCCTTCGAACTCCGGAACTCGGAGAGCGCCGTTTCCCTTTTGACCGCCTCGTCGAAAATTCGACCGGAAGGAAATTACCCCCCTTTGATAAGGAGAACCCTGCCTCATTGGTCATCCTAAAAGCAATCCGGGAGGCTGCTGACCATGCAATGAAGATTCATAGCGGAGAGGGGTCTCCTCTCAGGGGGCTCCGCCGGATTAACGAAGGCTCACGTTTCTTTGAGGATACCCTTCGAGAGCATATTGACGCTCATCAGGACCTCTTCTGCTCCATTCCTGAGACGAGTGAGGGAAGAGAACAACGAAGTGGATATCCGGATCTCCGTATCGAACACGTGGAGTCCGGAACCATTGCTTATCTCGACCCCAAACTCTACGAGGCCAAAAGCCGTGCATCTACCCTGAGGAGCTTCTACTATAAGATTGGCTCAAGTGGCTCATCTAAGATCACAGACGATGCCCATCACCTCCTTCTTGGTTTTTCACATGATGGAACAGATGGAGAATGGACCTTTCTCAGCTGGGAACTCCTTGACCTCAGCACCTTGAAAGTAAGGTTGAAAGCAGAATTTCATGCATCCAACAGCGATCTGTATTCTGATGAGTTATTGATTGAATCTTCCGCCCGTTAGAGGCCCTCCCCACGAATTCTCGGGAAATTCCGTGCGTGCTCCGAAATACCAAGTTAGCCTGCCTGGGTGGGTTCCCATGCTTCCAGAACCAGTGGCAGCGTCGCCAAGGACGACTACCTCGAGCAAATCCTGAACCTCATAGAGGAAAAGGGATACGCTAGACCAGTGGACATCTCCCAGCGCCTTGGCATCTCTCAGGCCAGTGTCACTAACATGCTCCAGCGCCTCGATTCAGAGGGTCTTGTTAAACACGAGAAATACCGTGGCACAGCCTTGACCCCACAGGGGGAGCAAATCGCAAAAGCAATCATTGACCGTCACGAGCTCCTGACCGAATTCCTTAGGATTTTTGACATCGACGAAGATACTATCTACAGAGACGTAGAGGGAATGGAGCATCACGTCTCGAGAGCGACCCTCAGCGCACTACGGGCTGTTACTGAAACCCTCCGAGAGACTCCCGAATTTCGCCAACAGGCCCTCAAGAAACTCGGCAAATAGCTCGAATCATCTGGTCTTGTCCCATCCGAAAATTACCGCTCTCTCCATTCTTCTGTGTCTCCCGTAACTACCATGGTTGACAGATTGAGTCTTGAGACCTCAACTGAGTGGGAAACATGACTTGGGACTTACATTTCACTGAACTTTTTGACCGCTGTGTCGAACTCTACCGGAGCGGCAATACCGACTTCGAGAGGTATTACAACGAAGACGATCTAAAATTCCTTAGAGGCATCGGCTGCAAGCCTCGGGAGCTATTTGACTTTATTGAAGACCATGTCGACGAAAGCGCCCCTGCGCCCAGCACCGCCCTCTTGATTACAGCAGTTCGTCGCGATTACCTGCATGTCGTCCAAAATGGAAAACTCAGTGACCACCAAATCACGAGAGACGACCTTCCGTCTTTCGGAGACACCTTGGGAGAAATTGCCTACCTTCCCAGGGTCTTGACTAAAGCCCGAGCAAAACTCCGGGGGGAACTTGACCCTGACATTATGTATTGCTGTGGCGGAGATCGTAAATTCCTTCGTGAACATGGTATTCACCCAGCTGATTTTCTTCGTCACGTCTGGGCTGCTGAAGATAATGACGAGAAAGTCCTCGAACTCGTCAATTCTGCGTCTGTAAACCAGCGATGAGGAACCGGGAAGATTCGCGAGTTTTTAACAGCTGTTCCCATCCAGTCTCTGATTTAGGAGTTCGAATCACCTCGTTTCGGCCACAGTGTGGCGCATGTCCAAATATGACGGGGAGGAAATCCTGGTGGTTCCGCGTGAACTTTTTGATGGCCTCGGATCCTTTCAAGGTCTGACCACCGAAACAGATCACTACATCCCCACTCTGTTGGACCCTGCCAATAACTTCTTCATGGATCGGGAAGCTGCAGAGGAGGATCCGGCCTTCAAGCAGATTATTCCATATTCCATCTTCCGGTTTGGAGACCATTACCTTCACTACGTCCGTGGGAAGTCTGGCGGAGAGAGCAGGCTTCATGCTCAGGGATCACTAGGAATTGGAGGGCACATCAATCCAGTCGACGAGAGGAGCGACCCTCTGGGCCATGCAACCTACGTCGCCGGTGTGGCACGGGAAATCGATGAAGAAATTATTCTGCCGTCTCAACCAAGACAGCGGATTGTGGCTCTTCTAAATGACGACAGCAACCCCGTGGGCCGTGTTCACCTCGGGGTTGTTCACCTTTTCGAACTCGAGAGCAAGGAAGCGCAAGCACGCGAAGACGCACTGTCCGATCTCCAGTTCAAAAGCGCCGAGGATCTCAAGGGCCCCCTTTACGACAATCTGGAGTCGTGGTCGCGGTTTTGCGTAGATGCAGTGGGCGAGTTCTAGAAGCCTGCGCGAAGGTAGCCTGCTTCCCTAGCTGGAGTAAGAGGACTCCACTCGATGAGCAACATCCCGGTAACCGTAGTCTACCTCGTAGATTTGCTTAAAGCAATTGAGCGCGTCATCCTTACTCGCCACCTTGTCATGAATCAACCCAAGTTCATACAGAACTTCCTTTTTGGTCTTATCCATGACCGTCAGCTCCGAATTAGCATCTGATAGCTGCTTGATGGCCATGTCGCTCATACCTTTGGCGTCAAATGTTCTACCAAGCAGCAGCAGCACTCTTGTTCGAATGTGAGGGTTGCGGGTCGCTTGCTGAAGATGGGGAATAGCGTCACTGTATTCGCCTGCATGGTAGAGAGCCTGGCCTAGATCATACCGTAATTGCGGATCCGTCGGGTTCTGCTCCACCCGCTTACGACGCTCATCTACCTGGGCGGCTGCCCGGGTCTGCTGATACTCGTCAAGGGCCGCCTGAGCCTCTTCATCGTCAGGATTTTCTTCAACTCGAGCCTCAAGCACCCGCACCTCTTCCTCTCCAGCCCGGTCCTTCATGTTATTGGACTTCATCTTAAGGGCTGCATCGCCCGCTGAAAGAGTATGAGCCCACTCATACATCTGCTGGGCCATTGCCCAGTCCTCTGACTGCTCGTAGATCGCAGCCAATTTTTTGACGACGTCGAAATTATTAACGTCTTCGTTGTATTGCTGAACCAGCTGGTCTCGTCTTTCTTCAAGCTGATCCTGAGTCATCGCGGAACGGGCTGCCTTTTCGAGTGCCAGCGTTTCCTTGTCATCCTTCTTGACCAGAGATCCGGAGGCATCCTGACTACGCGCCATCGAAGCCCGGGCAGTCATATCTTTTTCACCCTTCACGGCTTCGGTATCGGTAGGGTCGACCTTCACGATATCCTTGTAAACGGCGGCAGCCTCCTCGGGCAGGTTCCGTGCCTCGTAAAACAGAGCCAGCTTGTGCAGAAGTTTCGTGTTGTCCGGAGTTGCTCTTCGAATCGTCTCGAGCGCGAAGGCCGCGGTATCGAGCATGTTGAGATTAAAGGACACATCATGAAGCAGCTCGTTCAGAGCCGCATTGTAGGGATCCTTCTCCAGCTCCTTCTCGATATCATCGATCGTCCCCGCAGGATCCTTCTTCGCCTTTCCCTTTAACTTCCCAGCTCCGCCTCCACCGAAAAGGCCCTTTTTCTTTGGCGGTCCTGCGATTTTCATCTCCGCCGCACGAAGCTTTTTTCGACCGTCAACAAACCCGGGCTCGGCCTTGAGAACCGACAAAAGAATTTTCACCGCATAGCCCAAATTGTTTTGCTCAATGGCAGCATCTGCCTTGAGAACTAGATCCCCAAGATTCTTGGGGAGGTCCGCTACTGATATTTCAACAGGACTCGATTCTTGAGGGGATTGGTCGGCCATGGAGGTGGGATTTTGGTGGGGCGCTAATGAAGCGATTCCGGGGCCACATGGCAAGCGCCTCGTGCGAGATGGCTGAAAACCATCCACAATAGGACAAAAAGCTGAACTATCCGGACCTTAGTCTAACGTTCACTCTTCCTCCGCATGGCACGATGCGCGGGTGATGTCATCATGCCACCTGGGGCAGGCTTTTTCTTTACGGTGTCGTCAGGCGTCAGCGCCCCACGTGGCGGCAGAACCCCCTTCTGGACCGAAGCGCGAGCTCTTGGAGCAACTTTGCTGTCTGAATCAAAAGCTTTCTGGTAAGCGGCCACCTCGGATGGATCCGTAAGAATTGACGGATGAATAAGAATCACCAACTCCTCGCGAAGAATATCCTTGCTGTTTACGCCAAGAAACTTGTTGAGAATCGGGATCGAACTAAGGAACGGAACCCCTGACCCCGTCCGGGTATCTGACTCCGTGATCAGACCTCCCAGAACAATCGTCGACCGGTTAGGCACTGTTACTCTGGTGGAGATTTCATCGGTATCGATGTCAGGCACTTCTCCAAATCCCTGAATAGCCCGGTTCTCTCCGATATTGTCCCTCACGAGAGAGATCTCAAGAGTTACCTCATCCTCCGAATTCACCAACGGTCGAACTTCCAGCTCGAGAACGATATCACGAAACTCCACATTAGTTGAGAACCCGGTCTGGGTTCCACCCTGGAAAGTACTCGTTGGAACCGCGATCCGCGAACCAGAGCTAATCCTGGCCACGCCATTGTTCGTGGTGAAAATCGTTGGACGTGAGATTGCGGTAAAGTTTCGATTACTCTCCAGCGCATTCACGAACACCCCAAAGTTGTCACCGATGACAGCATATGCCGAAAGCCCACCTGCGGCAGCTCCCGGAGCCCCAAGAAGGGAGTTGAAATCAAGAAGGGTGTTAGGGTCAATCACCGAGGGAACCCCATTTCTATTCTGTAGAGCGCCTCTAAAATCACTGTCACCGGTCAGCAAGCGACCCAGGTCCACTCCAAAGCTACGATCCTTACCAAGATCATAACGCGCAAAGACGGCCGTGATCGCTACCTGCTCTGACGGCTGATCCAGCTCATCGACGAGACTTTGGACAATCTCAATATGGTGCGGAGGACCGTTCACCACGATGCTATTGGAAATGTTATCTCCCACCAGCAGAGTCTTACCGATGAGAATTGATTCTGGCGCAGTCTGAATATCCTGCTGAGCGAGTTGTGCCCGCGAGCCTCCTCCAGTTCCTCCAGTCCCAACGTTGGAGCGGCCCGTGGTATTGGTCCCGGTGGTCCGGCGACTACTTGTTCCACTGGTCCGGCCGGTTGTTCCGGTAGAGCGTCGTGAACTTGCCCCCGCTCCCCCCACTCCACTTTCAAGGGTTCTCTCAAGCGCATCCGCAGCTACGGGGATGAACTCGGTTACAGGAAGATACCTCAACTTCTTGCGCAGGAAGTTCCGCTTGGAACTCGGCGCATCGAAGTCTGCGATCAAGCCCTCTACGAAGAGAATATCCACCGGGCGGCCCATCAGGAAAATACGACTTGTTCTCGGTTGCGCGATGATATTGATCGGAGTGTCCTCCCCCGCTGAGGACGATCCGCCTGCGGCATTTCCAGCAGCGGCATTTCCAGCAGCAGCAGCAGCAGCAGCAGCCGGCAATGGTGGCGCAGCTGGATTTGCAGGATTACTTGTCGTCCTGCGCACCCCTGCGGTGGCGTTGCTGTTCTGACTCTGGCTGTTAAAAATCTCATTTAACCGTGCTGCCAGGTCCTCCACATCAGCAAAGGTCACATCCACAAACTTAGTGCCTACCTGTGCGGATGGAACGTCAATGCGCTCCTTCAATTCTACCAGCATCCGAACGAGAGGCAGGTTACCAGAGATAACAACGGAGCCCGCATTCGGAATAGCCGCGACAGTTCCCGCCGAGCCAAACTGCTGAACCACAGATTGGAACGCCCGCAGTGCGTCATCGGGCTTGAGATACGTTAGAGCCATCACGTAGGTCACAAAACCATCAGCAGACACCTTCCCTTCCAGCTGATCAATATCGTCACCCACCGGAGGGCCCAGAGGTTTCGGGCCACTGGTCGCCGAGTTGGCGAGCACGAGCTTGACGAAGCTTGGATCATCATCGTCCGGAACAATTTCAAGCCCCTCCATCACGAGGCGCTTTTCGATTACTCTGGCTGCCTGAGCATAGGTCATCTGCCCAGGGACAATAAAGGACACCTCTGCCGCAGAGGCTTCCTGACTAACAAGGACCTTCTTCCCTGTGTAAGTGAAATACAGGTCTGCAATATCCTGACCATTCAGGTTCGCCGCATTCAACTGGGCTGGCTGGTTTGGATCGGGCGCATTATCAACCACTGGTTTGGCCTTTACGGGAACAGGGTCCTGAGGTTCCGGGTTGATGGGGTTTTCGCCCGGAGCAGGCGGCACGAGTCCCGGGGGAGGAACGGCAGGAGCTGCGGGAACCTCTGCTGGGGCTGCGGGGGCCTCCGCTGGGGCAACAGGAGCAGGAGGGGCCGGCGGAGCCACTGGAGGTTCGCCCGCAGGAGCAGGAGGCACCGGCGGGTTTTGCGGAGCCGGAGGATCGTTTTCCTGCGCCATCAATGGAGGTAGCAGGGCGAACAGGAGGGAGAGTACTATTATTGGTCTCATTATACTGCTGGGTAAAAGTATCTGCGTGTTAGCGACTTGGAGGGCTTGGAATCCGTCTGACACGAGGCTTTGCTCCTGAAGACGTGCTAGTGGGGCGCTTTGATGTCGTCGTAGGGCGCTGCGGAGTGGGTGGCCGCTGCCCCGGCTTAACCGTGGGCTTCTTGCCCGCCGGAGCCTTCGGTGTTGCTTTCTTGAGGACGATAAATTTTTCGTCGTATTCCACCGCTCCAATCTTGCCACTGCGGTTTTTGATTTCCACTCGTGTATCCATGTAGGAAGACCCTCGATCCACCTTTACCACTTCGAAACCTTCTTCATTATTCTCACCCGGATGCAACCGGATCCGCTTGTCACGCTCCTTCTTGTTAATCAGGACCACAAACCATCCACCCTCTACTTCACAAGCTCCCGCAAGAGTGTATTCCTCCAGAGGATTCTCTTCTTCAACCTCCACCACTTCCTTCAGCGGGGGAATCGTAAATGCAGACTTGGTCCATAGCTCACTATAACGTCCCAGCGGTTGCTTTTTAGGGACCTGAGCTCCGAGTGGCAGGACAAAAAGCAGTCCTACCATCAGGCAGAAGAACCATCGTATTGTTTGGGGATTGCTCATGATATAAATAATAAAATTTAACCCTCTTCGCTAGTGTTCTCGCTCTCCCATCTTTCCTTCGGCAGAAACCATTGCTCAAGAGTAACACGGCAATCGACCTGTGTATCATCGTCCTTTTTGGGGTTGATACTCAGGGTTGTAGCGGCACGCAGGTCAGAAGGGGTATTCAATCGGTCAATCCACTGAAACAGAACCTGTTCCCTCCCACTCACTTCGATCTCCACCCGTGCACGATGGAATTCTAATGAAGGAGCCTCCAGGGCTGGCAGAGGCTTTACCCTCTTCACTGTGAGCCCTCTGCGTTGTGCCTCCCGGTTTGCCAATGCCTCCAGGTCGGTAAGGGCCTGCTGCGAACTCTTGATCACCTTCTGCTCACTGCGCTCGAGCCAATCCATCTCTGCACGCTGAGACTCCTGAATTTTTTCCATTTCAAGTGCAGTCTGTCTATTACTCCTGAACTCCTCCTTACTCTTCTGGGCTGCTTCTTTCTGCGGCAAATAATACAGCTTATAGGCACCCACATTGATGAGCCCAAACACGAGGACAGCTACCACGATCAACAGTTTTTTCTCCCGTTCATTCATTACTACAGCCCTTCAGAATTTGATACTGCGGCCCCCCACTGAAAGGCCCATTTATCACCCTTCTGTTGCGCAGAAGGCATGTTCCACTGAAACTCAATCAATCCCCTGGCTCCCTGCAAGGCCTCATCGAACGCGTTGGCCTGACCCAGCTCATCGGTTTTACCCTGAAGTCGAATATCCAGAATCCGCTGGAGTTGCCCGTCACCATCAACGGTGACCTGATTAGTAATATCCGCCCGATCCAGACGCACCCCCTCCTCTCCCTGCCGTGCTCGGATACAGTGGTAGAGCAATTCTACCGTGCTATACTCCTGCTCAATTACCGGACTCAGCTCCTGCCACTTCTTGAGATGGCGCTCCCCTCTCTCAAAGACATTGGCGTATGGGGCATAGTCGTTCTTCGCCTTCTGAGCCGCCGCCTTTTCTCTCGATAAGCTCACGAAAGAGAGCCCAATCAAAATAATATACACCAGCACCGCAATCCCTGAACCCAGCAGGACCTGCTGCTTTTTACGCCTTGCGACCCGATCCGCACGAACATCGGCAGGAAGTAATTGGCTGCACCTGTCTGGCACTACCGGGGCTGGCTTATGTTCCACCGTAGCAGGGCCGGACAAGCCCACACCCTCGCCGAGAGATTGCAATTCCTCCGGACGCGGCTGAGCTTCGCCCTCTCCCACCCAAACGATACACTGTTGCGGAAGGGTCTCAATCAA
>Ga0115012_10002588_pt1 | contig 10597 bp, 7 predicted proteins | sample TroAtlMetagenome_FD_88706 | JGI IMG/M metagenome (GOLD analysis project Ga0115012, IMG submission 88706) | Marine eukaryotic phytoplankton communities from Atlantic Ocean - Tropical Atlantic ANT10 Metagenome | ecosystem: Environmental > Aquatic > Marine > Oceanic | place: Tropical Atlantic Ocean...
ACTGCGGCATCGGCGTCGTTGTAGCGAACGACTTCGTTGGGGATGGCCGCTTCGGTGCTCAAGCATTCTCGAATGTGGCCCAGACCGGCGCCTTCGACGCCGATGACGACGACGGTGGGTGCGGTGCGATGGGTGGTGGTGTGCTGCATTCGTTTACCGTGCGAGTCCCATGGGGCCGGTGGGGGCGGCTGTTTCGGACTCGGACCGATGGTCCATGCCGAGCAAGAACAGCTCGAAGTCGTTGGGGTTGTTGTCCACTGTGACGCCGGGAGGGGCCGGTACATGGCCTGGGGCGAGGGGACGAACCAATCGAGGGGTGACGAAAATCATCAACTCGGTTTCATCGCGGCGGTGTTCCACGTATCGGAACAAGGCTCCGATGATGGGGATGTCACCCAACAGCGGGACTTTGGCGTAGGTTGCGCGGACGCTGTCGTTCAGCATCCCAGCCATCGCGAAGGTGTTGCCGCTTTTCAGACGCAAATGGGATTGGGTTTTGCGGCTGATGAAACTTGGGATTTCGATGCCGGTCAGGCGGATGGAATTGGTGTTGTCCACATCGGAGACTTCGACGTAGACCTGCATGTCCACGACCTCGTCGCCCAACACGGTGGGAACGAACACCAGTTTCACCCCGTATTCTTTGAATTCAATCGAGACCTTGTTTCCGAATTGGCTCACTGGAATGGGCACTTCGCCGCCGGCCAGAAACTCGGCCTGTTGGCCGGACAGCGCCACCAATGTGGGCTGCGCCAGAATCTTTGAGATGCTGTGCTGGCTGAGCACGCTCATGATGGCGCTCAGGTTGACGTTGCCGCCGACCACGCCCAAGATTTTGAAGGCCTCGGCGCTGGGTGACAGTGTGGAACCGGCATTGATCAGGGTGTTGGCCGGATTCGATACGTTGGACGAAGCGGAGGACATGGGCCCTTCCATTCCGAAGCCCAAGGAGTTGTCTCCCCACAATGCATTGAAGCCAAGTTCCCGCAAGGCCGATCGGTTGACTTCGGCGAAGACCACTTCCAGTTGAATCTGATGGTCGCCTTCCACCGTCATCAAGTTGATGAAATCCGGGTCGTATACTTTGGCAACGTTGGCCAATCGTTCGGCGGTGTTCAAGTCGGGCACCGGACCTTCGATGACGAGTCGGTCCTTCAGCGGGTAGACCTTGGGCGGGTTTCCGTCGACGATTTCATCGACGCGGCGGATCAAATCGGAAATGTCTTGATGGATGGTGACTTGGTAATGGACAGGAGCGCTGACGCGGCCTTGGAACCAGACCCACAAGTCGGTGCTGCCGACGTTCAATCCTCGAATTTGAAACTGCCCTGACTCCAAGAGTTTCACTTCGGCGACGTCCCCGTCGGACACCAACACCCGCGAGATCGGTCGCCGTTCCTTGTAAATGTAGGATTGCCCCACGCCAACATCCAGCCATTCAACGGGAGCATCCGCGGTTTTTCGCGGTGGCAGTGGCGCCGAATGGGCAGCGGTAAGACCGCAGAGAAGGGTGAGCAGCAGCGCGCGCATCATCATCATGGGGAGCGTTCCTCAGCGTTCGATTTTGTTTCCGGCGCGGTCGAATCGGGCGGTTTCCTTTTTGGAACCTTGGATGACCTCGGCGGTGCGGTAGGTGCGGCGCCCAGTGGCGGGGGCCTTGTAGCCAATCAGTTCGGAAGTGCTGAGCGGCGTTTTGGTGCGCTCGTCTTCGGTGGTGATGTCGAGGTCGCCTCGAAGAACCAAGTGGATGTCGCCTTTGGAGACGGCAAGGGCCAGTTTTTCGGCGTGTTCGGGGGTGAGTTCCAGGGTGACCGATGGCTTTTGGCGCCGGTTGGCTGAGCGTCGTTTCGGTTCACCGTCTTTGGTTTCTTGCTCGCGCTCCACAGCCGCCACGGTGAGGACGGGGATGCCCGAGAGAATGGTTTCGGTGGCCCATTTGGTTCGGCCCCGCTGGTCGTCGGGTCGGATGGTCACGATGACATCGACGTAGTTGCCCGGTTGGATGAATCCACCCACGCCGGACTGATGGTCCACCTGGACGGTCATCGCTCGCATGCCTTTTCGGATCAGAGCGTTCAAGCCCACGCCCGAGTCGGCGCTCGCCAATCGTTCGCGCCGCACCGGTTCGTTCGGCAGGATTTTTGCGCGCGGGGTTCGGCCAATCACGATGTTGGCCTCTCTGTACAATTCGTCGGTCGGGAGCATCTCGGGCAGCACGTGTCGGATGGTCACATCGTCTTCGGTGATGGTGAGTCCCATGTCCAGTTCACGGGTGGCGATGACCACGGGAACGGTGTCGGGCCCTTGCCGTGCGGCTTCGACTTCGTCTTGGGCCGCTTGGACCACACGCATGACCGCAAACGCAGCCAGTGCGGCACCGATGAGGGAACCGACGAGGAACAGGGTGGCACGGGGTTGGCCGCTGGTCGAGAAACGAGCCATTCAATCTCCGGGGGCTAGCGCGCGGGAACTATAGTGTATCGCTGATTGGGCAAAGACTGTTGAAAGTATTGCATTGTCAAGAGTTTTGAGCCACTTCAGTTCAGCCAAAAACCAGCGGTGAGTGCCCATGTGGAGAGCGCCAGAGGCAGGCCCACAGGAATCGTGGAAGGGTGGTCTGATGGGCGAAAGCGTTGGACGGTCCACCACAACCAAGCGATCGCACCGGAAGCCAATGCCGTTGCCAGAATAATTTTGGCCACGCCCAATGCGCCCACAAAGCTGCCCACTGTCATCGATGCTTTGACATCCCCTGCGCCCAGTGCGCGAAGCGCAAAGGGCACAATTCCGATGGCAAAGGCGGTGGCTATGCCCGCGAGACTCTCCAGGAGAGTGCCGGAATTTACGGCGATTGCGAGCCCCAATAAAGCGCCAACGGCAACGAGCGTGTTGGGGATTTTCCGGGTTTTTAGATCGGACAGCGCAACAACGCCCACCCACACCTGGAGTACCGGTGCGGCGGGGCCTTCCAGAACAATGAACTCAAACGCGGCTACGGACCGGTTGTGGCGCCATCCACCTGGGTCGCCACATCGGAGAACAGGTTGTCCAGGGATGTGCCGAGAAGCGAGAGGGCGGTGATGATGGCCACGGCCACCAGTCCTGCGATCAGGCCGTACTCGATGGCGGTTGCGCCGTCTTCTTCTTTGATGAATCGTTGAATGAGGTTCATGACCCCTCCTTGGTGCGTCTGGAGTGTACGGTGTGGCTTGAGTCGGTGGCAAGTGTCGATGTGTAAGCAAAGAGTCAGCGACGGTTCGCTCAGCGGTGCTTAGATTGTGGCTACGGGTTCGGTTGGGCCGCATTAGCGGTCTTTGAAACTCATTTTGGAGGGATGCCACGATGCGCCTGTTGATTGGAATTTTTGTGTGCGGAACTGCGATGACCGGGTGCGACGTTGGGGGCAAAGGCGGGTGCATTGCCGACACAGCGGGTGCGTGCGACACCGGAGAGGCCGATGCGGATGCGGATGCGGATGCGGATGCGGATGCGGATGCGGATGCGGATGCGGATGCGGATGCGGATGCGGATGCGGATGCGGATGCGGATGCGGATGCGGAGTTTACGATTCACTACCACCCCTGCGCGGGGAACCGCACCGATGCACTGTGGATGGACGATCCCAACTCCGGCTTTGTCGGTTGCGGGACGACCACGACCGGCACCGGTTTGTTCGTCACTGAAAACGGAGGCGAAACGTGGGATCCCGTTTCCGATACGGAGTCCGGCACATCGTTTTTCGAATCCTTTCGCGTTGACCATTTGTGGCGAAGCGACGAAGACGGGGAATTGTACATTTCGGGGAACCACACGCTGAATGACCACCGTGTTGTGAGTTTGTCCGCGGGTCGAGACCTCACCGAAGTGTGGAGCAATGGCCCCACGTACGACTACAGTTTCACCGCCGGGTCGTACGCAGCCGCGGGTGGCGTACGGGTGGCGGAATCACTGACAGGAAATGGATTGGTGGTTTCGGTCGGAGGATCCGAGTGGGTGTCTGGTTACGGGTGGTGGAACACCGTGGGGTTTGGCGGGCTTCAAATTTTGGACATGGCGGTGGCTGCGGACAGCATCATCGGTGTCGGCAGCACCATCGCCCACCCGCCGGTGGTGTACTTGCCCCCTCGGGAGTGGAGCTTCGCCCAGTTGTCGGGCGGGGAGTACTCGACAGATTTGTGGGAGGTCGTTCCCTTGTCGGAAGGCGTTGGTGAATTTGGCGGCGAGTTGTGGGATGTGGCGGCCGATGCCTCGGGCAACATTGCCATTGCCGGGGTGAATCAGGATGCAGGGCAGGGGATGGTGTTCACCATCGGGTCCGATTGGGAAACGCGCGGCTACGATGCGGCCAACTGGACCGCCTTCAATGTTTCTGTGCTCCTGGGCACCGAACGCTCGACTTGGACGAGGGGTGTGTGCCGTCACGAAAACACGGTGCTTGCTGTCGGAGAGTATTCGTCGCTGGGCGATGGGTTTGTTCTCAGGAGCGATGATGGGGGGCTGTCGTTCGGTGACCTGACCGAGTCCGTTGAATCTGCATTGCCGGAGTCGGCTTCTTTGGGCCCGCTCCACCGCTGTCAGTTGTTTGCCGACGGGTCTTTTGTGGTTGCCGGGGCGGACGGGGTCTTCGTTCGGTACGGGGCTGCCGACTGAAAACGGCTTCTCTGCGCAAAGATGCACGCCCCGCCATGGGGCTGAGTCGGTGTTCTTTACATCGGTTACAGCCTGGGTCATCCTGACTTGCAGGAATGGGAGATTTCGATGCGAATGTTTGGCGTATTTTTGGTGGCGTTTACGGCGCTGGGTTGTTCCGACAACAAGGCGAGAGACACCGGAGCGGTGATCAATGCCGATGCGGATGCCGACGCGGATGCCGACGCGGATGCCGACGCGGACGCCGATGCCGACGTCGGAACCTTGGACCTCCAGTTGGACCAAGACACCGCGATTGCGGGCGCGTCCGTGGGCATTGCCTTGGTGTGGCTCACCGATGATGGCTCTGAGGCCGTCGAAACGTTCGAGATCGTCAGCGATGTTGAGGCGCCACTGAGTGCATCCTCGGACAGCATCGTGGCCACATCGGCGGGTGTGCATGTCTTGACCGCCACGGCAACCGATGCGTCCGGTGCCAGCCAAGAAGCCACGGCGATGCTGACGGTGGAAGCCGCCGGGTTGTCGATTTTTGGCCTATCGGTCACGCCCACGACTGTGGCTGCCGGCGAAACGGCCACCTACCAAGCCGAGGGCGAGGATGTGTATGGCAACCCCATCGCATTTGAGGAGGTCGATGTTGCGGTCTCGGAAGGCGTCAGTCTGGAGGAAGACCGAGGGCTCGTTGCCACCGTGGTGGGCGATTACAGCATCACGGCCACGCAAGAAGAGTTGAGCGCCGAAGCGACGTGGACGGTGGTGGCTGCGGAGCCCGCGACCGTGGATTTTGTGATCGAAGAAACCGTTGGTTTGGAAGCGGGTGACGACACGGACTACGAAGTGATTGTCACCGACGCCTACGGAAACCTGTGTTCCGTTGAGACGTTTGTCGAGTGCGATGATGACTCGGTTGAGATTGATGACGATGAACTGGAGTTCTCCACCGACGGTGTGTTCACCTGCTGGGCTTCGGTCGCCGAAAGCGAACTGATGGACGAACAGACCATCATTGTGGATGGTGCGGGTCCGGGGCTCGTGGTGCTCACCCCCGAGCGCGGCTCTTGGACCATCCTGGATGCCGTCGAGGTCTCCGGCTCGGTCAGCGATGCGGTGACCGAAGTGTCTTCGTTGACCGTCAATGGCGATGATGTCGACTTCTCGGGAGGCACATTCAACCACCCATTGGCCCTTGGGCCTGGGCTGACCGTCATTGAGACCGTGGCGCTCGATAGCGATGTGGACGAAGAAGGCGAGGCCAATCGGAGTTCAGACGTCCGAGCGGTGCTGCAGGCCCCGTATTTTGCCGATCCGGAGGAGTACCATGACGGCGGAATGATTGTGCGCATGGAAGACGATTCCGGCGGTCTTGGACTGTTGGAGGAGATGGGCTCCGAGTTGATCACAGCCGCTGATCTGGGCGCCGAGGTGTTGGGCGAGATCTTCGAGTCTGAAACTTGCGTTGGTGTGGGTTGGGCTTGCGTCGACGTGACTGCGACAGGGTACTTGGACTCCATCAGCTTGGGCGACATCAACTTGGACATCGACCCCATGGCGGACGGAACCATCAGTGTTCGCATGGACCTCAACACCATCGATGCGGATTGGTCGGTGGTGGTTTCACCGGGACCGGACGTGTCCGGCGACATCCACGCAGACACTGTGCGGGCCGACGTGGTTCTGGACCCGTACGTCAGCGGTGGGGAGCTCTCGGTGTCCACCGTTTCTGTGTCCATCACAGCGATCGGCTTTGATGTGGAAGTCAGTGGAGCCTGGGACGAAATCGCGGGTTGGGTCGGCGTCGACGTCGAAGACTTGGTGTGGGACATCTTGCGCGATGCCATTGAAGAAGAGGTGCGCGAAAAGGTGCCGTCGTTGATCGAAGACACCTTTGAAGACTTGGAGTTGAGCCAAGAAATTGACGTGGTCGACAACACCTACACGTTCTCGGCGATGATCGCCGGGTTGGTCGTCGACAACGATGGAATCGACATCCATTTGGGAACCACCCTGAACCCGGACGAGGTGCTGGGTGCCGGAGTGGAAGATGGTCCGGACGGCTTCCCGGTGTACACCTACGGCACCCCCGACTGGGCGTTCGCGACCGGGACAACTCTGGCGTTGAGCGGGGATTTCCTGAACCAAGTTTTGTACGGTTTTTGGCGGGGCGGTCTGCTGGATCAAGAGTTGACCGACGCGGACCTTGGCTTGGAGATGGACACCATTTCCTTGCTGATGCCGGGCCTGACCGAACTGACCATGGTCACAACCCCCCTGCTGCCGCCGGTGCTGATGCCGCGGGATGACCCCGAAGATGGGGCCGACTTTGAGCTGCATTTGGGCGACATGGCGGTGCAGTTGTACAACGGAGCGATTTCCGAAGAGTCGCTGTACATGGAACTGTACGTGACGGCGGTGGCCCCGGTGGACCTGGGTGCGGGCTCCGGCGGTGCAGAGGTGACCTTGTCGCTGGGTGAACCCACCGTGATGGTGGACGTCAGCTACACCGACGAGGCCTACTCTGTGACGACGGAAAGCACGGAAGCCTTGTTCGAGGACTTGATGCCGCTGTACCTGCCGGAAATCACCGGTGCAGTGGGGTCGATACCGTTGCCGGAGTTTGAAGGGTTCACCTTGTCAGGGCTGACCACGGACATGATTGGTACCGATGATCCGCCCGGCTATTGGTCCATTTCGGGCGCGCTGGAATAGTCCGCTCCACGGCGCGTTCCCGGCCTCCGAATGAGGGGCCGGGAACCGGCGCCAAGCGCGGTGGGTCACTCGACTCAAGGCGCGTGTTTGGCACGGCCAAAAACCGACTTGTCGCGACCCAAAATCCCCGAGCATGCGGTACAGTGAAGGGGTCATGCTTTCCGAGTCACATCGTCCGCACCTGGTCCCGTTGTACACCGTTGAACGGGGCGTGCTGGAGGGTCCGGCCATTCGGCTCGGTGTCGGAGAAACGTGCCTGGGTCGGGACGAGGGAACGGGGCTCTTGGCCTTCCCGAGGGACACTCGGGTGTCGAGATTGCACGCCAAGTTGACGGTGGTTGATTCGCCGTGGCGGGTCACGCTCCAAGACTTGAACAGCAAAAACGGCACCTTCGTCAACGGGCGACCGGTGGAGTCGATCGGCTTGGTCGACGGGGATTTGGTTCGGGTTGGGCAATCGTTCTTTGCGGTGCGTTGGCGCTCCCGCCCTGAGGAGCCGGCATCGGACATTCGAGGGCGCGCACCGGCTCAAATTAAACTCCGTTCCGAGATTGATCGGGTGGGGGCCAACAATCGGACTGTGCTGTTGCAAGGCAGCGAAGGCTGTGTGTTTGAGGACTTGGTTGCGGCTGTCCATCGGCGTTTGAACCCGGAAGGGCAGCGGGTTCGCTTGGAAGCGGATGGCCTCGCGATGGATGCACTGGAGGCGGCCCTGCACGGTGCTGCGACCCTTGTGATCGAAAACGTTGAACGCATGGATTCAGCGTTGTTGCAACGTTTGGGCGGCCCATCGCTTGCGCCGATCATCGCCACAGTCAGGGCCGACCTGGACACCTTGGTGCAAGACGGAGCATGGAACCGTTCCGATGCCGAACTGTTTGACCATTGCATTCGAATACCGCGACTGGTGGAACGTCGAGATGACGTGTTGGGCCTGTTGGTGGCGGCTTTGGGCGAAGGAATGCCTCCGCTTTCGATCGACTTGATCGAGACGCTGCTCATTTACAACTGGCCGGGCGATGTTGTGGAACTGATGGAGGTTGCCATGGAGCTGAGGGTTCGCGGTGCAGGGCTTGATGCGCTGGTGACTGAGCTGGTCAGTCCACGGCTTCGCGGGCGGCGCACAGCCAGTGTTTTTTCAGACGATTCGCACACCCAGATCGATGTGCGCCGGCCGATTCCGTCAAGGCCAGACCTCGAAGGCTTGTTGACGATTCACGACGGCAATGTGGATGCAGTGGCCGATGTGTTGGGGCGGTCTCGCATGCAGGTGACGGCTTGGATTCAGCAGTTTGACCTCGATCCCGACGACGGGTGAGCGGGATGGTTTCGATGTGGTTGTGGCTATGGGCCGGCTTGGCGGCGGCGGATTCACCCCGGGTGGGGGTCAACTTCATGCGGTACCACTGGGGGCGCCCCGGGGACAACGCGCTGAGCGTCGCCGACATCAATGGTCGCGTGGCCGGTCTCGGGGTGGACGCCATGCGCCAGATGATGCGCGCAGATTTGGTGTGGCGCGACGTCGAAGCCGCCGACGATCAGTGGGATTTTTCGCGGGCCGATGCGGTGCTGATGTCGGCGCCCGTTGAGCCCGTAGTCACCCTTTTCAGTCTTCAATACGCATCTCCGACCCCCCCGTGGGCCCGGGGTGCGTCCGAATTTCAGTCGGAGATGGGCCCGGAGGCCATCGACTATGTGACCACGGTGGTGAAGCGATACGCCGAGCATGTTCGGTACTGGGAGGTGGGCAACGAAATGGACCATTGGCGCGCCGCAGACCCCGGCGCGAAACGCCGTGCTCCGGGTCGGTTGCCGCCCCACCGTCCAGACGGTGGTTTCACCCCAGAACAACAAGGGAAGTTCGTCGCCGATGTGGCCGCGATCATCCGTCGCCATGATTCGGATGCGGTGATTCTCATGCCGGGCATGGCTGGGCTGAGTCCTTACGTGCTTCAAACATGGTTGCCCGGGTTTTCCAAGGGCGCCGGGGCTTCGGCCTTTGACGTGGTCGGGTACCATTTTTATGGGCCGTGGTCGGCCCAAGTGGAACGTCGAGCGGCCTTGAAGCGGGCATTGGACAAGGCCGGACTGGGTGACAAGCCTGTGTGGTTGACCGAAACCGGATCCACTTCGGCGGCCGACCTCCGTCAGCGAACCAACTACCCCAACTCGCCGGAGTCTCAGGCCGCGGACGTGTTCCGTCGGATTGTGTCCGCTTGGGGGCAAGGTGACCGGGCGGTGTTTTGGCATTCGTTCGTGGATTCCCCCAATCGGCCTCAAAATCGATGGCGAGGCTATGGTTTGTTCCGCTCGGACGGCACGGCGAAGCCCGCGCATGCAGCGATGCGAATGCTCGCCGGGCACCTCAAAGGATTCACCAGCATCAGCCCAATCAAAGGCCTGAGTGCCGGCCAACACGGGTACCGTTTCGAGTTGGCGAACGGAACCCACCGGTGGGTGTTTTGGGGGACCGGCACCGTCGATGCACCCACGGACCCTTACGCCAAAGGAATGGCATCGGTCGTGCCGGGTGAAGACGGCAAGCACGCTTGGCGGGCGGTTCCCGATCGGCTCACGCTCTCGGCGGTGCCTTGGTTGTTGCGGGACTAAGCGACGACCGGTCCGGTTGATTCCATTCGAATCGATGTTTGCCCGGCCATGAAGGCGCCGAGTGAATCGCCAATGGCTTCGGCCCGCCAGCCATCCAGGGCCTTCATTCCTTCCGACACCACTTCGAATGCGATGCGTTGTGGCAACAACAGGTTGGGCGCAATGCTGAGCCGTTTCCCTTCCGCGAGGGCCCACAGTTCAAGGCCTTTCGCGCGGTGCAATTCTTCGGTTGATGGAATGAAGGGAGGGACGGTTGGGGTCACCAAGGATTCGCGCACCACGGCAACGATTTCACGGCCAAATTTGCGAATCAAACCCTGAGGGATCCGACGGTTTGATGCCAACTCTTCGAGGGTTTTCGGTTGGCGTCGAGCGATGTCGAGTGCCAACCCATCGCTCAACATGTACATGGCGGGTTGGTTCTTGTCTCGGCCCTTCTGGTCGCGCCATGCGTACAGGTTGGTCATCACCGAAACGGTTGACTCCGTCATGTTGGATGCAATTTCCCAACCCGCCCAACGGTGGTCGACGGTCGGTCGGCGCTGAGCGGCGGTGGCCATTGCGCTGCTGGCCTGGCGCGCCCACTTCAGCCGCCCCTGTTCGTCGAGCGCTTGCGTGAGCGCCTTGCTGA